>Ga0316188_10000011_pt1 | contig 50029 bp, 32 predicted proteins | sample Phiworburrow1_MG_FD_204933 | JGI IMG/M metagenome (GOLD analysis project Ga0316188, IMG submission 204933) | Coastal sediment microbial communities from Maine, United States - Phippsburg worm burrow 1 | ecosystem: Environmental > Aquatic > Marine > Coastal > Sediment | place: USA: Maine... | reverse complement strand
CCTGAAATAAGATAACCTACATTTCCGGTAGAAATTTCTTGACAAGGGACTTTTTCTAACTTAAGAATTCCTATTTCGTCAGCCACATACTCTTTTCCGACATTTACAAATTTGACTCTATCATTTTTCTTAATGCTACCATTAATTACTCTAAAATATACTTCAATACCTCTAAAGGAATTGTAAACCGAATCGAAAATCATAGCCTGTAAAGGGGCATTTGGGTTGCCTTTTGGCGATGGCACTTTTTTGATTACGGCCATTAATATTTCTTTAATACCTATACCCTCTTTAGCACTAGCTTTTAAAACATCATTTCTATCACAACCTATGAGTTCCTCAATCTGGTCAGTGACTTCTTCGGGCATTGCCGCAGGCAAATCAATTTTGTTGATAACCGGAATTATTTCTAACTTGTGTTCCAAAGCTAAATAGAGGTTGGAAATAGTCTGAGCTTGAATACCCTGAGCGGCATCTACAATGAGCAATGCCCCCTCGCAAGCAGCTATAGACCTGCTCACTTCATAAGAAAAATCAACGTGTCCGGGCGTATCAATCAAATTTAGAGTGTATGGCACTCCATCCAAAGTATAATTCATTTGAATTGCATGCGACTTGATAGTAATCCCCTTTTCACGCTCAAGATCCATATCATCGAGCACTTGAGCATGCATTTGCCTTCCGGTAATAGTTCCGGTAAACTCTAATAACCTATCGGCCAGCGTACTCTTCCCATGGTCAATGTGGGCTATGATACAAAAATTACGAATATTTTCTATGGTTGTCATTATTAACAAAAATTGCATTGCAAAGGTATGCAAAAGAAGCCACTCAGGGTGACCAATTTTAATTCTTTAGAAAATTACTAAAACCAAGTGGTAAAAAGTGTATAATTTCACATATTTCTACGATACTTGCCACCTACTTCGAACAGAGCGTTGGATATCTGCCCCAAAGAAGCAACTTTACAGGCTTCCATTAATTCAAAAAATATATTTTTATTTTCTATGGCTGATTTCTTTATTTTTTCAATCTTAAGGTTAGCTTCCGATTCGTATCTAGAATGAAGATTTTTCAACATCAACAACTGATAATCTTTTTCTTCTTTAGTAGCTCTAATTACTTCTTTGGGAATAATTGTTGGTGACCCCTTAGAATTTAAAAAAGTATTGACACCCACTATAGGAAGGTCACCACTATGTTTCAAACCTTCGTAATACAAGCTTTCGGCCTGAATTTTTCCCCGCTGATACATTGTCTCCATTGCACCTATAACTCCGCCTCTATCGGTTAATAAATCAAATTCTTTCAATACTGCCTCTTCAACAAGAGCGGTAAGTTCTTCGATAATGAAAGATCCTTGCAACATGTTTTCATTTTTAGCCAGTCCGGCTTCTTCATTGATAATCAACTGTATAGCCAAAGCCCGACGTACCGAATCCTCAGTAGGAGTGGTGATAGCTTCATCGTAGGCATTGGTGTGTAAAGAATTGCAGTTATCATAAATAGCATACAAAGCCTGAAGTGTAGTTCGTATATCATTAAAATCAATTTCTTGGGCATGAAGTGAACGACCCGAAGTTTGGATATGATATTTAAGCATCTGACTTCTATCGTTGGCACCATATTTATATAACATAGCCTTAGACCAAATCCGTCGGGCAACACGACCAATAACGGAATACTCAGAATCCAATCCATTGCTAAAAAAGAAAGAAAAATTTGGCGCAAAGCGATTGATATCCATTCCGCGACTGAGGTAATATTCTACGTAAGTGAAGGCATTAGCCAATGTGAAAGCCAACTGCGATATTGGATTAGCTCCGGCTTCGGCCATGTGATACCCCGAAATAGATACTGAATAAAAATTTCTTACGCCGAAGTCAATAAAATACTGTTGAACGTCACCCATCAGCTTTAAGGCAAATTCCGTCGAAAATATGCAAGTGTTTTGAGCCTGATCTTCTTTTAATATGTCTGCCTGAACAGTGCCACGAACTTCGGTCAAAGTTTTAAGTTTTATTGACTCATAGGTCTCCTTCGGCAAAACTTCATCGCCGGTCACACCAAGCAACATTAGCCCAAGCCTGTCATGCCCTTGGGGCAAGTCACCTCTATAGGATGGCTGAGGAATATTTCGGGAGTTGAAAATCTCTGAAATTGTTTTTTTAGTCTGTTTTTCAAGTCCATTTTCCAGAATGTATAATTCACATTGTTGGTCAATAGCCGCATTGATAAAATACCCAAGTATGATTGGTGCCGGACCGTTGATTGTCATCGATACAGAGGTCATCTTATCAGCAAGGTTAAATCCGCTGTACAATTTTTTTATGTCATCGAGGCAACAAGTACTTACTCCAGAGTTACCAATTTTTCCATATATATCGGGGCGAATGTCAGGATCATGCCCATATAGCGTTGCTGAATCAAAAGCCGTTGATAACCTTTTGGCAATGGTGTTTTTGCTCAAATAATGAAACCTATGATTTGTTCTTTCTGGGCCACCTTCACCGGCGAACATTCTGGTTGGGTCTTCTCCTTCGCGTTTGAATGGATAAATACCGGCCGTAAACGGGAATTTACCGGGCACATTTTCATTGAGAATCCATCGCAGCAAATCGCCCCAAGCCGTAAACGAGGGCAATGCAATTTTCGGAACTCTAAGCTGAGAAAGTGTAGTATTGTGAGTTGAAATTTTTACCTCTTTCCCTCTGACTAAAAAGCTGAAAATCTCATCTTTATACCTTTTAACTGTCTTTGACCAGTTGGTGATTGCCTCAAAATTCTTTGGGTCAAGATTGAGTTTCTCTTTTTCAAATTCTAACTGTAGCTTTTCCTTTATACCCACATCGTCTAGCCCTGAGATAGTCTCTTTTAAGCAATAAAGCCTTTGGGCTATCGAACACTGTTGATTTACCCACTCACTATATTTTCTGTTACTTTCAGTTATCTCACTTAAATACCTATTGCGATTTGGCGGGATAATAAAAGTATGTTCAGATTTATAGGGTACTATCTTTTTAATTGGAGTAAAGTGAACACTCAATTTATTTGAAATTATCCCCATTATAGAATTAAAAAGAGCATCAGTGCCTTTGTCATTGAAATTAGATGCTATAGTGCCAATTACAGGCAAATCCTCGATTTTAATGTCGCTACGGTTTAGATTACGATAAAATTGTTTTTTTACGTCTCGAAGCGCATCTGCTGCGCCTCTTTTGTCAAATTTATTTATTGCCACCACATCGGCAAAATCAAGCATATCTATTTTCTCGAGCTGAGTTGCGGCTCCATACTCCGGCGTCATTACATAAAGTGACAAATCGCTGTAATCAAGAATTTGGGTATCGCCCTGACCAATTCCGGAGGTCTCAAGGATAATTAAATCAAATCCTGCCACTTTTAATACCTGAATAGCCTGCCTGACATGAACGGAGAGTGCAACATTGACTTGTCTGGTGGCAAGAGAGCGCATGTAAACGCGAGAGTTATTTATAGAGTTCATTCTAATTCTGTCGCCAAGTAATGCTCCACCTGTCTTTCTTTTAGTTGGATCAACGGATATAATGCCAACAGTTTTTTCTTTACACTCCAATAAAAAACGCCTAACTATTTCGTCAACCAAAGAGGACTTACCAGAACCCCCCGTGCCTGTAATTCCACAAACAATTGAAGATGCCAATTCAGCACCCTCATCTATTTGATTAAATATCAACTTACAGTTTTTAATCTCATTCTCTGCCAAAGTAATTAACCTTGATATTGTATTAAGGTCTTTAGATTGGAGCCTTTTATAATAGTCGTTGCTAATTTCACTTAACTTGAAATCACTTTGCTGAACCAAATCGTTTATCATACCCTGCAAGCCCATTCTCCTACCGTCATCGGGAGAATAAATTCTTGCAACACCATAATTCATTAATTCTTCAATTTCATTTGGCAATATTACACCACCCCCACCACCGAAAATTTTAATATGACTTGCTCCTTTTTGTTTTAAAAGGTCAACCATATACTTAAAGTATTCGATGTGCCCACCCTGATAGCTGGTTAGAGCTATGGCTTGAACATCTTCTTGAATAGCAGTATTAACAATTTCCTCTGTGCTCCGGTCATGCCCAAGGTGAATTACCTCACAACCAGTTGCTTGCAGAATACGACGCATCACGTTAATAGTGGCATCGTGACCATCAAAAAGGCTAGTGGCGGTAACTATTCTAATCTTATTTTTTGGTCTGTACGGCTCTATTATTTGGTCATTGTTTAAATGCTTTCTAGTAATTGTTTTCTTTTGCTTAACCATTTGATTTGCAATGTATTGATATAAATTGAATTTTGTTTAATGTGTTACAAGTTGATATTTTGAAACTTACAATAAAACATGAGTCATTCAGTTGTTAAAATTATAATTTAATCATCAAAATAAAATATTTTTTAATTATCTAAAAAAAGAATACCGTCAAATCTAACTTCTAGTGGTTAATAATTAATAATCGGACCTATTATATTTCATTATTCCGTCTTGAGAATTATAAAACTTTAATAATCAATACTTTAAAGCAAAACAAAAATCTATTTTTTTTGGATTTGCTAAAAATTTTTCCTTAATTTTGAGTTTTTGATGTTGGTTTTACTTTGAAAACCAATGCAATTTTCTTTTGATTCAATTAAATTGGTGAATATTTTGGTCTTTTAATACAATAATTACTGCAAACCTTCGTTAATTAGTAAAGTAAATTGTTTTTAAGTAACCAAAATGAAAATATAAAAAAGCATCTTTGTCCTAAATTTAATTAGAAAAATGAACTCGTCAAATACTTTAACATATATACTTTTAATTTCTACAATGTTCTTACAAGCGTGTGACCCTAGCGGGGTTCATGTGCAGAGCATAGAAATTAGTCCTTCAGAATATTCACTTACAAAAGGCAAAACACTATCTTTGAAAGCTATTTTTACACCAAGCACTACCTCAAATAAAGGAATAAATTGGACATCAAGCAATGAAAACGTAGCCACAGTGGATGACAAAGGAGTTGTTACGGGTATTTCTATCGATGAGGTTACAATTACCGGAACTACCGTGGATGGAAATAAAACTGCAACGGCTAAAATAAAAGTTATAGCCGTTATTTACAAAATTGATTTTTTCAGTCTTAGCCCACCACAACTTAATTTGGATATTAGTAATAAGTATACAAAAACTTCTGTCATTTCAGTTAATATTACTCCCCCTGATGCTAGACCTAAAGTTCTAAAGTGGGTTTCAAGTATGCCGGAAGTGGCTTCGATAAACGAACAGGGATTAGCAACAGGTCTATCCGCCGGTACGACAACTATAAGGGTAAGCACAATAGATGAAATTAACTACGCCACTTGTGAGGTTACAGTCACAGGAGAATATATCCCATTGACCAAAATAGAACTTATTCCTCAAACTATAACTATTGAGGAGAGAAATTCTATGACTTTAAGTATTAAATTTACCCCTGAAAATGCCACCGACGTAGGTGTTAATTGGACTTCTATACAAACAAATAGAATTATAAGTCTGCAAGGATCCACCATAACCGGACAAAGTCCTGGACAAGCAACAGTAGTTGTAACGAGCATCGAAAATAGTGATATTAGCGCAACATGTTTAGTTACAATCACAAAAAAAATTGTTTCTGTTGCCTCAGTCAATCTATCTCCAACCGTTCTAGATATTTCATTAAATCAATCCAGTACTCTAGTTGCTATGATATTTCCGGAAGACGCAACCGATAAGTCTGTGAGGTGGACTTCTACCCCAGCCAACATCGTAAACGTAGTTGACGGGGTCGTCACCGGTATTGGAGTGGGAAGAACAACGGTAGCAGTTATAACAAACGACGGTAACTTGAGTTCAGTATGTGACGTAAACGTCAATCCTATTGGTATTAAGGTAACCGCAGTAAGTATTTCCCCAAATACGGTAACAGTAGCTACCGATAAGGAATCTAGTTATATCACTGCCAATTTATTACCTACTAACGCATCAAATAAGAAAGTAACATGGACGTCCAGCAACAGTACCATAGTTACTGTAACCCCCTCTCAAATAGGTACTTCAGCTAGTATCCAAGGTAAAGAAGATGGTACTGCGATTATCACTGTTACAACAGATGACGGTAATTTTACCGCAACTTGTACAGTTACTTCTAAAACTAAGTTGAATATTCCCAACATCCAACTGTACTCCAATAGTTTCACTTCAAATGGACCGATTCCCGTTAAGTTCACTAATGAGGGTGCAAACATGTCGCCAAGATTGTCCTGGAACAATCCAGGAGAAGGAATTGGTAGTTATGTTATTGTTTTAATTGAAGAAAATGCCAACGCTTTCAATATACTTTTTACATATACTGTTCCAGATAATGCCACTCTTTCTTTGGATGAGGGGGCGATTCCTAACTATGTTGGACCAAACCCAAATGCAAATCAAAAGTTAACTTACTCCTTCAAACTTTATGTTATGAAATCCTCAACCACGTTCGTGACCACTGCAGGAGCGTCGCATGAGCTTCTGCAATTCAATAACCAAGACAATTTACTTTTTGTAAGCAATTCGTGGGTGGGAACCTATACTGGCACTAACTGAAAATCCGAGTCTCCAAAGCAAAGATTTTTTTAGGCAACTTTGAGTTTGCTGAATCGAGACTTATTAAATTTTCCTTCAGCATAGGCTCTAGTAATTTTTAGCTGACCAACAGAATTATCGGAAGGGATGTCAAACATGGCATCGCTAACAATGAGTTCACAAATAGAACGTAGCCCTCTTGCTCCTAATTTAAAATCCATTGCCTTACTAGCTATAAATTCTAATGCTCCGTCTTTAAATTCAAGTTCAATTCCCTCCATTTCAAAAAGCTTCTGATATTGTTTCACCAGAGAATTTTTTGGTAATACAAGAATACTCTTTAATGCCTTAATGTCTAAAGGGTCTAGATAAGAAATTATTGGAAGCCTACCGATTAATTCAGGAATAAGCCCAAAACTTTTTAAATCTTCTCCGGTGATATACTGCAACATTTTGTCCTGATTGATTTCATTTGGATGCAGACTGTCGTTAGTGGCAAAACCTAGAGGTCGTGTGTTTATTCTTCTGGCAATCAATCTATTAATCCCTTCAAAAGCTCCACCACAAATAAATAAAATGTTTTCTGTATTTACTGAAATCATTTTTTGGTCGGGATGTTTCCTCCCTCCTTGTGGGGGAACGTTGACAATTGTCCCTTCCAACAACTTTAATAGAGCCTGCTGGACGCCCTCGCCACTTACATCCCTAGTAATTGAGGGGTTGTCAGATTTTCTGGCAATTTTATCAATTTCATCAATATAAACGATACCTCTTTCAGCAGCATCCACATTATAATCGGCAGATTGAAGCAATCGGGTAAGGATACTTTCAACATCTTCGCCCACATAGCCGGCCTCAGTTAGTACGGTGGCATCGGCAATGCAGAAGGGAACTTGCAAAATCTTTGCCATAGTCCGTGCCAAATAAGTTTTTCCAGTCCCGGTCTCACCGACCATAATCACATTTGACTTTTCAATTTGAACATCATTCCCATTTTTTCCTTTATCAAAAGAATGCATAATTCGCTTGTAATGATTATAGACAGCCACAGAAAGAATTTTTTTTGCTTGCTCTTGACCAATAACAAATTCATCCAAAAACACTTTCATATCTTTGGGTTTGATGAGTTTGAAGCTAGGAATTGACCCTTTCTTACCACTACTTTTCTTCTCATCATGGAGTATCTCCGTTGCTTGTGATATACATTTTTCGCATATATGAGCATGGATGCCTGAAATCATCAGTTCCACATCTTTTTTATGTCGCCCACAAAAGGAACAGGTTACTTCTGCCATATAAATAAATTAGGAAGGCAATTTAATTATTTTTTCTTATTTAATACTTCATCTATCAAACCATATTCTTTAGCTTCCTTTGCTCTCATCCAGTAATCCCTGTCAGAGTCCTTTTCAATTTTATCAAAAGTTTGACCACAATGTTTAGCTAGAATTTTATATAGGTCTTCCCGAATTTCAATTGTTTGCTTCAAGGAAATTTCCATATCTTTTGAGGTTCCTTGCATTCCGGCAGAAGGCTGATGAATCATTATTCTTGAATGCGGAAGTCCGGAACGCTTTTCGGGAGCACCCGATGCCAACAAAACCGCACCCATGGATGCTGCCAGTCCGGTACAAATGGTAGATACATCGGGATTGATGTACTGCATAGTGTCATATATCCCAAGTCCGGCATATACCGACCCCCCCGGAGAATTTATGTACATTATAATATCTTTTTTGGGATCGGTAGATTCTAAAAATAATAGCTGAGCCGTTATCAAATTAGCAATTTGATCGTCAATACCCATTCCCAAAAAAATAATGCGATCAGATATCAATCTAGTGAACACATCGATGGCACGAAAATTTCCAGGTCTCTCTTCAATCACATATTGAGTCATATTTTCAATTCTTTGACCATAGCTGTCAACACTACTCCCACTTATTCCTAAATGTTGAACTGCATACTTCCTAAATTCATTTCCTGTTTTCATATTTACCAAAATTAAGTTATTGAAATCTAACGTATTCTAAAAATAAAATGTCATTATCCAAAATATTTTACTCAACCACTACTTCATTTTGAGAATCAACTATTCTCTTAAATTCCTCCAAGCTAACCTTCTTTTCCAATTTAGTGATTTTTTCTTTAATAAAATCCATTGCCTTTCTATTCAACAAAAAGTTATATATCTGCATATACCTATCCCCCTTTCTGTCAGAACCTGTCAAATAATTCATAACGGCGTCATCAATAACTTTAGAATCGAATTGGTCACTAGGGATATTACCAAATTGAGCCAAGAGGTTTTGTTTCGCTTCATTCTTAATCTCATCTTCTTCAACCTTGAGGTCATTTGATTTAGTGATTTTGCTAACAATTAAATCCCATTTTACTGATTTTTTATACTCATTAAACTCACGGTTAAAAACTTCCTCCTCCATACCCTTACTGCCCTTACTGCTAATTTTTATCCATTGTTTCAAAAATTCTTCAGGTATCTTTATGAAAGTCGAATCCGCAACTACTCTTCTAATTTCATATTCCAAATAGTGATTGGTTTCCCTATTATAATTGAATTGAATAGTTTCTTTTATTTTATTTTCAAATTCATCAATGTTTTTGACAACATCAGTGCCAAAAATTTTATCAAAAGTTTCTTGGTTTAATTCGGCCGGAACAATTTTAAAGACTTCGGTAACTTCAAGAACATATTCCCCTTTTTCCATTTTGGCCTCATCTTCATTCTTACCGGTCAAACGAGCCAATAAATTGGCATCGTCAGATAATCCTTCAATTTGAAAGGTGATGGTATCACCATTTTTTACTCCAATAAATTTATTTTGTTGTTTGGGATTGATTTTTGAAACCTCAATAGTACAATTTCGATTTTGGTGCTCGTTTTCAAATTTAATCACACCGTTAATAAAAACTAAATCACTATTATCACTCAATTCCAAAGCCGATTTTGTACCATATCTCTCTTTGGAAGTCTGTATAGCCTCTTCAACAGTCTTTTGATCTACCTCAATAGTATAGCTGTTAACCGTTACTGCCGAAAAATCAACTTGATAATCTTCGACATAGCCAATTTTAAATTCAAACTCAAAATTCTTCTGATTGTCCCAGTCAATAGCTTTTTCTAAATTAGCAATAGGTTCCCCTAAAACCAAAAGCTTGTTCTCTTTTATATATTTATTAAGAGAGTCAGAAATTAAATGGTCAACCAAATCAACTAAGATTGACTTACCATACATTTTTTTTACTACACCGGTTGGAACCTTTCCATGCCTGAAGCCTTTAATATTTACCTTGCGAGAATACTCTTTGATTTTTTCCTCCACTTTGGATTGGTAATCACTTTCTTCTAAAGTTATATTAATGAGTGTATCAGCCTCCGATTGCTTGTTTAATGTGATATTCAAATGACAATTGTTATATTTTTACGAAATACTAAATTCTATTTTCAACACAACAAAATGGTTGAAAATAAAAATAGTGCGGATGAAGGGACTCGAACCCCCACGCCTTACGGCACCAGATCCTAAGTCTGGCGCGGCTGCCAATTACGCCACATCCGCAAAAAATGCTTGTCTATGAACTAAAAAACTTTCATATTTGAGAAAAGAAGTGCAAATTTATAGATTATTTCTTATCTTTTAACTTTATACTAAATATTTATCGTGATTACTGCAACTGTTACTGATTCTGAGAATGAGAAAAGAGATTTAATCAATGCATATCGCCGGCTATTGAGAAAATCTAAACCAATTCTCAAGCAAGGCGAAAATAAGTTGATAAAAAAGGCTTTTAAATTCGCCTTTGACGCTCATAAAGATATGAGACGCAAGTCGGGAGAACTGTATATATTCCATCCACTTGCAGTAGCAGAAATATGCGCTGAGGAAATCGGTTTGGGTACTACCTCTATTATTGCAGCTATCATTCACGACGTCGTTGAAGATACTGAAATTGAACTTGTTGATGTTGAAAGGTTGTTTGGAGCTAAAATCGCCAAACTTGTCGATGGGCTAACCAAAATTAGTGGCGTTTTCGAGTATGGAACCTCGGCTCAGGCAGAGAATTTCAGAAAGATGCTCTTCACCCTGTCTGACGATGTCAGAGTAATTTTAATAAAATTGGCTGACAGACTTCACAATATGAGAACATTGGAGAGTCTATCTCGCGATAAGCAACTAAAAGCCGCTTCCGAAACTATATATTTGTTTGCACCCCTAGCACATAGGCTTGGTCTGAATAAAATTAAAACTGAGCTTGAAGATTTGACTTTATTTTATACAAATAGAGCTACATTCGAAGAAATCTCCAAAAAAATAACTGAAACTAAGTCATCGCGAAATAAATTTATAAAGCAATTTTCGGCACCCTTACTCGATGAGTTAAACCGTCTAAAAATAAAATATGAAATTCAGAGCAGACCAAAATCGATTTACTCTATTAACACTAAAATGCGGGAAGAGAATATCCCCTTTGAGGAAATTTATGATTTATTTGCCGTACGTATAATCATTCACATTCCTATTGAACAAGAAAAATCGTACTGTTGGCAAGTGTATTCGATAGTCACCAATTATTACACTCCAAAGCCCGATCGCCTCCGCGATTGGATCAGCACACCAAAGGTAAACGGCTACGAATCGCTTCATACCACCGTAATGGCAAAGAATGGGCAGTGGGTTGAAGTACAAATCCGCACAAATAGGATGAATGAGATTGCTGAAAAAGGCTATGCGGCTCATTGGAAATATAAAAATAAAAACCTTTATCTTGATTCCAATTTAGACAAGTGGTTGGCAAAAGTGCGTGAAACCATTGAACGTCAGGATGTTACAGCCCTTGAATTTGTTGACGACTTTAGAGGCAATCTGTTTAATGACGAAATTTTTGTGTTCACCCCAAAAGGGCAACTAAAGACCTTACCATTAAATGCAACAACTTTAGATTTTGCCTTTGATATTCATACCGATATCGGAGCTAAGTGTATCGGAGCTAAAGTAAATCAAAAATTAGTGCCACTTAGCTATGAGTTGAAAAACGGGGATCAAATTGAGGTACTAACTTCATCGAAACAAAAACCTACCGAGGAATGGTTACAGTTTGTTATTACACAAAAGGCAAAATCCAAAATAAAGGATTTGCTCAAAGAAAGTAAAAGACATTTGGCTGATAAAGGACAACAAATATTATTTGAAAAATTGGAACAATTAGACCTTGAAAGCAATTCAACCATTTTAGAACAAATGCGCCTCTTTTTTAAAGTAAATTCTCAATTTGACCTGTTTCATCAAGTCGGTATGGGAAATATAAATCTGAAAGACCTTATTTGGTTCAAAGAAAAGCTAGTAGAACAAAAACAAATAAAAAGTACAAAAAGCCATAACAATAAGTTAAAAATAAAAATAGCCCTTCCCAGTTCCAATTCCGAAGAATTGATAATTGGGGATAATTCTGATACTTTAACTTATAAATTAGCTAAGTGTTGCACTCCCATACCCGGTGACGATGTCTTTGGGTTTGTTACTGTAAACGAAGGAATAAAAATCCATCGTATTAATTGTTCCAATTTCCCTGAGTTGCTCTCCAATCATGGTAATAGGGTAATTAAGGCCAAATGGACATCTCTTCATCAGGTAGTATTTTTAACGGGCATTAAAGTGTCAGGTTCTGATCGTGTCGGTTTGATTAATGACGTAACAAAAATTATTTCGGAAGAATTAAAAGTAAATATGAGTTCACTTTTTTTCAAAACTGAAGATGGGATTTTCGAAGGCGAAATAATGTTGTTCGTAAATGATACCGGCCACCTAAATTGGCTTATTAGTGAGTTAGAAAAGGTAGAAGGAATGGTCAACGTGGTGCGGTTTGACTTCTCAAATATTAAGAATAATGCGAAAATTACGCATTTATAAAAAAATTAGTTACTTTGTTGTAACTCGACGGATGTATTTACAGTTATATTAATTAAATTTACACCGTTATGAATACCCAAGATCCACTACTAGAAGAAGCAAAAAAGTCTTTTGTTGATTATTTGGACAATAAAATGCTCCGTAAAACACAAGAAAGATTTGCTGTCCTTGAAGGAATTTACTCGATAAATGGACATTTTGATGTAGAAACCCTTTTCCTTCACTTAAAGAAAAATAACCATGCTGTTAGTCTGGCCACGGTTTACAATACCTTAGATTTATTGTATAACTGTGATTTGGTTGCTAAGCACCAATTTGGTTTTAATCAAACCCACTATGAAAAGTCGTCTGCATCAAAACAGCACGACCATATTATTTGTGGGGATTGCAATAAAGTAATTGAGTTCTGCGACCCTCGAATTCAAAATATTATCTCTGTAGCAGAGAAGATTTTTGAAATTGATGTTACTCGCCACTCTTTAACACTGCATGGCAATTGTAGAAAAGCAAATTGTGAAAACCGCAAACAAATGAAAAAGTATTAGAAATATGAAAATTGACGTCTTGTTGGGACTTCAATGGGGCGACGAAGGAAAAGGTAAAATTGTCGATGTCTTAGCTCCTAATTATGATGTCGTTGCAAGATTTCAGGGGGGACCTAATGCGGGTCATACTATACAATTTGACGGAAAACATAATGTTTTGCATCAAATACCTTCTGGAGTTTTTAGACCCAAAACAATTAATATTATTGGAAACGGGGTTGTGTTAGACCCCATTGCTTTCAAATCAGAAATAGCTTCGTTACCAATAAGCGTTGATGAGATAAAGTCTAATCTTTTTATTTCTAAAAAAGCTACTCTTATTCTCCCAACCCATAAATTATTAGACCAGGCACAGGAAAAAGCAAGAGGAGCAGATAAAATTGGTTCTACCCTCAAGGGGATTGGTCCCTCCTATCAAGATAAAATCGGACGTCAAGGTTTGAGAATCGGGGATATTATCTCCGTTAGCTTCCATGAAAAATTTTCTACTCTAGTTAATTCGCATTTTGAAGTATTAAAAAATTACTCTCTTGATTTTGATTGGCAATCGTTGGAGAAGGAGTTCATGTCGGCGGTAGATTTTTTGAAAGAATTCAATCTTATTGATAGTGAATACTTTATTAACCAAAAATTAAAGTCAGGGGCTTCCATCCTTGCTGAAGGTGCACAAGGATCGTTGTTAGATATAGACTTCGGAAGCTATCCTTTCGTAACTAGTTGTAACACGGTGACCGCTAGTGCTTGCATTGGTCTAGGTGTAGCTCCAAAACATATTGGACAAGTATTTGGGATTTTTAAATCTTACTGTACTCGGGTAGGAAATGGTCCTTTTCCCAGTGAATTGCTAACTAAAGAAGGTGATGATATACGAAAACGTGGAAATGAATTTGGCTCTACTACCGGTCGTCCACGTAGATGCGGGTGGATTGATTTGCCTACCCTTAAATATTCCATTATGATTAATGGCGTCTCAAAACTGTTCATGATGAAGGCCGACGTTTTGAATGATTTTTTTGAAATTAAGGCCTGTACTCATTACCAGCTATCAAACGGCGTTTTGACTGACACCGTACCCTATGAACTAGTAAATGAGCCTATAACCCCTGTTTATAAAACTTTCAAAGGTTGGAATTGCAATCTTGGGGGTGTTACCAAGAATTTTATTCCCCCCGAACTTGTTGAATATATAAAATTTCTAGAATCAGAGTTAGAACTGCCTATATCTTTAATTTCCGTTGGACCAGACCGTACCCAAACTATAAATATGATTCCTGAGAAAAATTTATCTTAAAATTCTCTTTGATTTTTTAGATAATATTTTTTCATTCTGTTGAAATTACACTAACCAAATGGGATAAATTGCCACTTTTGTAATTCTGTTTCGTTTTTGCGATAAAATGAGATAGCTTTATCCCGCCTTAATGGAAGTAAATCTGAAAATATGTATCATTCAAAAATTGTTGGAATTGGTCATCACGTACCTGAAACCATCATCACAAATCAATATCTTTCCACAATAATGGACACTTCTCCGGAGTGGATAGTTGAACGTACCGGTATCAATGAACGTAGGTGGATTGACCCCAAAAAGGATACTGTTGCCAACATGGCGGCCAAAGCATCCAAATTGGCAATGTCGAATGCTGGGATAACAGAGTCAGATATTGACTTCATTGTCTTTGCAACTATTACACCTGATTATTTTTTCCCCGGTTCAGGTGTGCTATTGCAACGCGAGTTAGGACTAGATGGTAGAATTGGCGCACTGGATATAAGAAATGCATGTTCAGGCTTTATTTATGCCTTATCGGTGGCAGATCAATTTATTCAAACCGGTATGTATGAAACTATTCTGGTAGTTGGTGCGGAAATTCAATCTACAGCTTTAGATTTATCGACAGAAGGAAGAAGTACGGCAGTAATTTTTGGAGACGGAGCCGGAGCAACAATATTACAGAGGTCAGAAAAAAAAGGTGTTCTTTCCACTCATCTACATTCAGATGGCAATTTCGCCGAAGAGTTATACATTAAGGACCCCGGCAGTAGTCGACCTCGCGAGGAAAGACAACCGCAACAAATATTAGATACTTCAACCTTTAAGGTTGTTATGAATGGAAGCCAAGTTTTCAAACATGCAATCGTAAGAATGTATGAAGCAATAAATGAAGCTCTGGAGAAAAATTCATTGACTGCGAAAGATATAGATTTGCTAATCCCTCATCAGGCCAATCTACGCATAAGTCAGTTCGTACAAAATAAATTAGGATTGCCCGATGATAAAGTTTTTAATAACATAATGCACTATGGTAATACTACTTCTGCATCCATACCAATAGCACTAAGCGAATCATTCTCGCAAGGGAAGATTAAAAAAAATGATTTGATTTGTTTTGCTTCTTTCGGAAGCGGGTTTACCTGGGCATCAGCTCTAATTAGATGGTAAATTTATTATCCGATTCAAGGTAGCACTTAATACTCACACTTGAAAACAAAAAAGTATTGTATCACCGTTGCCATACAAAAAAATTAACACTAAAAAACTTATGAACCCTGAGAGGGTTTAGAACGTACAAGACCACAGCGAAAAAGTAGGCATCTCTTTTGCGCGGTTTTAGACTTTTAGAATTGCATTACTTTTCAAAGAACTATACGTTGAAAGTCTATGTTTCAAAAGCAAAGCACAATTAGAAATACCTTCACAAAATTAAATTGGAAGATATGAAACCGGTTGAAAATCAATTTTATACTATGAAAACTAATCTTGGGTAAAAAGACAAATTATACAAACAAGAAATCAAAAGAGACAGAGTTAAAAAAGCCATTCAAAAGATTAGATACACTTGTATATAATTATTCCGAACAGGTTAAAAAAGGCAATGTCCCCCTCAGTGAGGTGGTCCGTTTACAATCGTTAGCATTAGAATTTCGTAGTCAATTGGCTGATATTCAATCAAATCTGTTTCGACTACAAGAAAATATTAAATTACTTACTAATACCTCAGAAGGTATTATTGCCGTTGGTGATGAAAATACTGTTGACCGCAAACTTAAACAAACATTGATATTTACTGAAAAGCAATTGCAAGAAAAAGCACTTACACAGAATCTCGAAAATTTAACGGCCATTAAGCTATTAGAGAGCAATGAATTATTTTTGAAATGGCAAAAATCGCTTTCGACTCCAGATCTAGTCTTCGGTGCTACCTATGACCAACGGGGCGGTGCATTCAACAATCAGGTAAATTTTACTTTCGGCACTCCGCTCCCGCTGTGGAATAGAAACAAAGGAAATATAAAATAGCCGAAAGCCAACTTAGCCAAACCAAATTACTCAAAGAACTTAAGACCACAGAACTAAATGCCAAAATAGCGTCAGTTTTAGCTAATTTCAATTACATTCAAAATGAGGTATTGCTCATTTCAGAGTTCCATAATATTCTCAGACAAAAATTGGATTTGTCCACTGCCATCTTACAAGGTGTAAAAGTGCGAACTCGTCCCTTAGTTATGACTGCATTGATGGCTTCGATTGGACTTTTGCCGGCTGCCATAAGCACCGGAATTGGGTCGGAAAGCCAAAAACCGTTGGCGGTAGTAATCATCGGTGGATTGATTACGGCAACAATATTGACTCTATTAATTTTTCCAATTATTTTTTGGATTTTCAATAGAAGAAAAAATGAGGCAATAGAGTAAATAGTACTTTAAAATCTTGAATCGCCGGCAACGGTTATCAAAAAATAACTCAAATGCGGAGTAGTAGATTCAAAAAAACTTCAAAGTTTTTGCGCCTTAAAGGAGTTCAATAAAAACCAATTCTTAATTCTTTTTAAGATGATTTCTTCGAAATCTAAAAAATAACTATAAATCTTTTACTTTTACGACCGATAACTATGAGGTTTCATACGTCTGCTTACCTATGGCTAATTCCTCATAAAGAATATTTTTATGAAAGTTCAATTTATATGACCTTGGTGAAGCGAACACATCTTTTAACTGACCAAATCTATTGAGTTAATCTATATAAGCCCTAATACGAAAAACAAAATTTAGTCAGATATAAGGAACATGAATATTAATAAAGCAAATAGAATTAATTCCAAGACCTCTCAAAAATTAATTGATGAATACAACCATACAGATTGATAAAGATTTAAGGCCTCTTTTTTTAGAATTTCATAAATCAAAACTTTGGTCTGATGGCAAAACGATAGCAGACATCTACTTCAAAGGAAATCCTGAGAAAGTTCTTAAAGAATATTACCATCTCAAAAATAGAAATGAATTTAACTTGCAAGACTTTTTTAATACCTACTGCGAAAAACCCGGAGCATCCGGCAAAGAATATTTAAGTATTCCAACTGAGCCTGTTGAGAACCATATTGAAAAACTTTGGGATATTCTTACCCGCACCCCACAAAAAGAAACTAGGTATTCAACTTTAATTCCACTACCCTACCCTTATGTCGTGCCGGGTGGCCGATTTAATGAAATATATTATTGGGACAGTTATTTTACTATGTTAGGACTGCAAGTGTCGAACAGAACTGACTTAATAGAAAGCATGGTTAAGAATTTTGCTTTCCTAATTCAAACATACGGGTTTATTCCCAATGGAAATAGGTCTTATTTTCTGAGTCGCTCTCAACCCCCATTTTTTTCTTTGATGATCGATTTACTGGCTCAAGAAAAAGGAAACGATATTTACACGCGTTACCTGCCAACTTTGGAAAAAGAATATTCCTTTTGGATGAAAGGACAGGAAAAAATTGTGGTTGAAAACGGTAAAAGCATTGAAAGGGTAGTACTGTTGAATAAATCTGTTTTTCTCAATCGCTATTATGATGACTGCAATACTCCTAGAACGGAAATGTATAGTGAAGACAATGAGCTATCAACGCAACATTCCGATAAAAATTTTCTTTTATCAGATATACGAGCTGCTTGTGAGTCGGGCTGGGACTTTAGTTCAAGGTGGTGTTCTATTCCGTATAAATTGGAAACAATACATACAACAGATATTTTACCGATAGACCTAAATTGCTTATTATTTCATTTAGAAAAAACCTTATCCAAATCGTATCATCTAAAAGGAGATATAGAGAAAGCCCAATTTTATAAATTCAAGTTTGAAAAAAGGAAAGAGCATATAATAACTTTTTTTTGGAGCAAAGAAAAAAACTACTTTTATGACTATGATTTTAAAATCGGAGCATCTACCACATCTATTTCATTAGCGGGAATCTTTCCTTTATTTTTTGAAATTGCAGACTTGTCACAAGCAAAAGCCTGTGCGAAAGTGTTGAAAGAAAAATTGCTTTTTGAAGGAGGTCTGGCTACCACAACCATTGAAACGGGGCAACAGTGGGACGCTCCAAACGGGTGGGCACCACTACAATGGATTGCCATTCAAGGATTGATTAATTATGGTTTTACGGGATTAGCCAATACAATACTTGACCGATGGACTAACTTAAATAAAAAAGTATTTAGAAATACGGGCAAACTACTTGAGAAATATAATGTTAAAGACATTTCTTTGATGAGTGGCGGAGGTGAATATCCGGTACAAGACGGGTTTGGCTGGACAAATGGTGTCCTACAAAAATTAATTAAAATGAAACATTTATGAAAAATTTATCAATAAAAATATCTCTATATATCAATTATTTTGTCTTTGCCATACTATTAAACAGTGTAGGGATTGTGATTTTAAAATCTCAAAATATTTATCACGTTTCTGAATTGTCGGCTGCAACCTTAGAGCCATTCAAAGATTTTTCTATTGCTATAATTTCTTTCCTTGTGGCTTCATTCTTACCACGTTTTGGGTATAAAAAATCGATGCTCGTAGCACTTTTAATAGTAACATGTGCTTGCATAGGTATGTATTTCGGCAATTCATTTCTAGCGGCGAGACTGTTATTTGCCTGCATTGGAACCTCTTTTGCATTGATTAAAATTTCAGTCTATTCGGTCATCGGTCTTATCACAAATAATACCAAAGAGCACAACTCGATGATGAGTGGAATTGAAGGTTTCTTCATGTTTGGAGTCTCTTCAGCATATTTTATTTTCCCTTTTTTTAATAGCGACACAGATATGAATGCTTGGTTAAATGTTTATTTATTTCTTGCCCTCTTATCTTTTATGTCCTTTTTATTTTTACTTTTTTCTCATTTTGAGGAACACAAAGAACTAGTTCATCCTTCACTAAAAGAAGATTTTGTTGCAATGTTTAATTTGTTTCCGAAAAAAATTGTTCTAATATTTCTAGCATGTGCTTTTTTATACGTTATGATTGAACAAGGCATTATGACTTGGCTTCCCACTTTCAATTCAAGGGTACTTCATTTGTCCGAAAACCTCAGCATCATGATGGCCAGTATTTTGGCTATCTCATTGGGAACGGGAAGAATTTTTGCAGGCATTATCACAAAAAGGGTTACATGGTTTTGGGTTTTATCGGTTTGTATTGTGGGAGCAATGATAATGGTTATTTTTGTCTTGCCTGAGGCAATACAACTTCGATTAGAAAAGGTTACCAGCATTTATCAAATTCCATTTCTTGGTTTTGCTTTCCCCTTAGTAGGAATTTTTATTTCTCCTATTTATCCACTATTAAACTCTGTTATTTTAAGTTCATTACCTAAAGACGTGCATAGTCCAATGGCGGGACTTATCATCGTTTTTTCTGCCGTTGGAGGCACCTTAGGTTCTTTGCTCACGGCTTCACTATTTAGAAATATTGGCGGTGATAAAGCATTTACTTATACTCTTATACCTTTGGCTCTATTGTTGGCTTGTTTAATCATATTTAAAAGACAAACACAAAATAAGATTAGTTAAATATTAAAGCAGTGTTTTCCAATGAAAGAACGTATTTCATCATTCAATTTCAAACCAATCTTGACAGATTGAAGAAAATAATATTGTCGCTCTTTGAAATGCGCCGTTATTCCATAAATTTTAATTGCTTTCCTACGATATTTTTAAGTAAATTTAAAACTGACTTTTAATTGAACGACTAAATATTTAATGACAAGTAAGTTTTTTAGGTATCTGACTTTTATTTCGGCATATATATTTTTGGCATTCGCACCAAGAGGTGACCGCTATTTTGAAATTTCCAAAAATCTTGAAATTTTTTCTTCGGTATATAAAGAAATCAATAATCTATATGTAAAAGAGATAAATCCTCATCATTTGATGCGTACCGCAATTGATTCAATGTTGAGTTCTCTAGACCCTTACACTAATTATTTATCGGAAAATGAAGTAGAAAATTTTAGGACATCAAACACAGGTAAATATGCAGGTATAGGAGCATTAACGAAACAAATAGATAATAAATTTTTTGTGACTATGGTTTACGAAGATTTTCCTGCCTTTAAAAGTGGGTTGAAAATTGGAGATGAAATCATTAAAATCGACGATGTTGATATCAGCAATATGTCTAATGACGATGCAGTCAATCTGATGCATGGTCAAATAAATACCACTGTCAGGCTGACTGTGAAACGTTACGGGCTGGACAAACCATTGGATATCGATTTCAGCAGACAAAAAGTAAAAGTGAAAGTAGTTCCATACTCCGGTATGGTGTCTTCAATTGGATACATAAGGCTAACTGATTTCATGGACAATGCGAGTCTGGAGGTAGAAAATGCCTTAAACTCTTTGCTAGCAACCGGAGCTAAAGGAATAATTTTAGACTTGCGCAATAACCCCGGTGGATTGGTTGAGGAAGCTGTCAATATATGCAACTTATTCATTGACAAGCATTTATTAGTGGTCTCAACGAGAGGAAAAGAAGCTGAAAGTGGAAAGAACTTTATTACCACCCAAAACCCTATCAATACCACAATTCCTTTAATAGTATTAATCAATCGTGAGAGTGCCTCAGCCTCAGAAATTGTAGCAGGAACTCTACAAGACTATGACCGGGCTGTTATTGCTGGAGAAAAATCTTTTGGAAAAGGGCTTGTGCAACTTAGCACTCCTTTGGCATACAATTCACAAATAAAAATTACTACGGCCAAATACTACACCCCTTCCGGTCGTTGTATTCAAGTTTTAGATTATTCTCATAGACGTGAAGACGGCAGCGTTGGTGCAGTTCCCGATTCAATTCGGAAATCTTTTAAAACCACAAGAGGCAGAATTGTCTATGACGGCGGTGGCATTGATCCTGACTTAAAAATCCCTCAAAATCGCTTTAATGGAATAACTAAAACCCTAATTCAAAAAGGTTGTTTTCTTCAATACGCAAACATGTATGTTTTTAAAAATCAATCTATCCCTCCTGCTAAAAAATTTTATATTACCGATGGCGAATACAGTGATTTCGTAACGTTCATCAAATCTCAAAATATTCAATTCAACACCTCATCAGACTCAATTTTCAGTGAAATAGTTAATATCTCAAAATTAGAAAATGATTATGCAGATATAAAATTTCTGCTTGATAGTTTGCAGGTAGAGTTGTCCAAAAACAATGGCATAGACATTATTTTGGATAAAAGTCAAATTAAATTACAATTAGAAAAAGAAATAGTGTCACGCTATTTCTTTGAAAAAGGGGTAATTGAAGTCGAACTCGAAAATGATATTGCAATTCAAAAATCTATCGAACTGTTAAGCAACTATTCTCAATATAGTAAAATTCTCCATTACTGAGACTTACCAACTTAATTCCACAAGAATATTACAAAGGTAAAATGAATATTGGTAGGATATTCATTTCACCTCTAGCCCAATATATTATATACCGTTGGGATAATATCAATATAATGCCCTTGGCAAAGTAGTTGCTCAAAAAAAATCAATTATCTCAAAAATAATAACTCTCTATACTTCATCAAAGGCCAGTCTTTGTCGTCAACAAGAAGTTCAAGTTTGTCTACCGCATAACGGATAGGTTCAAAATATTTTTCCTTCACCGAATCGCAATATTCAAACGCCCGTTTTCTTGTGCCAGCAATCTTGTTGATACGTTTACGCTCCTGAGTCATCTCTATCACGCATTTTTTTAGTGTATCTATATATTTAGAAATAGTTTCAATGGTTTTTATTACCGAAGTGTTATCAATCCCCAGTCCTTTCAGTCCATTGGCATTTAGAATTAGTTTGTTTTGATAACCAATACTTGTTGGGATAATGTGGTTCATAACTAAGTCACCCATTAATCTTGATTCAATTTGCACACGTTTGATGTAGGCTTCTAGTTTTATTTCGTTTCTAGCTTCCAACTCATCTTTAGTCAATATACCATGGTTCTCGAACAAAGTAATAGAATCTTCATAGAGGAAAGCCTCAACAGCTCTAGGCATGTCTTTTAGATTGTGTAACCCATTTTTAGTTGCAGTTTTAACCCACTCATCAGAGTAACCGTCGCCTTCAAATCGAACCGGTTTCGATTCGGTTATATATTGTCGAAGAACCTTAACGATAGCAACTCTTTTCTCGGTCCCCCCTTCAATTTCCTCTGAAACAGATTTAAAAAACTTTTCGAGCTGGTCGGCAACAATCAAATTTAGCAATGACATTGGGTTTGCGCAGTTGTCACTTGAACCAACGGCGCGAAACTCAAATTTATTACCGGTAAAAGCAAAAGGCGAAGTCCGGTTTCTGTCAGTAGCATCCAGAATTATCTCTGGAATTTGGTCTATTCCCAGTTTCATATACATATTATCACCTTTTTCTATCGAAACATTACCTCTACTTTCTAATTCTTCAAGTACAGAAGTCATTTGAGAACCGATAAAAACAGACATAATAGCCGGAGGGGCTTCATTGGCACCTAATCTAAAATCGTTCGTCGCAGTAGCAATACTTGCACGTAAAACATTTCCGTGAGCATGGACTGCCTTTATTGTATTAATAAAAAAAGTAAGAAAGAGTAAATTATCGCGTGCGCTACTAGACGGCGAAAAAAGATTAATGTCAGTATCGGTAATCAACGACCAGTTACAATGTTTACCACTACCATTTAATCCGGCAAATGGTTTTTCGTGAAATAATATTTTTAATTCGTGCTTTTCGGCAACTTTACTCATTATATCCATAAGAAGTTGATTGTGATCATTGGCCACATTGGCTTCCTCAAAAAGAGGTGCAACTTCAAATTGGCTAGGGGCTACTTCATTGTGACGGGTACGAAGTGGAATCCCCAATTTCCAACTTTCGTGCTCAAATTCTTTCATAAAATTAAATACCCTTGTAGGAACCGAACCAAAATAATGATCCTCTAGTTGCTGACCCCGAGCCGGAGAATGTCCGAAAATAGTTCTCCCTGCCATAACCAAATCCGGTCTAGCCATATATAATGACTTGTCAATAGCAAAATACTCTTGCTCTATTCCCAGAAAAGCGGTTACATTCTTAATCTCCTTATAAAAAAGTTGAGCCACTTTAGTAGCAGCACTGTCAACAGCCTTCAAAGATTTAAGTAGTGGCGATTTGGAATCTAAAGTAGTACCGGTATATGAAACAAATACAGATGGAACACAAAGGGTGTTGCCGTACAAAAACATAGGAGAGGTAGGATCCCAAGCAGTATAACCTCTTGCTTCAAAAGTGCTTCGCATTCCACCACTGGGAAAAGAGGATGCATCAGGCTCTTGTTGAACCAATTCACTACCTTTAAACTTTTCTATTCCAGAAATAGCATCAAAAAAAGAATCATGTTTTTCAGCAGTTGCTCCCGTGAGAGGTTGAAACCAGTGACTGAAATGGGTTGCTCCTTTTGATATAGCCCAAGTTTTTGCAGCTGCGGCTACTGCGTCGGCGGCTACGACGTCTAATTTTTCACGATTCCTAATTGCCTTAATTACGTGTTTGTAAATTGGTGGCGGAAGGGTAGCCTTCATCTTTTTTTCTCCGAAAACATATTCCCCAAAGTAATCAGATACTTTCATATCAGAAGTGTTGGGGTGTATAAATTTGGAAGGATTACGATTATTTATCTTTTTTAAAGCTTCAAATCTTAAATGTGTCATAAGTTGATATTTGAGTTATATTTTGGTTGTTTTTTCACAAAAATAATATTGTTTTTCATATTTAGGGTATTTTTAAACCCAAAAAGTCAAAAAAAAGCGAATTATTTATTTTCTTAGGCTAAAATAGAGACATCCGAATTTTTAGATTAATTTAGCAAAACAGACAATTATTCTTTTAGTGTTTGCCTTAAATAATTGTAGAATTCAAACTTAAAACTTGCTTGTCCGGCTTTATATCTAATTTTGCACACATAATGAGAAAAAAAATTATTGCTCTTCTTCTATTGCTGGTAGTTTGTATGATTGCCTTATATTTTACTAGAGTTTCACCTATTAAAATAATTGAGCAAGACCTAATTGTTGACTTGCAATCACGCTTAACCCCAAAAACAGCTAGTTTCTTTCATTTTCTTAGTGACACAATAAGTTTTTTCAGCCTCGGAGTTCCTATTTTATATATTTTATTCGCCCTTATCAATATTGAAAAGAGAAAAACAATAATAGCAAGTTCCTTAGTAATATTAATTAGCCTTGGCTTTTCGGGACTAATCGGAGCCACAATAAAAAGGGTTATTAAGGAACCTCGACCTTATTCGGTAGATAATAGGATTTTAAAATTAGGGGCAGGAGGAAGTTATTCATTCCCTTCCGGACATTCAGTGGAGGCTACTGTTGCAGTTATTGGTTGCTCTATGTTGCTATTTACTAGTCCATTAGCAATAACACTGGCAGTACTTTGGGGAATTCTTGTAATGTTTTCTCGAATCATTCTTGGAGTTCATAGTTTTACCGATGTATTGGGCGGAATTACCTTAGGAAGTCTTGGTTATACCTTTGTTTATGAGATATACTTAAGTAAATATAAAAAAAAGTGAAACAATGAATTTTGAATACTCAAAAAAAATTCTTCATAAAATTTTCTTTTTTTAACAATACTTTGTAACTTTTCAACTCTTAAAAAAAGAAACCAAATATTTTAAACAACTAATACTATGGATAAGAAAGGATTAAGTACTTTAATTAGCCTCGCTTCAAGGGATGGAAATGTTCACGAGAAAGAGGCAAACATTATTTTCATGATTGGGAAAGCTAATAAGATACCGAAAGAGGAAATTGAAGAAATGCTGAAAAGACCAGACGGAAATACGGATTTTTCTTTGCTGACTGAAGAGTCTAGGTTTGAATACCTTTACCATCTAATACAAATAATGAAAGCGGATGGTCAAGTTTCCAGATCAGAGGTCACTCACTGTGAATCATTAGCTGAAAAACTTGGATACAATAAAAAAGTTGTAGGTGAGTTGTCCAGAATGATATTCGGCGACCCAAACATCACCTCAGATCGTAGCTTGATTCAAGCAAGGGCTAGGAAGCACTTAAAAAAGTAGTTGACTCATTAAAGTTTAACTTTAAAAATATGACCATTGACCACCATGATAGTAGCATTGGTCTTTTGCTACAAACCTATTTATTAAAATAAACAGCGAAAAGGTAGTAACTTCATATCATTATCGGAGTTTTTATTTTCGTTTCTAAATCCTACTTTTATGAAGTGCGTGTACGCTACATTTTCGTTTTTGTTGTTATTTAATTTATCAGTACAAAGTCAAAATGTAGGGCTATCTTTCGCTTATCTTTTTCCAACTGATGGTACCTTTGCGGCTCCAATTAGCCCATTTTCAATTCGTGGAATTGGCATTAGCTTAAACAATTATATCGCCTTACAAACCGGTTTATCTTTGTATCGTATTTCAGGATTAGGACTTAAAAGTATTCCTTTGAATGACAAATCTTCGTTAGTAGGTCCAAATTTTACTACTCTTATCCCAGGTGAGATAGTTTTTAAATTTATGGCTAAAACAGTACAAATAAACATTAAGGGTGGGGGCTTTTTTTTCTATGCTTTTGACCAACATTTGAACTACGGGAACTTAGATAGGGCTATAAGAAATTACTACAATTTTGATATTGCAAACTCGAGTTTTAAATTTAAAAATAGACCCGGCTTTGGCTGGACAGTTGGTCTAGAATTTAATTTAGATATAAACAAAAAGTTTGAAATTAGCATCGAAACTAATTATTTACGTGGGCAGTCTAAAATCCCGCTTTCCGGTGGTTGCTATGGATTTGTTGCTGGAGGTGATCTCACTTATGTCCCAATACAATATAACGATGCCAAGGTTAATTTTAGTGGAATAGAATTATCACTTGGAGTGGCTATGAAAGCCCATAAATAATTTTTTTTCCGTCAAATTTTTATGCAGTTAATATTGAGTTTTGAAATTAAGATTACCTTGCCAAAAATATTTTTAACTTTAAATCCAATCAACAGTACTGATTAACAACAATGTTTGATTTAGAATTATCCCATACAATACTATTAATTATTTGCTTAATCATTGCCTGCGGTTTTGAATTTGTGAATGGATTTCATGATACAGCTAATGCAGTTGCCACCGTTATCTACACACATTCTCTAAAACCTTGGGTAGCGGTGATTTGGTCAGGATTTATGAATTCGCTTGGGGTTTTCTTTAGTGCCCTCTTTGGTGGTATGGCAGTAGCAATGAGTATTGTTAATCTATTACCGGTTGAGACACTCATTGATCAAAACATAGCACATAGCCTCTCAATGCTTGCTGCATTGCTGATTAGTGCAATTATTTGGAATCTCTTAACTTGGTATTTCGGGATTCCATGTTCCAGTTCTCACACCTTGGTTGGATCAATCCTCGGAGTGGGTATCGCCTATTCATTTCTTTCAGCTAGTGCTGAGGCGGCAGTTAACTGGGGTAAGGCAGCAGAAATTGGATTATCCCTGCTTATGTCTCCATTATTTGGATTTTCAATGACAATTTTTTTAATGTTTCTACTTCGAACTTTAACGAAAAAAAAACCTTATGGAAGCGAACTTTTTAAAGAACCAAAGAGAAACAAGCCCCCCAGAATGTGGGTTCGGGGAATTTTAATACTTACTTGTACCAGCGTCAGTTTTTTTCATGGACAAAACGATGGTCAAAAAGGTGTAGGACTTATTATGTTAATATTGATAGGCATCTTGCCCGGTTTTTATGCTTTAAATAACGATTATTCATTAAAAAATGCCGATAAATCAATTGCTACTATTGAAAAAGTAATTTACTCTATTGATACAATAAATCTTTCTTTTACTGACAAAAACACTCTGAGAAAAACAAGGCAAATTCATGCCTCCCTTGCCTCTACTATTACCAATGTACCTACTGTAAAAGCCCTTCCCCGTGAAAAAAGATTTGAAGTAAGAAGGGATATCTTATTGATTGAAAAAAATTTGAATCGTTTATTAAATAACCCCGATATTCGGATTAGTGAAAAGGATAGAACCTCTTTAGAAAGTGACATAAAAGAAATGAGAAGTATAACTGACTACTCCCCTGTTTGGGTTATTGTTTTAATTTCTCTATCTCTTGGACTTGGTACCATGATTGGCTGGAAGAGAATAGTAAAAACTATAGGTGAGAAAATTGGTAAAGAGCATTTAACCTATGCACAAGGAGCAAGTGCAGAATTTGTTGCTGCCAGCACCATCGGGCTCTCAAGTGCATTTGGCTTACCCGTTAGCACGACTCACGTGCTTTCATCCGGAATAGCCGGTAGCATGGTGGCAAGCAAAGGAGTGAAAAATCTTCAACCAACTACAGTAAGAAACATTTTGGTTGCCTGGTTCCTAACCCTACCAATTGTAATGATTATGTCAGGAGCCTTATTTTTAATTTTCCGCGCTATATTTTAGATATGCCACCACCTAAAATTAATCCTCTTATATTTCGCCTTAACCCTAAATATCAATAGGCAAAACCGTCCATATTTGAACATATAATTGGACATTTATGGATAATATTTTTTAGGAACGATTTGTATATGATTGACAATCAGATATATACATAATGGCTTTGTTATTGCAACAATAGACTCAAATTTAATTTATGAGAACATTTGTTGGTTTAATATTGTGGTGCTTTTTACTACTTTTGTGTTGGCCCCTGGCTTTAATATTATTAATCTTTTTTCCTTTTATTTGGTTATTACTGCTACCATTTAAAATAATTGGTTTAAGTATTGAGTTGGTAATGAAATTAATTTCCTCTATCATACTCCTACCATTCAAATTATTTAAAGATTAAGAGTTAGGTAAATAATGAAAGTCGTATATTGCAAATTATTAAATTATTATTAACTTGCATGAAAACCTTATGACCGACGACGCAAGATATCCAATAGGCAAATTTGCCCCAAAAACCTCCTATTCACCTCAAGATGTAACTGAATCTGTCAAACAGATTACTCTATTTCCGGAAAAACTTGAGGTCGTTGTTAAGACCCTCACTGATAAGCAATTAAACTCAAAATATAGAACTGACGGATGGACTTTAAGGCAAGTAATTCACCACATTGCCGACAGCCACATGAATGCCTACATAAGAACAAAATGGGCGTTGACCGAAACAGAACCGCTTATCAAGGATTACAATGAGAGAGCATGGGCTGAAACCTGCGATAATAAAATTGACCCTACTGTTTCCCTACAAATAATTAAATACCTACACATTCGTTGGGTAGCATTACTCAATGGAATCAACCCGAGTGAATTTGGTAGAAAATTCTTACATCCAAAAAGAGATGGTCTTTTTCCACTAGACCGAATGATAGCGTTGTATGCATGGCATGGAGAACATCACTTGCAACACATTATCAATGGGTCTAAAATGGAAAATGGTTAAGGTGGCATGCAATACCTCCCACCTAAATTTCTATTTAATGGTCACCTAGAAACAATTTATCCCGCTTTTTTTAGAAAGGTTAATTTCCGTCAGCCCGTCCAAGAAAAAATTTTTACTCCTGATGATGATTTTCTAGAATTAGATTGTTATCGTCGCGAATCAACGAATTGCGTAATTATTAGCCATGGCTTGGAAGGAAACTCATCGAGAGCTTACGTAAGAGGTATGGCACGTGCCTTTTTTAATATCGGCTATGATGTAATTGCATATAATTTGCGGGGATGTGGTCAGACCCTTAACAAACAAAAAAGATTTTATCATAGCGGGGCTTCCGATGATTTGGCAGTCGTGGTAGAACATGCCACAAATTACTATGAATCAATTTTTTTGATTGGTTTCAGTTTAGGAGGAAACCTGACACTGAAATATCTCGGTGAAAGAGGGCTAAACAGTTTAATAAAAAAAGCTGTAGTTGTCTCAGTACCAATACATTTGCACTCTTGCTCACTAAAACTAGCCAAACCGGAAAATTATTTTTATAAAATCAGATTTCTTAATTCTCTAAAAAAGAAAGTGCGTTCAAAGCATACATTGACTAAGGATTACCCACCCTCACTTTTAAAAGAAATAAAAAGTCTTTTACATTTTGACGACGTTGTGACCGCACCTTTACATGGTTTTAAAAATGCTATGGACTATTACAATCAGTGTAGTTCAACAAAATATATTTCTCAAATCCAAACTCCAACCTTAATAATAAATGCGGTCAACGACCCCTTTCTAACTGAAGAGTGCTTTTCAAACTTAAAATTAAATAGTAACCAATTTGTGACAGCAATTTTACCACGTTTTGGTGGTCATGTAGGTTTCACATTATTAAAGAATTCAGGTATTTACTGGTCAGAGAAAATGGCAATAAAATTTGTTGATGAAACCGAGTCTAATTAATTTGGTTAATTTATAGCCATTTATAAATAAATATAAAATTAAATACACTATATTTGATAATGTTTTCTCGCTATTCAATATGTTCGGAACCTAATGAAATCAAAGATACGTTTTCAGCAAGTGTTCCATCCAAATATGTTAAAAAATTTAATGCTGCTCCTTCTCATTTACTTCCAGTCATAACGGATTCAAGTCAGGAAGGAATTTCAATTTTTTATTGGGGAAGTACCCCTGAGTGGAAAGGAAAAAATCAACTGATAGAAAAATTCACCAATATCCCTCTGGAGGAGAACCTAAACACAAAACTATTTCAAAAGCGAGTTAAAAAAACCTGTATCATACCGGCAGATGGGTTTTATCTATGGAAAAAAAGCGGTAAGAAATCTCAGATACCCTATAGGTTCACTTGGATGGAACGTGACCTCTTTTGTTTTCCCGGTATTTGGGAAGAATATGATAATGATAATGACCAAATACAACATACTTTTCTCATTATCACCACAAAAATTAAAGACCCTCAATACTCTCAGTTCGACAATCTATTCCCCGTTATTCTCAGTCCAAAACAAGGAAAAGAATGGCTTGAACATAGCGACGCTTCTAAGCTATTACAATCACAAAAAGAAATACAAAGGAAATTAAATTACTACCCGGTGTCTCAAAAAATAAACTCAGCCGAAAATAACGAAAGTAGTTTGATCCAAAAATCTCAACCTATTGACCAATTCGGAGCTATATCTTTATTTGAATAAATTATATTGGTTTGGTAGTTATAATATTGATTATCAGCTAAGTAATTGGTTTTTTTGTTTACTATATCTCTTGAAAGTGGCATTTTATGTCACAGCATATTTTTTTTTGTAGCCTTGAATAATAAATTTTTAACTATATTACTTCGCAGTTAATCTAATATAAAATCAATTGTTATGACTCAAAAATCTAAAAACCAAAAAGGTCAATCGAGAAGAAAGTTCCTCAAAAATCTTGGTTTAGCTTCATTAGGTATTACTATTATTCCACGTCATGTACTTGGTGGTAAGGGTTACATTCCACCTAGCGATAAACTATACTTAGCAGGTATTGGTGCCGGAGGCAAAGGGGAAAGCGACATAGCTAATTTTGCAAAAACAGGCAGAGTAGAAGTTGCATATTTGTGTGATGTTGACGATCGCCGAGCTGCTAACAGCGTTGCTAGTTTCCCCAAAGCCAAATACTACAAAGATTACAGGGAAATGCTAGACAAAGAGCATAAGCATATTGACGCCGTAAGTGTATCCACGCCGGATCATAGTCATGCAGTTCAGGCTTTGAATGCCATGCAATTAAAAAAACATGTTTATGTTCAAAAACCACTATCTCACGATGTTGTAGAGGCCAGACAATTGACTGAGGCTGCAAAAAAATATAAGGTAGTTACTCAAATGGGTAACCAAGGTGCTTCAGGAGATGACGTTCGCAAAATGCACGAATGGTTCAACGCCGGACTCATCGGCGAGGTTCATACTGTGTATTGTTGGACAAACCGACCGGTGTGGCCTCAAGGAATACCATGGCCTGAAAAAAAGGCAGATATACCGCCGGAATTAGACTGGGATTTATGGTTGGGAACAGCCCCATATAAAGACTACGTCGAAAAACTAGTTCCATTTAATTGGCGAGGCTGGTGGGATTATGGTACTGGTGCATTGGGCGATATGGGTTGCCACGTCATGGAACCGCCATTTAGAATATTAAAATTAAAGTATCCAACCGAAGTTAGTGCTAGTGTTGGTACTGTATATGTTGATGAATCTAAGCGTGGTTATTTTCCGGAAAGTGGTCCCCCGTCTTCTCACATTATTTATAAGTTTCCGGCAAGGGAAGGACTTCCGCCGGTTACTTTGCATTGGATGGATGGTGGCATACAACCGGAACGACCGGAAGAATTAGGCCCTAACGAAATCATGGGCGACGGTGACAACGGAGCTTTGTTTATTGGTACAAAAGGTAAAATGATAAGTGGACGATACGGATTGCTACCCTTACTTTTACCGGCTTCCAAAAACGAAGAAGTAAGCATTGCTCCTACTTTCCCTAGGGTAAGTGGTGGTGTAGAAGGGCATTATGGTCACTGGGTGGAGGCTTGTCTTGCCGGGTACGGAAAGATTAAACTAAGTTCCGATTTTGAAGTTGCAGGCCCACTTACTGAAACTATCTTAATGGGGAACTTGGCAATCAGAGGTCATGATATCCGAACTCCAATTGAAGGCAAAACAGGGAAGTACAAATACCCGGGCAGAAATATTACACTATTGTGGGATGGTCAAAATATGAAGGTTACTAATTTTGATCCTGCCAATGCTTTGCTTCAGAGAAAATACAGGTCTCCTTATTAGAAAAATTGAATTTTGTTTACTTATGTATTTGTAAAATATATTTTTGCTTTTGCTATTATTAATAAGAGTTATAATATTGATTATCAATTAATTAATTGGTTTTTTGTTTCATTTATTACGTGAGCATGGTAATATAAATTATAGTTTATTTTTTTTCGTAGCACCAGATAAATAATTTTTATTTATATTGCTCGGCAATTAATCCAATAACCAATTTAATACGAAATTAAATATTATGACTCAAGAATCTAAAAACCAAAAAGGACAATCAAGGAGAAAGTTTCTCAAAACACTTGGTTTAGCATCATTAGGTATAAGTATTATCCCCCGTCATGTACTTGGGGGTAAAGGCTATATTCCCCCTAGCGACAAACTATATGTAGCCGGTATTGGAGTCGGTGGCAAAGGGGAAAGTGACATTGCTAATTTTGCAAAAACGGAAAAAGCAGAAATTGCATACCTCTGCGATGTTGACGATCGTAGGGCAGCTAAAAGCGTTGCCAGTTTCCCTAAAGCCAAATACTATAAAGATTATAGGAAAATGCTTGACAAAGAGCATAAGCATATTGATGCAGTCAGTATATCCACTCCCGACCACAGCCATGCCGTTCAGGCATTGGATGCCATGCAATTAAAAAAACATGTTTACGTTCAAAAACCTTTAACTCACGATGTTGTTGAGGCAAGGCAATTAACTGAGGCTGCGAAAAAATATCAGGTAGTTACTCAGATGGGTAACCAAGGGGCTTCAGGAGATGACGTGCGAAAATTACATGAGTGGTTCAATGCCGGAATAATCGGCGACGTTCATACTGTACATTGCTGGACAAACCGACCGGTGTGGCCTCAAGGAATACCCTGGCCTGAAAAAAAGGCAGATATCCCTACCGAATTAGATTGGGACTTATGGCTAGGAACAGCACCATATAAAGACTATGTCGAAAAACTAGTTCCGTTTAATTGGCGAGGCTGGTGGGATTATGGAACGGGTGCGTTGGGAGATATGGGCTGTCATATCATTGAACCGCCATTCAGAATATTAAAATTAAAGTATCCTACCGAAGTTAATGCCAGTGTTGGCTCTGTTTATGTCGATGAATTTAAGCGCGGTTACTTCCCGGAAAGTGGTCCTCCATCTTCTCACATTATTTATAAGTTTCCGGCAAGGGAAGGACTGCCACCGGTTACTTTGCATTGGATGGATGGTGGCATACAACCTGAAAGACCGGAAGAATTAGGTCCTAATGAAATCATGGGCGACGGTGGTAATGGGGTTTTGTTTATTGGTACAAAAGGAAAAATGATGTGTGGAACATACGGCTTACTACCCTCACTTTTGCCAACTTTCAGAAACACAGAAGTAAATATTCCTAATACTATCCCTAGAGTGAGTGGAAGTGTGGAAGGTCATTACGGTCACTGGGTCGAGGCTTGTATTGCCGGATACGGGAAGATTAAACTAAGTTCCGATTTCGAAGTTGCCGGTCCACTTACCGAAACAATTCTAATGGGTAATTTGGCGATCAGAAGTCACGATATCCGAACTCCGGTCGAAGGAAAAAAAGATGAGTACAACTACCCTGGAAGAAATATCACACTATTGTGGGATGGTCAGAATATGAAAGTTACTAACTTTGACCCCGCAAATGCGTTATTACAAAGAAAATACAGGTCTCCCTATGGAAAAATGTGAATTTTGTCTAATTAATATCAATGTATGAAAAATATCTTTGTTTTTGTAGTTCTAATTCTGAGTTCAACTCTATCTCATTCTCAAATTATTAAAACTTCGCTTACTGTGAATGTAAGAGATGAATTGGGAAATATTTCTAGTGGTGCAACCATTAAATTATTTGAAACCGAAGTTGACTTTCAGGCTGATAAAAACGCTGTTGCTGAGGGAATTACAAATTCAACTGGGAAAATCAAGTTTAAAGATTTAAAAGATATTCCCTATTTTATTTCTGTAAAAAACGGTGAGAAGGATAATGTAGGCAAAGGTGAAAAAGTAGAAAAACTAGAGGCTAATAAGTTTAATAAAGTCACCATAATTATTGAATGACGGTTTAGCATAGTTCATAAGTATCTTTTTTGGAGGAATCCTCATTTTTATATCTTAATTATAAACCTACTACGTAGTTAGTTATGGCTGAAATTGGGCATTCTATTGAGTACGCCTCCGATTTGTTGAATTCGGGTGAGATTGTCGCTTTCCCCACCGAAACGGTTTATGGATTGGGTGGAAATGCTCTTGACTCAGGGGTTGTTGCAAAAATATTTGCCATAAAAAACAGACCTTCATTTAATCCGTTAATCGTACACTGTGCTTCTTATAAAAAAATTTATAATTATGTCAAAGATGTACCCAAGGAAGTGGAATTGCTTGCAGAACACTTTTGGCCAGGTCCGTTGACTATTCTTTTGCCCAAAAGTAAATTAATTCCGGATATTGTAACTGCCGGTTTGGACAAAGTCGCTGTTAGATGCCCTTCTCATAAAATTGCACAACAGTTATTGAATAATATCTCATTTCCGCTAGCTGCCCCTAGTGCTAACCCCTTCGGTTATGTGAGCCCTGTTACGGCCAAACATGTACAAGATGAACTGGGCAACAAAATAAAATTTATCCTTGACGGCGGAACAAGTAATGTGGGAATCGAATCCACAATCTTGGGTTGGGAAAATAACATACCAACCTTATTTAGGTTGGGTGGAATTACAGTAGAACAAATTCAAAAGGTAATCGGTAGAATAGATATTCACAAAAAGTCAACCGTAATTCTGAGTTCAGGACAATTGGCAAGTCATTACTCACCTAGAAAAAAATTCATTATCGGTGACATAAGAAAATTGGCAAAAAGGTATCAAAATATGAAAATAGGGTTGTTGTCTTTTAAAGACGAATATGCCGATATTGAAGCAAGTGAAAGGTTTATTTTGTCAACTAATGGTGACACCTTTGAGGCAGCAAGAAATATTTTTACCGCCCTGCGACAATTCGACCAATCTAACGTGGAAATTGTTTTAGGTGAAAAAGTTCCTAACCATGGGCTAGGCTCTGCAATTAATGACAGATTGAATAGAGCGGTGACCTCAAAAAAATACTTGTTTTAAATGACCTTTAGGTAATAAAGTTCAAAACTTCTCTTCAACGCCCAAGCCAAAAAGGGCAAAATCATATTTTACCGGATCTTTTGGATCAAATTCTTTCAATTTTGAAGTCAGTTCCTCGGCCCAAGCCCAATTAATTTGCTTCTTATCCATCAAATTAAGCTTTTGTGAAACTCTTGCCACGTGTACATCGCAGGGACAAATAAGCTGGTCAGATGAGATTTTATTCCATATCCCAAAATCAACTTCACTGTCTGTTCTAACCATCCAACGTAGAAACATATTGAGTCTTTTGCAGGCAGATTTTTTGTGTGGCGATGCCACATGTTTGTTTGTGCGGTTTTGAAAATTTGGAAGACTAATAAAAGAATTGTGAAAGTTAATTAACCCAACCTCGACAGTTTTATCACCATTATTAGGTAAAAATAAAACCTCTAGGGAGGGATATTTGTTGTAATGACTTTGAAGAAAAGTAAGAAAGTAGGATAAGTCAACGAAGTTAAAAGTTCTATAAACAAAGTTTTTTAAAAGCAACAAATCTTTAGGATGATGGTTAACAACAAAGTCAAATGGAGCATCATCCATAAGTTCAATAAGTTGAGAGCATTTTGAAATAATGGACTTTCTTCTGCCCCAGGCTAACGTTGCGGCAAAAAAAGCCGCAATTTCAATGTCTTGCTTTTTTCTAAAGCGGTGCGGGATAAGAATTGGGTCGTCTTCAATAAATCGGAACCTTTGATAGTACTCAACTTTTTGGTCAAGAAAGTCTTTTAGTTCAAGGTGGCTAATGGCATTTCTCATCCCTAAAATAAAGTCATAATAATATCACTAGAAACCGTTACTAACCAATATTTTGTCGGGGTGAGATGATTCGAACATCCGACCTCCACGTCCCTAACGTGATGCGCTAACCGGGCTGCGCTACACCCCGAAATTTATTTCCTTGTCGAAAATTTTATGATTACATGTAACCATAAAAACCAGCTACAATAATAGCACAATATATATGTGTAAAAAAAATTGGAGGCTTAAAAACCTAAATTCAAAATAAAAAAACCGCCAAAAAAGAAAGTTTCTAAAAAAATATAATTATTTCTTCTTCTTCTTTAAATCTCGAAAAAATCGAACCCAGTTAAAAGGATTAAAAAATGGATTGGTGCGAACTATATTTCGGTCTGTAACTGAATTGTTATACTGCTCCATATAGTACCTGTGATTCAAATTCCCGTCCATCGGCGTAGTTCTAACCATAAGTGAGTACAATTGAGCATCGTAAGCTTGTTTGAACCCATTTTCATTTTCGGAATAATTAAGTGCTAAAACCGCTTGCTTAAAAACTTCTTCGGTTGGAAATGGAAGAATAGTAACTTCATTTAATAATGTATTATCGGTTGTGAGTTCCACTATTATGGTCAAATAATCTTGGGTGGTTTGGGGTACAATATAAAATTGCCGAACATAACCAACCGAACTAATGACTACGCTATCCCCTGATAAAACAGGCATTGAAAAAAACCCGGTGTAATTAGAAGTAGTTCCCCGCCCTGCCTTTGGAACATATATGTGAACCCCAGGCACACCGGTAATGCTATCTTCTCCCAAAATCATTCCGGACAATTGAATAATATGATTGGCTACTTGAGCCTTACAATTTATACTATTGAAAATCAAGCATGTAGCACAGAATAAAACCGAAAAAAAGAAATGTCTAGTAGAACCTTTAGTCATTAGTGCAAACATAAGTTAATAACCCATAAAATACATGATTTTTGAAAAATTAAAATGTTAGCTTTTGGTATTTAAATTATTTCATACAATAAAACAATTCTTGCTTATCGTTAAAAAATAGCTTTTAACTCCTTCAATGCAAAGTTTTTCAATACTTGTTCTTTTAAAAAATTGAGCCCTATAAATATAACGGTAGCGATAAAACTTGGTTGCTTTCCAACGCAAGTTTCATATTATTTAATAATTTCATTTAGATTTGAAAATATCTAAAACTACATGATTACTTTTTTCCTAAATGGGCATATTTCTATTTATGCAGTAAGTTCCACAGAAGAATTATCTTATGAAGATAGAGAGAAGCTTATATGGCTCTTTAAAGGTGCCAAACCCATAAGTAAAGATTGCTTGAAAGGCAACTTTTTAGGTCATCAAAAAGAGATGATTAGTCCATTCAGCACCAATGCAGTAGAAATTACACAGATTATGGGAATTTCCAATATTGATAGAATTGAAGAATTTCATCCTGTTAATAATGGTGAAATACAGTATGATAGAATGATTCAAAAAATTTATAACCAATTAGACCAAAATTTTTTTTTCTCATTATGTCAGCCTAGCCCTATACAAAAAATAAGCAATATTGAGAAATACAATTTACTTGAAGGGTTAGCATTGAACTCAGAGGAAATAATATATCTTAAAGAAATAAGTAATAGACTAGGAAGAGCATTAACTGACAGTGAAGTATTCGGCTTTTCGCAAGTAAACAGCGAACATTGCCGACATAAAATATTTAATTCTACTTTCGTAATTGATGGAATAGAGCAGGAAGACACTTTATTTCAATTAATAAAAAAAACATCAATAAAAAATCCAAACTTCATTGTTTCGGCTTATGAAGACAACGTAGCATTTATTTCCGGACCTACAATTGAACAATTCTCTTGTTTACGCAAAGATTGTCCCGATTTTTTCACTACTTCCGAAATTGAATCGGTAATATCACTAAAAGCCGAAACTCATAATTTCCCTACTACAGTAGAGCCTTTTAACGGTGCTGCCACCGGTTCCGGAGGAGAAATACGCGATAGGCTTGCAGGCGGAAGAGGATCACTGCCACTTGCAGGAACAGCAGTGTATTTCACTTCCTATACAAGACTGGCAGGAGGTCGGCAATGGGAAAACAAAACAGTAGCACGCCCTTGGCTATACCGGTCGCCATCAGAGATTTTAATAAAAGCCTCACAAGGTGCCAATGATTTCGGCAACAAATTCGGGCAACCACTCATCTGTGGCAGTATTCTTACTTTTGAGCATTTTGAAAACGGTAAAAAATATGGCTTCGATAAAGTTGTAATGTTAGCCGGAGGCGTCGGGTACACAACTAAGGAATATTGCAAAAAAAATCCATTGAAGTTAGGAGACCAAATTATTTTATTAGGCGGGGATAACTATAGAATAGGTCTTGGTGGGAGTTCAGTTTCGTCAGTTGATACAGGTGTGTTTGATAATACTATTGAATTGAAAGCCGTTCAGAGATCAAATCCGGAAATGCAAAAACGGGTAATGAATACCATTCGGGCATTGGTAGAATCAGAAAATAACCCGATAGTCTCAATTCACGACCATGGTGCCGGTGGGCATCTTAATTGTTTTAGTGAGCTATTAAAAGATACCGGTGGCGTAATTGAAATAAGCAAACTTCCTCTTGGCGATTACAGCCTTTCACAAAAAGAAATATTATCTAACGAATCGCAAGAGAGGATTGGGTTGGTTGCCAAATCCGAAGATATTGAAATAATAAGAAAGATTGCCCTCCGTGAGCGCACCCCATTTTATATTGTTGGGCGAGTTAGTGACGACAAAAAGCTGATTGTCAAAAATTCCAAAGATGGTAGCATTCCATTTGAATTAGATGTAAATCAACTATTTGACTTTAGTCCAAAACTCACGCTTGATGACAGGACAACAGTAAATACTTTTGCGGACATTAGTTATGATTGTGCAAAAGTAGTAAACTACATAGAGCAAGTCTTACAACTTGAGGCAGTTGCCTGCAAAGATTGGCTCACCAACAAAGTAGATAGATCTGTGACCGGAAAAGTCGCTACTCAACAAACTTGCGGGAGCATACAACTTCCACTCAACAATTTAGGGGTAGTGGCATTGGATTTTGCCACCCACAAAGGTGTTGCAACCAGTATTGGTCATGCCCCCGTTGCTACTTTAATAGATACTGTAGCCGGAGGTAGGCTAGCTATAAGCGAGGCATTATTGAACCTAATTTGGGCACCTCTTACACACGGTTTAAAAGGCATATCATTGAGTGCCAATTGGATGTGGCCTGCAAAAAATCCGGGCGAAAATGCAAGACTATATCAAGCAGTTAAGGCTGTTAGCAATTTTGCTTGCAATCTAGGTATTAACATTCCAACAGGAAAAGACTCCTTATCTATGACTCAAAAATATCCCGACGGCGATATTGTTTACTCTCCGGGTACAGTCATTATTTCGGCAGTGGCAGAGGTAGAGGATGTTCGAAAAACTATTTCTCCAAAGCTAGAACCTATCTATGAGTCATTGCTTGTTTATGTCGATTTTTCAAGTGCCGGTCTCAATCTTGGTGGAAGCAGTCTTGGGCAAATTCTGAACGCACTCGGAAATGACACTCCATCGGTGAACGATGAAAAATACTTTATCAATACCTATAACACTATTCAATCTCTCATAGCAAATAGAGAAATAATTGCGGGGCACGATATTTCAGCCGGAGGTTTGATAACTTCAATGCTTGAAATGTGTTTTTCTGAACCAAAAGTCGGGCTTGATATTAATCTGTCTGATTGGGAAGATGATATTATTAAAATACTTTTTAGTGAAAATCCAGCTGTATTACTTCAAATAGACAAAAATTCTGAAACACTGGTAGCTTTAAAGAAAAAGGAGGCAAAATTTAAGGTATTGGGTAAAATAAAAAATTCTAGAGAAATAAACATTAAGACCAAATCGAAAGAGTCGTTAGTATTGAATATCAATCACTTGCGTGATTATTGGTATAAAACCTCTTTTGAACTAGATACCCTTCAATGTAATTCCGGTTATGCCGAAAAAAGAAAAGAAAATATTTTTAACCAAACATTAGAGTATAAGTTCCCAAATAGATTTGACGGAAAACTATCAACTTATGGTATCAATAATAACGGTTTAAAAACCAAAAATCTCAATGCCGCTATTATTAGAGAAAAGGGTGTAAATGGAGATCGTGAAATGGCCTATTCACTTCATTTGGCAGGTTTTAATGTGAAAGACGTCCATATTACGGATTTAATAAGTGGAAGAGAAGACCTTGTGGGCATCCATTTCATCGTTTTTGTTGGTGGGTTTTCAAATTCTGACGTTCTGGGGTCGGCCAAAGGCTGGGCCGGGGCATTCCTTTTCAATACAAAAGCTAAGATTGCATTAGAGCGGTTCTATAATCGAACCGATACATTAAGCCTGGGAGTATGTAATGGATGTCAATTGATGATGGAGTTAGGTTTAATTGAGCGCAATATTGAGATGGAGAACCACCCAAAGTTAAATACCAATGGATCAGGTAAGTTTGAGTCAGCCTTTTTGAACATTAATATCCCTGACAATAACTCTGTGATGTTCAATAGTTTGAGTGGAACCCGATTAGGGGTCTGGGTTGCACATAAAGAAGGGAAATTTGAATTGGAAGAAGGAAAAAAATATAATGTTGCGGCTTACTACTCATTTGAAAATTACCCGGGTAATCCTAATGACTCGCCAAATAGTGTAGCCGGGCTTTTTTCTGATGATGGTCGCCACATGGCTTTGATGCCTCATATTGAGCGATCTCTTTTTCCATGGAATTGGCCTTACTATAATCGTTCAAAAATTGAGGATGAAATAAGCCCTTGGATAGAGGCCTTTGCAAATGCTAGAGATTGGGTGAAGAAAAATGTTCCTAATTGAAAAGTAGCGTTTTCAAAATTGAATTTCATTCAACTCAATAATAAGTGCTTTGGTGTATTGGCAAGAAAAAGGCACTATAGAGAATAAAATATGTTTTTGGTATTGACAAAAAGAAAATACATTGTCAAACAATAGGAGCAATTTATTCAAACACCGGCACCAACGTCAAAAAATTGTTAGAAAATAAATTTATTCTCAAACAATTTAATCACAATTTTTGCGGTTCGGACGGGATTCGAACCCGCGACCTCCTGCGTGACAGGCAGGCATTCTAACCAGCTGAACTACCGAACCGTATGATCTTATACTATTACAATATAAAATCAGGTTGCAAATATAGTGCTAGTCATTGTTAATACAAACAATGCTCCTAATAACTAAAGAAATAAAATTAGCGACCGATAATTTTCCGCCTGTACTTTCTCCTAAGCTCAAAGGTTTGAACCAATTTTTTCAACAAATCAAAATAAAGAGCACCGTACAATAACAAGGACATAAACCAAATCATTGAAATATTAAAGTACAGAGTATCAAATGATTTGCCGGCAAATTGCTTTGTAGGAGAATAAAAAGGAGCTTGGAAATCAAAAAAATTGCGCGGCCGATGGTCTTCAAAAAAAATGGGATAAAATTTTTGGATAAGCTTTCCTTTCCACTCAATTATTCGGTTCACTTCGTTTCTATTTTCAACCATTCTTATTAGAGACTCATTTTGATATTTTAATCTCATGTTCTGAAACCATTTTAATTTCTCAGGAGTATTGGTCATCTCCGAAATTATTTTTTCTCTATCTATTTTGGCGTTTCTTGAGCGAATTGAATAAAAGACCTTTAAGGTGGCCAAGAGTTCAGACGTACTATGATACACAGAAGAATCAAATTTTTGGATATCTAACTTGTCAATATCGGGGAATTTATCCATACCTACCACTTCAAGTTCTGCCCTAATCTCATTTCTCAATAGGTTTAAGGCATCAATCATGTTGCTATCATTTGTGTTTCCCCACTCAGGATGATTATTAAATACGAATGCAAGTTTAGATTCTAAAGCCGGTACCAAATAAACCCTTTTATAATCGGCAACGGCCTCTTTTTGGTCCAATTCATAAAACATTTTTTCATAAGGATTGTCTTTGAACTGAGTAACCATAAGTGCTTCAAACGCCCATCGCGAAGCCATAATCTCACCCATCCATGGCACTGCATTAGGTTCACTTACTTCGGGGTTGAATTTATCAAAACTAACAACAACACCGCTCATCAAAAGTTGAGGAATGACCAATACGGGGATTAATATATATAAAGTAACTGCGGAATTGAAAGCAGAGGAAATATTCAAACCAAGCATATTTGCGAAACAAGCCGTTGAATATAGTACAAACCAATATCGAATTTCTGAGAGGGGAATTTCTAAAATTAGGTTGCCCAAAATCATGAAAGTCAAAGTTTGGATTGCTGAAATTGAAAATAATACAACAATTTTGGAAGTGAGGTAACTACTCCGACTTAACTCTAAAAAGCGTTCACGCTTTAGAATTTTTCTGTCCCGAAAAATTTCTTCAGCACTAATAATCAGCCCAACAAATAGGGCTACTACCACACTCATAAAAAAGTAAATAGGTATATTGAAATTATAATAAAAGGTATAAGTAGGATTATCAATTCCAACAACATCGAAGTATTTGACAAAAAAGGCTAAAAAGATGGCCAAAAAAGGAGAAATAAATAAATTTACTACCATATATTGTGTATTGGCAATCTTCGAAAATACATCCCGTTTAAAAAACACTCCCCACTGTGTAAACCAGCTCGGAATCTTTTGAGTAACCGGCAATTCTTCTGTTACTACTTCTGACGGGCTAAGCTTGTTGTTTTGTTTAAAATATTGATACCACTGAGCCGGCGATATTTTTCTTGCTTTTGTAAATCTGCCATATTCATTAACCACTTTGGTTTCAATAATGTTAAAAATCTGTTCAGGGTTAATGTTTCCACACTCAGGACAAGTACCCGGATTTTTAGAAGTTACTTGTATTATTTTATGAAAATAATCGAGGGATTCAATAGGATTCCCGTAATAAATTTGAAACCCGCCCACGTCAAGGATAAGCAAAGTGTCAAACATTTTAAATATGTCTGATGAAGGTTGGTGGATTACGGAGAAAATAATTTTACCCCTTAGAGCAAGCTCTTTTAGCAAATCCATAATATTTTCAGAATCGTGTGAGGATAATCCTGAGGTTGGCTCATCTACAAAAAGTATTGAAGGTTCCCGCAACAATTCCAAACCAATATTCAACCGCTTACGTTGGCCTCCACTAATTACTTTCGCCATTGTACTACCAACTTTCAAATTTTTAATTTCCAGTAAACCTAAACTAGTCAGACGTTTATTTACCAGCTCGGTAATTTGCTCCTTTGAATAGTTTTTGTAACACAGGCGCGCCGAGAAATACAAGTTTTGAAAGACTGTGAGGTCTTCCATCAATAAGTCGTCTTGAGGAATAAATCCAATTATTCCTTTAACGCTTTCCGGATACTCATGAATGTTAATCCCATTAATAAGAACTTGTCCGCTGGAAGGAGTAGAAATACCACTTAAAATATTAAGTAAAGTAGATTTTCCGGAACCACTGGCACCCATTATTCCTATAAGTTTGCCACCACCCTCAGAAATAACAATATTTTGCAAACCGGCACGACCACTCCTAAAATGATAGAAAATATGCTCGGCAACAAAACTGATTTTCTTCTTCTTCTCCTGTATTAAGAATTTGCTGACTACATCGCTGTAGTAAATTGGATTCAAATTATCGCTCCTAATGGTAGAACCGGTTGGAAAAACATCAATTTTCTTGCTCTTGACATTTTGACCGTTTAGATATAAAGTGTTAATACCCAAATACTTAATAAAGTATGTTTCTATTTCCGAAAGTCGCAAAATGGCTATTAGCCCCTCAAAGCCTTCAATTTTGATATGCGGACCTATATGAGACCTAGACTCCACACCATTATCAATGATTAATATGTCCATTAAGTTTAAATCTGTTATAGATTGTCCACTTACAAAAGTTCGCATTGCTTGCAAATCTTTCATCGGAATTTTGAAGGCTTCACCTATATAAAATATCAAGTTTTCTTGACGTTCAGAAATATGTCCCTCCCCGAATACTAGTTCGATGATTTTAATGACCATTACCTCTTTTTGACGCATAGTCAATGCCTGATTCACCTGTTTGGCTATTTGCATTATCTTAGCCCAATCATCAACGAATTGCAATGTTTCATCATCGAAATCCAGTTCGGAATTAATATTGGCTTTGTTATATGATTTTACGAATTCGTCGAACAGGTTAAGATGATACTGAATGTCCTCCAGATTAAGATGTATAGAAAGAAAATCGCGGAAGTTGGCGCGCTCATCATCAGTTATCCTTTCTTTCGCCACAATGGCAAAGAGTTGTGTGATAGCCTTTAATAATTCTTCGCTCATAAGTGGACTAAAGTCTGTTTAAATAACAAGAAAAACAAAATTATCATATCTTCTATTGATAATTTAATTTTGAGTAATAAATAGTTGTTGAAATATAAAGCATTTTAAGGCTTAACCCTATAAAAATTAGGCCATCAAAAAATAAGTTAGATATTTAAGCAAACGGCAATTCCTGTTTAGAAATGATAATTTAGCATAATTATCATCCTCGGAAAAAAATCTTACTCTTTAGTAATAACACTTAATTCAGAAATAGCGGCAACATTAAAAAACCCAACAACTTTATTTTTCGGCACGTCTAGACTACGGATATTGGTAGGCAAGTTTGCCAATGGAGTGGCAAATAGTTCCGCAAAGCCCCCGGGTTTATTAGTTTGTATCTGCAACAGGTTTAAAAAATTTTTAGCCTCAATACTAATAGAATGAATCTGAACCCTTACGGAGTCACCAAGCTTAAATGGCTTCAAGGGATTGTCTGGATTGCCTGATGGGTTAATCGAGCTTCTTATTGGAGGTAAAAAAATAATACCATCAATTTCAGCACCTTCTGAAAATCCGGCATCAACAGCGGTATTTATTTCTGATGGAGTACTAAATAAAGTGTCGTTTTTAAAAGTGCGAATCCAATAGGCATCACCGGTTCCTTGAGGATCTTTAGCCCAGAATTGACCTACATAAACGGTTTCCTTAGAACCTCCCAGTGGTGTCCTATCTCTTTTTTTGAAAGTAATACTGTCAATGGGAGGAACTCGTTTTAATTCTGCCGAACTCTCAAAAGTTTGCCCTTTATATTTAATGGTTAATTTAAAAGTGTCATTAATTTTGCCTATTCCAATCTTATTTGTAGGCTTCCAAACATAATAACCGGCATATTTAGAATCTTCAATAAAATTAAATAGGTCACCATTCTGGTTTTCGATAACAACATCAGCACCGGTTGCGGGCGGTTGGGCAGTCTCTTCAAAGTAAGGTTGAGTTAAGGTAAGTAAAATTACTTGGTCATGTATTTTATTATTAATCCAAGCATCCACTACTAACACCGGTGGTGCTGACTCCAATTTTGGATATATCTGTTTCTCACAAGAAACTGCAAAAATCATAAAGATAAAAGCCCCAAAAACTAATTTCATAAATCTGACATTATTCATAGTATTCAAAATTTAAAGTTGTATGAAACAGAAGGAACAATTGATCCTAAAATTGAAATTTGCTTGGCAAAGGAAGTATCCTGCACCGTCAAATCGAGATTTGGAACTTTTCCTTCGGTCATTGGGTAAGTAGTGTTTTTCTTTTGTGGCGTTTGGGCAAAGTAAATAGAGAAAGGATTTTTCCGAGAATAAACATTATACAATGAGAAGACCCAGTAGCCTTTGTTCTTACGTACTTTTCCATTCTTTTTAAGTTTCTTAGCGTTAAGTGTGAATCCAAGGTCTAATCTATGGTAGCTGGGCAAATTGATGTTATTCCTTGTATCGTTATAGTTGTGCGGTATTAAAATTCCTTGTTGAAAGTAGCGCGATGTTGGAAACGTTGTGGGTGTACCTGATAGGTAAACAAAATTTGCCGATACCGACCAACGCTCATTTATATCATAAAAAGCAGCTATTTTTAAATTATGCGTCTGATTATAACGAGTTTTGTACCATTCACCATTGTTAATTCCGGCAACTTTCAATTCCGAGCGACCCAAAGTGTAACTAACCCAACCTGTAAATTTTCCTTTCTTTTTTTGAAAATAGGTCTCTATCCCGTATGCTCTTCCTTTTCCACTCAGTATATCTCCTTCCAAAAATTCATTAATGAGCAAATCAGCACCATCTATATAGTCAATTTGGTTTTGCGTGGTTCTCAAATAAACCTCTGCTGATAATTCGTACTTCTTTTCAAGACCAATATCTCTAAAATATCCCAAAGTAAACTGATGACCAATTTCAGGTTTGATATTTTTGGTACTTGGTGTCCACACGTCAAGCGGAACCGAGGCGGTGGTGTTAGAAATTAAATGAAGATATTGAGACATTCTATTATAACTCCCTTTTACTGAACTTCTTTCGCTTGTTACGACTTTAAAAGAAAACCGAGGTTCAAAATTGTTATATGCAGAAATAGTCTCATTTGAAGAATACTTTTGAGTGTTTATGACAGGTTTTCGCTTCCCTGGCTCAACAGTATTATCGTAATCGTAAGTAGTGCCCGGACCAAAAAGTCTGAAATGAGAAAAACGTAACCCATATTCTAATTCAACTAAACGACCAATTTTTTGAGTAGCACCTACGTAGGCTGCAACCTCAAGATTATATTTTTTATCCAAATTTACTTCTTGCACTACACCATTAGAGACTCCGGTAGTAGTAGCAGGATTGAAAGCGTAGTAAATAGCCTCCCCCCCAAAATTCAATTCCAGTTTTTGGTTTAAGAAATATGTGAGTTGGGGTTTAAATATAGCATTTCTAATTCCTGATTTCCATTTAAAACTATCGTTGTCAGACCCGAATTGCAAAGAATAATCATAATTACTGTAAGAGAAAGTGAAGTTAGAAAATAAATTTTCCTTGAATAAATGATTCCATCTAAAAGTTGCTGTCGAATTACCCCAATTAAATCCTGAATTTTTATTGAATTTGAAAACATCACGACCAAAATATCCCGACAAGTAAATATTATTTTTCCTATTAATAATGTAATTAGTCTTTGCAGTGATATCATAAAAATAAATAGCGATATCAGAATTCTCAGAAGGCAAAAAAGGTTTTGACAAAATATCAATGTAAGATCTTCTAGCGGCAATTATAAATGATGCCCTGTCTTTTGCAAACGGGGCTTCAATTGCTAATCGGCTAAATACTGTACCTATTCCGCCAGATACACCTAATTTTTTGTTGTTGCCCTCCTTCATTCTAACGTCTAAAATTGAGGCTAATCGACCACCAAAGCGAGAAGGAATAGCGCCTTTGTACAATTTAACGTCTTTGACAGCATCCGGATTGAAGACAGAAAAAAAACCGAATAGATGAGAAGAATTGTAAAGTGGTGCTTCGTCTTGCAAAATTAAATTCTGGCTTACACTACCCCCACGGACATTAAATCCCGATGCCCCTTCCCCAACAGTACTCACACCCGGCAGGAGTAAAATGCTCCTAATAACATCTGCCTCGCCAAATAACATAGGTATCTTTTGTATGATTCTTTGTTCTAACTTGTTAGTGCTCATTTCAATGTTTTGAGGAGTAGCTTGTTCTAACTCACCCTTTACTACCACTTCCTCAAGTTGTTCTGCCTCCGGACTCAATTCGATTACTTGTTGAACATCTTTATCCAAAACAATAGTTTGAGATAAATCAGAATATCCTAAATATCTGTAATATGCTATATAAGTACCTGCTTTTAAGGTGATGGAGAAAAAGCCATACTCATTAGTGGCCGCACCGCTTTGAATATCGGGAATATAGACAGTCGCTCCTATGAGAACCTCTCCATTGGTTGCATCTTTGATTACGCCGTTTAAGGTAAATTTTTCCTGACCATAGGTAAAAAAAGTGCTAAAACAACTTACTATTATTAAGAAATATTTCATATTACTTTTGTTCATGTTACGTTTAATTTAAACATATAAATGCAAATAAAAAAATGCTTTACCCGATTCGGCATCAATTTCCCTTGCCTGAATTCAAGAAAATCTTAAAATATATCAGAATGATACTCAAGAAACAAATGACACAATTAGCAAGAATCACAGGCCAAAGCAGAAGTACAATTCCGTATATCAACCAAATTATTGTACTAGTAAATACAATCAATAACATAGTGAAACTAATATCTTTAGCACTTTTAGATTTCCAAACTTTGTACACTTGAGGAATGAAGGTAATACTACTCAATATCGCTCCCGTGTGGCCTACCACCTCTATCATATTCATCTTAATACTTCACTTTTAATTTGTATGCCCACTCCATGCCTTTCTTTTGAAGTGTTAAGGAGCCACTATTAATATATTCGCGCAATCTCTCATTCATTTCGCCCTTAGAAGTGAGATGGAAAAAGTTGCATCTTTCGCAAAGATATACACCTACGGGACCCTTTCCGGAATCAAACTCGTAGCAAGTGTTAGCACCGATTAAAGCCTCAACAGCAACTTCTTCCGTAGGGTACGGTCTTTTTTTACTTGAACACTTAATCTCTCTTCTGTTATACCTTCTATCCAAAATATATTATTTTTTTATTTCCCGCAAATTTAAAGTAAAAAACAACGTAATTTAAAATAATAGTCATTTTTAGTTGTCTTAAAATACTAATCAAAAAGTATTGCTTAAAGTTAGCCGCCATTTTTAAAAATGAAAAAATCAAACTAAAACCCTATTAATAATAAGTTTGAATTTACATTATATAGGCATAAAAACCATCTTCCGGAGCAAATTATTCTATTTGGAAAGTAGCATTAAACTAAAAAATAATTATTCAAATTTTCATCATAATTAAGCTCACTTTTCTAATACTCATTAAGCACAAATTCTTGATTCACACAGCAATAACTCTGTGAGGGTCATGTTCAATTTTACTTTATCTGCTACTTTATTTGTTTGTGAAAGATAATAACAAATAGAGATATAGAGTAAGTTTTAACTAAATATATTAAGAATAATTCTAAATAATTAGGATGCTAATATTCTATGCGATATGTTTACCCCAGTTTTTAAAGTTAAAAGTCAAAATAGTCAATTTTTTTATGAAACAAAAAGCATTATTATTTATCATTATATCATTGTTCAGCCTTGATTCATTTTCGCAAAGCACTTGTGCGCAGTCGTCCAATATTTACTCATTCGATTATAATCAAAAAAAATATGAAATTGTTAGAGAAAAGAAATCGTGGGCAGATGCGGCTGCTTGTGCGGTACAGCGGGGTGGAATGCTAGCAGAAATTAACAATGACTTGGAGCAAGGTCAGATTTTCAGCCAATTGATATCAAACTCAAATATAACGAACACAAATACCATAGCCCCTGACGGCGGTGGGGGTGCCTATGTATGGATAGGAGGAAATGATTTAGCTACTGAGGGTAACTGGGTTTGGGACGGTGATAACAAAGATACTAGAACTCAATTTTGGTCAGGCACTACTATTCAAACTGGTGGGCATTCTGTCGGTGGCCTTTATACTAATTGGGGCAATGAACCTGATAATGCCGGTAACCAAGATGCCCTTGGATTATCTTTAAATGGATGGCCCCTCGGAAATGCCGGTCAATGGAATGATTTGAATGCAGGCAATTTATTGTATTTCGTAATTGAGTATCCACCCTGCACACTGGTTGCATCTATAACCAAAACAGATAACACTCTATCCGCTAATACTGTCGTTGGTGCTAGTTATCAATGGGTGGACTGCAATAACTCAAACTCTGTTATCGCAGGAGAAACTAACCAGACTTTTAGCCCTGCTGCAAGCGGAAATTACGCCGTTGTTATTACTAAAGACAACTGCACTGCTACCGCTACGTGTTTTGATTTTACTTTTGCCCCACCCTGCACTCTGACTGCAACTATAACCAAAACTGATAA
>Ga0316188_10000010_pt1 | contig 50214 bp, 35 predicted proteins | sample Phiworburrow1_MG_FD_204933 | JGI IMG/M metagenome (GOLD analysis project Ga0316188, IMG submission 204933) | Coastal sediment microbial communities from Maine, United States - Phippsburg worm burrow 1 | ecosystem: Environmental > Aquatic > Marine > Coastal > Sediment | place: USA: Maine... | reverse complement strand
TGCAGAAGAAGCCCCGGGTAATATCTCCACGCTTTGTACTTCCAATTCAGACATACCTACCAAATTCCCTAATACAAAGTTAAGTCCGGGTGCCGTATTATCCATTCCGTCAACCAATTGCATAAATCTTGTATTCGCAAAAGTTGCAAAGCCTCTTGTATTTATTGATTGAAATGTTAAACTGTTTGTATTTATGTCTACTCCTTTTAGGTTTTGAAGACCGCCATAAAAAGATTCTGCAGTAGTGTTTTTTATATCTCTTAATCCAAACCGTTCCACTGAAACCGGGGATTCAAATATTCGTTCAGGGGTTCGTGACGCACCAATAACCACTTCGTCCAAAATAGTTTGTGTTTCTGTAATTGTTATATTTAAGGTCTGATTGTTTTGAGTAACTTCTATTGTAGTATCCGAGTACCCTATACTTGTAATCCTTAACTGAAAGGGGGGTACTACTGAAGTTTCCAAAACATAGTTTCCATCAAAATCTGTTACGGTACCTATTGCTTTGCCAACAATCACCAAGTTTGCTCCCGGCACTGGGTCACCATTTTGATCTCCTACATATCCCCTTACAACGGTTTGTGCAAAGCCACCAATTCCCAGCATTAAGAAGAATACTAATAAAATTGCTCTCATTTTGTAGTTCATTTAGTTTGATACCAAGATACCGATTTTTTTAAATTGTAAATGTAAAATACGGAAAAAGTATGCGCGCATAGTATTAATTTCGCATCTTAAGGCCTATAAAATTTGCGTATTTATAATTTAACTAAAAAAGGTGACCAAAAATATGGTCACCTTTTAATTTAATTTAATATGAATATGTTATTCCACCGTAACCGATTTAGCCAAATTTCTAGGTTGATCAACATTACATCCTCTCATTATTGCGATGTGATAGGCCAACAATTGAAGGGGTATGGTAGTTAAAAGAGGGGTTAGACTTTCGATGGTTTCAGGAATTTCCACCACATGATCTGCCAGCTCTTTAACCTGGCTGTCACCTTCTGTCACTATGGCAATAATTTTCCCTTTTCTGGACTTAATTTCCTGAATATTACTAACTACCTTCTCATAGTGTCCCTTACTTGTAGCAATTACAATAACCGGCATTTGTTCATCAATGAGTGCAATAGGTCCGTGTTTCATTTCAGCTGCCGGGTATCCCTCAGCATGAATATAACTTATTTCCTTCAGTTTAAGTGCTCCTTCCAATGCCACGGGAAAGTTATATCCCCTACCCAGGTATAAACAATTTTCTGAATCTTTATACTCATTGGCAATTATTTCCACTAAAGGATTAGTTTGAAGTGCTCTTTCCACTTTACCCGGTATATTTTCTAATTCAGAAAGGTATTCGTGAAATTTAGATTCAGAAAATTCACCTTTTTCTTTAGCCAGTTTTAGTGCAATAAGCGTCAGCACTGTTATCTGTGTTGTAAATGCTTTAGTTGAAGCTACACCAATTTCCGGTCCGGCATGGGTATAGGCCCCCGCATGAGTTTCCCTTGCGATAGAAGACCCAACTACATTGCAAACACCAAATACAAAAGCTCCTTTTTCTTTGGCCAGCTTTATGGCTGCTAATGTGTCCGCAGTTTCCCCGGATTGAGAAATGGCAATCACAACATCTTTATCTGTAATCACAGGATTTCTATACCTAAATTCAGATGCGTATTCCACCTCCACGGGTATTCTTGCCAGATCTTCAAATATATATTCTGCCACCAGGCCGGCATGCCACGAAGTCCCACATGCCACAATGATTATCCTGTTAGCATTAAGAAATTTCTCAAGATTATCGTCAATTCCGGCCATTTTTATTATATCCTGCTCCACTAATAATCTTCCTCTATAAGTATCTTTTATGGCACTTGGTTGCTCATAAATTTCCTTTAACATGAAATGATCAAACATCCCCTTTTCAATTTCCTCGAGACTCATTTGAAGCTCTTGTACTAAAGGATAAGCTATAGCATCATTCTTTATTTTTCTAAGTTTAATTTCTTTACCAAGACGTATAACGGCCATTTCCTGATCCTCCAGGTAAATGGCATTATTAGTAAACTCAATGAAAGGCGAAGCATCTGAGGCTATAAAAAACTCATTTTCTCCAATTCCAATAGCAAGGGGACTACCTAATTTTGCAACAACAATTTCATTTGGCTTTTCAATATCAAATACAGCAATCGCATAAGCACCGACAACCTGGTTGAGTGCAATCTGAACCGCTTTTCCCAATAAAACATTTTCCTTTTTCTTTACTTCTTCAATAAGATTTACCAAAACCTCTGTATCCGTGTCAGATTCAAAAATATAGCCCCTTTTAATCAATTCTTTTTTTAAGGTTTCATAATTTTCAATAATTCCATTATGAATTATAACAATCTTTCCCGAATTGGAATAATGTGGATGTGAATTTACGTCATTAGGGACCCCATGAGTTGCCCATCTGGTGTGTCCTATGCCCAAGGTCCCATTTAAGGGAATATTGTTTTCTGATCTTTCCTTCAGATCTATGACCTTGCCCTTGGTTTTGGAGAGGTTGATCTTGCTGCCATCATACAATGCAATTCCAGCACTGTCATACCCTCTGTATTCCAGTCGCTGCAAACCCTTCATAATGATGGGATATGCTTCTCTATATCCAATATATCCTACAATTCCACACATATTTACACTTTATTAAAAGTTAGAGGAAGAACAAATTTACAAGAAGAATATAAAACTTGGCCACAAATTTGGTTATATAACACCAAAAACGCTACCAATGGTATTGTATTATGTATAAGGGCTAATTTGTTTCTGTATAGAATATCTCCAGCTTTAGCTGCATATCTTCTTCTGCCACAGTAACATTACTGCCATACAGAACGGTCCCCAGAGGAGTGATCGTAGCACCAACCGGCAGATCTGTTTCTTTCATGTCAAGCACTGCATTCTTAGAGGCAGAATTAGCCAAATCGGCCGATACAGACAGACCCAATGTGGCATTTGTAGAATCCCTGATTATAATATCATTTATATAATTAGTTATTTTCAATTTATATCTGACCCCCTTATTGTTCTCCTCTTCCAATGAGCCGTCATAATTAATTTTAATTCTGTTTCTTACATCAGGATCACTTATCACAGAAAGATCATATATTGGCCTGCTTGTCTCTGTATTAAAGAGGTATAATGTAGGTGGTTCATTAATAATACCCGCCATATCCAATGCTTCTCTGTCTACATAAAAGATAAGGTTAGCTTCATTAATAATCCACTTTTTTGTCTTGATCTGGTTAATAATATCTTCTCCGTTATTTTCCTCAAATAATTCTATTTCTGCATAGGATCCGGAACCTCCCTTGAGATAAAGCCTTTCTGCATTTTGATTGGTATCCATGTCATCTGTAATCTCCGGTGGAAATGGCGCATTTATTAAAGTGTTTACTGAATTGCCATTTATTGTCCCAAATGATAAGTCTCTGCTGATTAATGTCAGCTGATATTCCGCTTCTTCCTTAATTATTTCATCATCCTGCTGCTTGTCGTATTCATATGTTATGGTGATGGTGGCATCGGTAATGTCAAGAATAAGCAACATATCATCGGTGGCAGAAGAAACAGATAAATGCAACCCTCTTAAGAAATCACTGAAATTAGCCTGACTTAATAATTCTGACTGTCCTTCCTTATCCAAAATATTTTGCTGAAAAAAATCAGGATCCAATGCAACCTGAATACCCGGCTGGATGCGCTCCGGCTCATCTAAAGACTCATCCGCGTCCGTGTCCGGATCGTCTTCCGGGAATATCAAAATTTCCTCATCCGATATTAGTATCTGGCCATCAAATAGTACGTCAGAAACAAAATCAGGGGAAAATTCCTGAGTTGAATAGTATTCCTGTGATTCCAAAAAACCTGTATCAGGATCCAAATCTCTTAAAAAGTATGTAGATCGTTCTACTTTGAAATTGAAGGGAGCTTCCCGATTACCATAAATACTGTCAAGGTCCACCTTTTTAGGGTACCTGTTAACAGTAATCTCTGCATCATCGCCATCCTTTATACCATCTCCGTCGGTATCATCACTAAGCGGATTTGTGCCAAGTGTCCTTTCTTCATTATCCGTCAGGCCATCCCCATCACTGTCGCTATTGGGGTCGTCCGGATCTGCATCAAAAGAGTCCGGGACACCATCTAAATCCCTGTCGCCATTTGGGTTTTGTAAGTAGGGGATATAAAGTATTACTTCTTTAACTGTTTCATTCTCTTCAATTGCAGTATCGTTGGGGTCTGCTCCAGAATTATCCTCTTTTTGTTGTGAAAAGAGTCCAAATGTTGGATTTCCGGTTCCTCCTTGTAATCTGAGTTGTGAAGTTATGCTGGCCTCCGTATTGCCATATAACGGATCATTGTATATTCCTAATTGGTACAATGGAAGTTTGTTCGTTTCTACAGCATTAATTTTTCTATTAAATGCAAAAACGTCATATACTGCCTTACTGGTTATAAAAGGCTCACCTCCAATAACACCATCTCCTATTGTGGTAAGGTCTTCATCACATGAAGCCAGGTTAAACAGTAGCACCAAGACTGCAATTGCAGAGAATACCAATTTTAAAAAAATCTTCATGAGGCCTATTTTAAAACTTCAGTGCTATAAAAATTTGCATATGCTTCTTCAAATTCCTGCAAAGGAACATATGGCAACAGAGGTTTTTGGAGGTTGGTAATGTAATCACTTAAATCTTCTGAAATTTCTTCGGTCGCTAAAATAATGGCATCAGAAAAATCTACAGCAACTTTTAACAAATTATTATAGGTGGGTAACTCAAGATGAGCGATGTATTCCTCAGAAACCCCGTCAAATAATATTTTTTTCTTCATATTACTATCCAGATTTCCTTCAAAGCCTTTGCCATAAACTGAGGTCACTATCTTGCTATCGGCAAATAATGGTTCATCTGCATAATAACTTCTTAAATATAATGGCAAAAGTGAGGCCAACCATCCATGGACATGGATTATATCTGGTGACCAATTCAATTTCTTTACCGTTTCCACAACTCCTTTAGCAAAGAAAATGGCCCTTTCATCATTATCTGGAAATAGTTCTCCATTCTCATCAGTAAAGGTGGCTTTACGTTTAAAATATTCCTCGTTATCTATAAAATACACCTGTATCCGCTCGCGGGGTATAGAAGCCACCTTAATAATAAGGGGCATGTCCATATCATTGATGACAAGATTCATCCCAGATAATCTGATTACCTCATGCAACTGATGCCTCCGCTCATTGATATTGCCATATCTTGGCATAAAAATTCGTATTTGGCCCTTTTTACTATTGACCATTCGCGGCGTTTCGTAAGACATTAAGGAAACTTCATTCTCTGGTAGGTAGGGCACTAATTCAGAAGATACAAACAATATCTTTTTACCATTCATAAAAAAATGTATTTTGTTTATCGGTAAAACGTAGGCGCAAAATTACAAAAATAATGTAGAATAGCCTTAATTATAGTAAGTTTGCTGGCTGTTATAATTGATTATGTTGTTATTCAAGCGCAAAAAGGACATAATATCCCATTTAACCACCTTAAAACATACTACAACATCTGTTGGTATAGTCCCGACTATGGGGGCATTGCACAAAGGGCATCTTTCTTTGGTGAAAAAAGCAATTTCAGAATGTGACATCGTTGTAGTAAGTATTTTTGTAAATCCCACTCAGTTTGATAATAAAGATGATTTAAAAAAATATCCAAGCACATTAGATACAGATCTTTCATGTCTGAACACCATCTCCGGTGAACTAATCGTTTTTGCCCCCACGGTGGCAGAGTTATATTCGAACAACATTAATTCAGAGCAATACAATTTTGAGGGTTTAGATAGAACAATGGAGGGGGAATTCAGAAGGAATCATTTTTCGGGTGTGGCCACAGTAGTTGAAAAACTTTTTTCGATTGTGAAACCTGATAGAGCCTATTTTGGAGAGAAGGATTTTCAGCAACTATTGATTATTAAAAAGTTAGTTCAAAAAACCAATATGCCAATTCAAATTATTGGCTGTCCAATTGTCAGGGAGCCTAACGGCCTTGCAATGAGTTCAAGAAATGAAAGACTGCCGGATGACTTAAGAAATAAAGCCTCATTTATTTATGAAACACTGTTGACTGCCAAAAATATATTTGGCATGAAAAGTGCTAAATACGTAATTAATTGGGTGAAAAATAAATTTGAGAAACAGCAAGAATTCAATTTGGAATATATAGAGATTGCCGAACAGGATACATTAAAGCCTGTGAATAGAAAACAGAAAAATACAAAATACAGGGCGTTTATAGCAGTATATGTCAATGGGGTGCGCCTAATAGATAATATCGCCCTTAATTAATTAACTTTGTGCCATGCAAATAGAAGTTGTCAAATCCAAGATACATCGCGTTCGCGTTACAGGAGCAGACCTAAATTATATAGGAAGTATTACCATTGATGAAGATCTTATGGATGCTGCTAATATAATTCAGGGTGAAAAAGTACAGATTGTCAATAATAATAATGGTGAAAGACTGGAAACCTATGTAATTCCGGGACCAAGGGGTACTGGTGAATTGACTCTTAATGGAGCTGCAGCCAGAAAAGTAGCCGTAGGTGATATTCTTATATTGATTGCCTATGCCCGGATGGATATTGAAGAAGCCAAAAAGTTTAATCCGGCTCTGGTATTTCCCAATGAAGAAACTAATCTATTAAACTAGTCTTGAATAAGGAACTAAAAAAGATCTTAAAAATCATACTCCCAATTGCTTTGGGAGTTTTTTTAGTCTGGTATTCATATAGAATTACTTCTGAGGAAGATAGGATACAAATAATCAGGTATATTAAAGAAGCTGACCTGTTCTGGGTTGGCCTTTCTATATGTATAGGAATATTGAGCCATATTTCCAGGGCAATCCGCTGGAACTATCTTTTAGAGCCCTTAGGTTATTCCCCTAAAGTGACTAATAATATTTTTATCATCTTAATGGCCTACTTTGCCAATTTGGGCATTCCAAGGTCTGGAGAAGTATTAAGGGCTACAGCATTAGCCACCTATGAGGATGTCCCTTTTCAAAAAGGATTTGGGACTATAGTCACGGAACGGGTCGTAGATTTGCTGATTCTTCTTTTAATTATTCTAATAGCCCTTTTTTCACAGACCGAGATCATACTTGCCTTCTTAAAAGAAAAAGGCGTGGGGTTTACAGCTAGTTTTATTCTTTTAGGCGTGGGGTTTACAGGACTTTTGTTTACAATGTTATTTTTAAAACGTTCAACCTCAAGATTCGCTATTAAAATAAGGGACTTTATTAAAGGTTTACTGGATGGTCTTTTAAGTATATTCAGAATGAAATATAAATGGGCCTTTGTTCTACACACTTTTTTTATATGGAGTGCCTACATTCTTATGTTCTGGGTGATTAAATATACGGTCCCTGAAACTATTCATCTCTCATTTGGGCAGTTACTGGTCGCTTTCGTCGCAGGTGCATTTGCCATGTCCACGACAAATGGAGGAATAGGGCTTTACCCCATAGCTGTAAGTAAATCTCTAAACATCTTTGGGATATCGGCTGTTTCCGGCAATGCATTTGGATGGATTATGTGGATATCACAGACTATGATGGTCGTACTGTTTGGTGCAATATCTTTCCTCCTCTTACCGTTATTGAACAGGAATAAATAGCATAAAGCTGTTTTCAAATCATTTAACATGGTACGTAATTTTATTCTTGGTCTTACTATACTGTTCTGTACGGGTTTAGGAGCACAAGTAACAGAGGAAATTTTTGAGTCATTTAAACTGCAGGAAAGAAGAGATGTAAAATATTATATCCCGGAAAATTATAATCCTGAAAAAAAATATCCCCTGGTTGTAGTTTTGGATGGGGAATACCTTTTTGATCAGGTGGTTGCGAATTCTAAATTTTACAGTACTTTTCAAGGGACTCCGGAAACCATAATTGTTGGTGTCTTTCAGAATGAAAATGATTTGCGATGGGAGGACTGTGCCTTTGAAGAGGCCTCTGGGCTCCCTGCAGAAAAAGGGAAATTATTTTTTGAATTTCTTGGCATGGAACTTATCCCATACCTCAAGACAACTTATAATACAGCTCCTTTCACCATGTTTGTTGGGTACGATATTACTGCAAACTTTGGAAATTATTATTTGTTTAAAGAAAAATCCCTCTTTAATGCTTTTATAAGTATCTCTCCTTATCTGGCGCCGGAAATGGCCGGCAGAGTTGCTGGAAGATTAAATGAGATAGATCAACAAATCTTCTATCATTTAATTGTTGGCGGAGAACGGAATGATAACAGAAACGAAATTTTACAAATGGATAAGGCTTTAAAAAGCATTGAAAAAGCAAATATCAATTATCATTTTGACGAATACCCAACGGCCAATGATGTATCAGTAGCTACCTTTGGAATTGGAAAAGCCTGGGGAAGCATGTTTGAAATGTTTAATCCCATTAGTCCAAAAGAATACAGGGAAAATATTCTTACCTCAGAGGAACCGGCCTATAAGTATTTGGAAGACAAATACAGTTCAATTGAAGAGTTGTTCGGTTTTAGTAAAGAAGTGGAATTAAATGATATCATGGCAATATATGCCGCATGCAGAAAGAAAGATGATACCGAATCCTTAAAACTTCTGGCAGAACTCTGTAAAAAAGAATTCCCAAGCACTATGCTCGGATTCTATTTTGAAGGAGAGTACTATGAGGAACTAGGAGAAGGAAAAAAAGCGCTCCGAACTTTTGAGAAAGCCTTTGCGATGGAAGAGATCGATTTTCTGACCAAGGAAATGGCTTTGGAAAAAATGGATGCATTAAAAGCGGACTTTGGTTTTTAATCCCTTACCATTATAAGCTTTTTTACTTTAAAGTATCCTGCTATTTAAAGTATCAACATTCTTTTGATATTTATAACAACCACAATATCTTTAGCCAAAACCAGCTTAGGTTCAAATGGCTAAAACAAAAACAGGATTTTTTTGTCAGAATTGTGGTACCCAATATGCCAAATGGGTGGGACAATGTTCCGCCTGTAAGGAATGGAATACGATAGTAGAAGAAATAATCCATAAAGAAAATAATGTTCCCTGGAAAGACAATGGTACTCAGGAAGTGACCGCTAAGCCCGTATTGGTTGGGCAGATCAATGCGTCCAGGGAATTTAGGCTGGATATATGCGACAAAGAATTTAACCGGGTTTTAGGAGGAGGATTGGTCCCCGGTTCTCTCGTTCTGCTCGGTGGCGAACCGGGTATCGGCAAAAGTACTTTGCTGCTGCAGATTGCCTTAAGACTTAATTTAAGAACGCTTTATGTTTCGGGAGAAGAAAGTCTGAAACAGATAAAAATGAGGGCAGAGAGGATCCATCCTAATAATCAGACTTGCTACATCCTTACTGAAACCAAGACCCAAAATATTTTTAAACAGATAAATGATATTGCTCCTGATATTGTTATTATCGATTCAATTCAGACGTTGCACTCGGATTATATAGAATCTTCGGCAGGCAGCATATCTCAGATTCGCGAATGTGCTGCAGAATTAATAAGATTTGCCAAAGAAACAAATACCCCGGTTATCTTAATCGGACATATTACCAAGGACGGAAATATTGCAGGGCCCAAGATTTTGGAGCATATGGTAGATACCGTTTTGCAATTTGAAGGCGATCGCAATTATGTTTACAGAATTTTACGGGCACTTAAGAATCGATTCGGATCAACTGCAGAGTTAGGAATCTATGAAATGCAGGGAGATGGACTCAGGGAGGTAAATAACCCATCCGAAGTATTACTTTCAAAAAGTGATTCAGGACTTAGTGGAACAGCTATTGCTTCAACAGTAGAGGGCATGCGCCCTCTTATGATAGAAATTCAGGCTCTTGTAAGTTCCGCCGTATATGGTACGCCACAACGTTCTACGACCGGTTATAATGCCAAACGTTTAAATATGTTGCTGGCTGTTTTGGAAAAAAGAGCCGGCTTTAAACTTGGGGCAAAAGATGTATTTTTGAATATTACAGGTGGAATAACAGTCGATGATCCGGCAATAGATCTTGCTGTGATCGCCGCCATTTTGTCCAGCAATGCAGATATTCCAATAGAGAAAAATGTATGCTTTGCTGCAGAAATAGGTCTTGCCGGCGAAATAAGACCTGTACAAAGAGTGGAACAGCGAATTCTCGAAGCCGACAAACTTGGGTTTTCAACAATTTTTGTTTCGAAGAATAACAAAATTGCACTGAAACAGCCAAAGATAAATATTGAATTGGTTTCCAGAATTGAGGATGTGGTTTCCAAACTATTTCTTTGAAAGACCTATTCAAATAATCTCATTCATTTTAAAGTTTGAAACAAGTTATCAATGATAACATATTTGTTATATGATCTAATTACGGAGCCGGATCGGGTATATTATTATGGATAGCTTCAATCCCTTCTATCAACTCATCAGAGAGATCAATTTCTATGCTCGATATGTTTTCCTTTAGTTGTTTCATAGACGTAGCACCAATAATAGTACTGGTCACAAATGGCTTCGAATTTACAAAAGCCAGCGCCATTTTAGCAAGTGAAATATCATGCTCCCGGGCAAGATCATAGTATTTCTGAGTGGCAATTACGGCAGTATCGCTAATATATCGGCTATATGCTGGAAACAAGGTGATTCGGGCGTTTGCAGGCTTCATTCCACCTAAATACTTTCCACTCAGCACTCCAAAACCTAAAGGTGAATAGGCCAGGAGGCCTATATTTTCTCGTATCGAAATTTCTGAAAGCCCCACTTCAAACTGGCGGTTTAATAAATTATATGGGTTTTGAATGGTAATCATCCTGGGTAATCCTGAGTGTACTTTACTTTCCTCTAAAAAACGCATAGTTCCCCAAGGGGTCTCATTAGAGATTCCGACATGCCTGATTTTACCTTCACTTATAAGGTCCCTTAATGTTTCTAATACCTGGTGAATATTATCCTGCCAATGATCAGAAAGATCATGTTTGTAACCTCTTTTCCCAAAATAGTTGGTAGAGCGTTCCGGCCAGTGCAGTTGATATAAATCCAAATAATCCGTTTGAAGTCGTTGCAGACTTCCTTCAACCGCTTCAATTAAGGATTCTCTTCTAAAACCAGTTGTCCTGATAAACTTTGTAAAATCGGCTTTCCCTGCAATCTTGGAGGCTAAAATAATCTTTTCCCTGTTACCTGTTTTCTTAAACCAGTTACCAATGATTTTTTCCGTATCCGCATATCTGTCGGGATGAGCCGGAATAGGGTAAAGTTCCGCAGTGTCAAAAAAATTTATTCCCTGATCTACAGCATAATCTATTTGTTCATGACCTTCCGCTTCCGAATTCTGACGGCCCCAGGTCATCGTACCCAAACAAATCTTACTGACTTCCAAATTTGTGTGAGGTAATTTTTTATATAGCATACGTAAGTCCTGGCTTTTTTTGACGAGGCAAATTTAGTGATTCCCTTTTTTACATTTAAAAAAGAGCACTTTAATTATTCATGCAGTTCAATCAGAATTGGGCAATGATCACTATGTCTTGCTCCCGGTAAAATAACAGAACGCTTTAGTCTATGTTCCAGAGAACGACTTACCATACCGTAATCCAGGCGCCATCCTTTATTATTATTCCGGGCATTTGCTCTATAGCTCCACCAGGTATAATGATGTGCTTCTTTGTTAAAAAACCTAAAGCTATCAATAAATCCGCTTTCAATAAAATTTCCTATCCATTCCCTTTCAACCGGCAAAAAACCTGAAACATTTTTATTTCTTATTGGATCGTGTATGTCAATCGCCTGATGACAAATATTGTAATCTCCACAAATAATAAGGTTGGGGTATTTGGTTTTAATCTTATCTATATAAGTTTGCATATCTGCCATATACTGAAGTTTAAGGTCCAATCTATCAAGATTGGTCCCCGAAGGGAGATACATGCTCATAACAGATATCCCGTTAAAATCTGCCCGCAGGTTTCTGCCTTCAAAATCCATGTATTCTATTCCAGTGCCGTATTCCACATGGTCAGGTTGCCTCTTGGACAATATAGCAACTCCACTATAGCCTTTTTTTTGGGCGCTAAACCAGTGACTATGAACATAGCCGCATTTTTCAAATAGACTAATATCCAATTGCTCTTTCATGGCTTTAATTTCCTGAAGACAAATCACATCGGGATCAACCTGTTTAAGCCACTCCAAAAAACCTTTGTTCAGGGCCGCCCTGATTCCATTTACATTGTATGAAACTATTTTCAATTCAATTTAATTTATTTTCAAAAATAGTGAATGTTTAACCCAACTTGCAATTTGTAATTTACATCTATAAATTAGGCCAATCCCAAAAGTATGGGTATTATACTTATTTTTGGACTGAACATTATTGAATGAAATACTATATTTTATTTTTTATCCTGATTTCCGGTTTTTTCTTTGGGTTTACTCAGGAGTTAGAAAAGGATTCTATTACCTATCTTAAAGAGGTTATTATTTATAACCCAAATAAATCAAATGAAACTATTGGAATTACGCCAACATCAATTATTAGAGAAAAGGCCTTTCAAAATCATAGTCCAATAGATGTTGCCTCGTCAATTAATCAAATCTCCGGAGTTTATCTGCTTTCAGGCGCATTAAACACAAATCGGATTACTATTCGGGGTGTTGGAGCACGAACTCCGTTTGGCACTGATAAACTGCGCTTGTATTTTCAGAATATTCCGGTAACCAGCGGTAATGGTTTTTCAACCATAGAAGCCTATGACCTGGAAAATCTTACTTCCATAGAAGTAGTTAAAGGCCCCAAAGGAACTGCCTATGGAACCAACCTGGGAGGTGCCATTCTTCTTAACACCAAAAAGCAGAAAGCCAAGGGAACCTATTTTGCCAATAACTTTACTTTAGGTTCCTATGGGCTTGTAAAGGACAATTTGAGTATTGCGCATTCCACAGATAGTGTGGCATTTAATTTGAGCTATAACCATTTGAATACAGAAGGCTATAGGGAGAATAGCAGCTTTAACCGCGATGGATTACTTCTAACAACATCTGTGAAGCTTAACTCCAAAAGCTCCATTGATCTTTTGGCAAATTATATAGACTATACTGCACAAATACCCAGTTCCCTGGGGATAACGGCTTTTACTGAAAATCCGCAACAAGCTGCTTTTACCTGGAAACAGTCGCAGGGATTTGAATCCAATAAATATACACTTATGGGGCTCTCATATAATTATAAAATAAGTCGCCAACTGGAGAATACCACAAGTATCTTTTATACCTATCTCGACCATTATGAAGCGCGTCCTTTTAATATTTTAGATGAATTTACAAATGGTTATGGGTTCCGGACCCAATTTATTGGTCATTTTGGCTATCAGGACAGAAGCGCTTCTTACCTTTTTGGAGGAGAATTGTACAAAGACGAATACAATTGGAAAACCTATGAGAATTTATATCAGGACAACAATGGCAATGGAAGTCTGCAGGGAAATGAGCTAAGCCGCAATAAGGAATACAGAAGACAATTCAATGCTTTTGCCTCCTTGACACTTCCATTTGCCAACAGGTTCAATATGCAACTTGGGGTAAACCTCAACAAAACCCATTATGATTACAGAGATTTGTATAACTCCGGTGAAGCTAATAAAAATGCCAAACGCGATTTTGATCTTATCGTTATGCCAGGCCTGGATTTGGTCTATTCATTTCGGGAAGGTGGGCAGGTATATGCAAACATCAGCAGAGGGTTTTCGAATCCGGGACTGGAAGAAACGCTAACTCCTGATGGCATTATAAACCCGGAGATAGTTCAGGAAAAAGGTGTGAATTATGAGCTTGGCACCAAAATGTTTCTTGTAAGAAACAAACTATGGTTGAATCTGGCTGTATTCAGGATGAATATTAATGATTTATTGGTTTCACAGCGTATAGGGGATGATCAGTTTATAGGTAAAAACGCCGGAAGCACAAGACATCAGGGTATAGAGTTAGATATGAATTACACCTTCGAACTTGGCTCTCTTCTGAAACTAATACCCTTTGCAAGTTATACCCTAAGTGACCACAAATTTGTTGACTTTGTGGATGGGAACAATGATTATTCAGGAAATCCTTTAACCGGTGTCCCTAAGAATAGAATAAATCTGGGCTTGCGCTTAAACTATTTGGAAAGTTTGTACTGGAATACTACCTATCAATATGTAGATGAGATACCTCTAACAGATGCCAATACTTTATATAGCGAACCATATACCATTCTAAATACAAGGTTAGGTTACAAAAAAGAGCTAGTGGATAATTTATATATTTCATTAGATTTCGGCATAAATAATATTTTCGATGTCAATTATGCCCAATCTGTATTAATCAACGCAGTAGGGTTTGGCGGGGCCGAACCCCGGTATTACTATCCGGGGAACGACAGAAATTTCTATGTAAGTCTGGGGCTGAGCTATCAGCTATAAATTATATTCCAGAGTAAGAATTTATTCCGTTTTCTTTAACCAATGCCTTATTCCAACTTCCCCGGCAATGGTGTCATTAACCGAATCTATAGCAATCCTTTTCTGTTCCATGGTATCCCTGTGGCGAATGGTAACTGTTTGGTCTTCAAGGGTTTGATGGTCCACGGTAATACAGAAAGGAGTTCCGGCAGCATCTTGCCTTCTATACCTCCGCCCTACAGCATCTTTTTCATCGTAGACTACATTGAAATCCCATTTAAGTTCATCAATAATTTTATGCGCTACCTCGGGTAATCCATCTTTTTTGACAAGTGGCAGTACTGCTGCTTTTGTTGGTGCAAGCACAGCCGGTATTTTTAAAACTGTCCTGGTAGTTCCATTTTCCAATTCTTCTTCTTTCAGCGAATTTGACAAAACAGCAAGGAACATTCTATCAACCCCAATAGATGTTTCTACCACGTAAGGGACATAATTCTGGTTGAGTTCAGGATCAAAATACTGTAATTTTTTGCCTGAATATTTTTCATGGTTGCTCAGATCAAAATCGGTTCGTGAATGTATCCCCTCCAGTTCTTTAAATCCAAATGGAAATTTGAACTCTATATCCGTAGCGGCGTCGGCATAATGTGCTAGTTTTTCATGGTCGTGAAAACGGTAATTCTCCTCGCCCATTCCCAGTGATAAATGCCATTTCATACGCAATTCTTTCCACTTTTCATACCATTCCTTTTGAGTTCCTGGCTTAATAAAGAATTGCATCTCCATTTGTTCAAATTCACGCATTCGGAATATAAATTGCCTCGCTACAATTTCATTTCTGAATGCCTTTCCAATTTGTGCTATTCCAAATGGTATTTTCAAACGCCCGGATTTTTGAACATTAAGAAAATTTACGAATATACCCTGGGCAGTTTCCGGTCTTAAATAAAGATCTGTTGCAGTTTCAGCAGAAGCACCCAGTTTAGTGCCAAACATTAAATTAAACTGTTTAACCTCTGTCCAGTTTTTGGAACCAGAAACAGGGCAAACAATGTCCAGCTCTTCGATTAGATTTTTAACATCCTCCAGGTCTTCAGCTTCCAAAGATCTGCTTAATCGTTTAATTATGCTTTGAGCTTTTTCCTGATAGCCCAATACACGTGGATTGGTTGTCAGAAATTCTGTTTTATTAAAAGCCCCGCCAAATCGTTTTGAAGCTTTCTCTACTTCTTTCTCAATTTTTGCTTCAATCTTGGCTACATGGTCCTCAACCAATACATCCGCCCGATATCTTTTTTTGGAGTCTTTATTATCAATAAGCGGATCGTTGAAAGCGTCAACATGCCCGGATGCCTTCCAGGTTGTAGGGTGCATAAATATTGCGGCATCAATACCAACAATGTTTTCATGCATCTGCACCATGGCTTTCCACCAATAATCCTTTATGTTTTTTTTTAGTTCTGCCCCGTTCTGAGTATAGTCATACACAGCACTCAAACCGTCATAAATTTCACTTGATTGTACCACATAGCCATATTCCTTAGCATGTGAAATCACCTTTCTAAAAACGTCTTCCTGATTTGCCATTTGGCAAAAATAGAATATTATGGCATTTATTTTTTAAGTCTTGGAAATAAAATAAAATAACTGTCTGGGAGATAGTGTCTATTTCAAGTGAAATTCTGAAGATGACAACAGTTTTTCATCTTCAAAAACATTGAGGGTATAGGTGCCTGGTCCTAAAGAACCTTCTGGAATAGTTATGAAATCACAAACGCTAAATTCATCGCCTGTAGATATAAGCTCTACTCTTTTACTGTAGATATTTCCATTTACAGAAATAATATTAGCATTATCCTCTATAACACCCATGTTAGGTCCAAGAAACTGAAAATAAATAACTTTTTCTTCGTTTCTGTCATTCGGATTCCCAATAATAGTAACACATCCCCTAAGTTTTTCAATAGTGGATGCTTTAGTGGTCTTAATAGGTTTACCGCTGCGAAGTCTGAAACCACTCCCTTCTGAGTTTTGCATCTTCAAATAGCTCTTAATCCGCAATTCTTTGCTAAGTTCCTTGTTTTTCTCTCGTAACAAAGCTTCCGTCTCAGCAAGAGAGCTACTTTTGCCCCTTAATTCCTCAATCATTTTACGGGTCTCCTCATATTTATCAGAGAGCAGCATATTGTTATACTTCAGGAAATTGTTTTTAAGTATAAGACTATCGTGTTTTACTTCCAATTCACGGAGCTCTTTCTTGTATTCCTTCAATTTGGCCACCGTAAAGTTGAGCCTGCCTACAGAATCCAATAATTGTTGTACCCGGTATCTGGAATCCTGTAATTCTATTTCATTAACTTCATTAAGTGCAGAAAGGCGGTCTACTTCAGTTTTCATAAGGGTCAAATCCTTTACAAGCAAGCCTTTTTCATTTTCAAGGAAGTTTATTTGTGTTCTGGATTGGGCATAACTATAGTAGAAAGCTATTAATATACCAATAATGACGGCAACTAATGCAGTAAGTATTATTTTATAGTTAAATTTATTATCTTGAAAATCCATTCAGACAGGTTAAGCAAACTAAGATTAGGTTTATTTAAGATTTGTACTTTTCCAAGCTATCAAATATAATAAATGATATCAACAAGGTACTTCTACCAAAGTTGTGTTTTGGATGTAATGCTCAATTATATCGAGGAGAGCAGCTATTGTGTACACTTTGTCGGAATCAAATACCACTTACCGAATACGATTTTATTGAGGAAAACGCAGTGGATAAAATATTTTATGGCCGAATTGACATTAAAAAGGCCTCTGCCTTCCTTTTTTTTGCAGATCAAGGGATTGTTAAAAATTTAATTCACTTTTTAAAATATAAAAACCAACCTCAAATAGGTCAATTTTTAGGTGACTGGTATGGCCAAATACTAAAAGAAAGTAACGCGTTGGATGATATTAATATTGTAATACCTGTTCCCTTACATAAAAAAAAGCTTAAGAAACGGGGATATAACCAAGTATCCGGTTTTGCACAAAGAATTGCATATCATCTAAATGTCCGTTATATGGATCACCTTCTTGTAAAAACAGCTAACACACGCACACAGACCAAGAAAAACAGGTTTTATCGCTGGAGGGACATGCCAGATCTTTATCAAATAACTAATCCTGAATTTCTAAGTAACAAAAATGTGCTTTTGATTGATGATGTCATTACTACCGGCGCTACGATAGAAGCCTGTGCAAGGGCTTTAAAAAAGGCGCAAAATGCTACTGTTTCTGTTGCTACAATAGCAGTTGTTCCTTAATTTCACAATTCTTTAAATTAATTGTTTCTTTGCCTAACAGAAAACTCAAATGGCTCGATTACAGCGTATTTTATCCCTCTTTTTTCTAATTACAGTTGTACTTGCCATTGTTCAATGCGCCAGGAGAGGAAATCCATCTGGCGGACCTAAAGACACTACACCTCCGGTTTTAATAAAAACAGAACCCGAAAATCTGACTACTGAATTCAAGGCTGAAAAAATCAGGTTGTATTTTGATGAATATATTAAACTGGAGGATGTTCAGAATCAGCTTATTGTATCGCCCCCTTTAAAATACAAACCTCAGGTTTCTCCTCAGGGAGGGGCCAGCAAGTTTGTAGAAATCATTTTAAAAGATACTTTGTTAGAAAATACAACCTACACCTTGAACTTTGGACAAAGTATCGTGGATAATAATGAAGGAAATCCAAACAGCTTTTTAACCTATGTTTTTTCAACCGGAACATATATTGATTCACTCATGGTTACCGGAGTTGTCAAAGATGCTTTCAATAAAAAGGCAGATGAATTTATTAGCGTTATGTTATATGAAATAGACTCTGCCTATACCGATTCTACCATCTATAAAAAACCCCCTAATTATATTACCAACACCCTGGACAGTACCATTATCTTTCAATTGAAGTACCTAAAAGCTGGTAAATATGCCATCTTTGCTATCAAAGATGAAGCTAAAAACAATACATTTGATCAGAATACGGATAAAATAGGCTTTATTCAAGACACCGTCTCTCTCCCAACAGACACGGTTTATCTTCTTACTCTTTTTAAAGAGATACCCAACTATCGCATACAAAAACCAAACTATGCAGCCGCAAATAAAATTATTTTCGGATATGCAGGCGGAGATGAACAATTGCGTATTGAAGCCTTGACAGAAATTCCGGATACAATCAGGACACTTGTTGTTAAAGAGCCTGAAAAAGATACACTTAACTATTGGTTCACCCCCTTTGAAATAGATTCGATTAATTTTAAAGTGATAAATGAGGGCCTGGCAGAAATTGATACGTTTACGGTAAAAACGAGAAAACTGGCTGCAGATTCTTTGATGTTAAGTCCCAGTCACCGGAATGCCATAAACTTTGCCGATGAGTTCTACATCACGTCCAGTATCCCTATTGCTGCTATAGATACAAGTATGATCAGTTTTTTTAACAAGGATACCTTAGCGGTTGAGTTCAAAGCCCAATTAGACACTACAAAAAACCGGTTAGCCCTGGATTTTGAAAAACAGCCTGATGAGACCTATTTTATAAATTTGTATCCAAATAGTATTACAGACTTTTTTGGAGAAACGAACGACACTATCAACTATAGATTATCAACTGGCGGGTATGCGGATTTTGGCAATTTGAGCTTAAAGTTAGCAGGTGAAATAGCCTATCCCCTGATTGTGCAATTAACGAGTGAAAAAGGTGTGACCTATAGGGAAATTTATGCGTCTGAACCAATAGACCTTAACTTTAGTACACTTGAGCCGGGAAACTATCTTATCCGGATTATTTTTGATGCAAATGAAAACGGCAAATGGGATACGGGTAATTATTTAAAAAAGATTCAACCGGAAAAAGTGATCTACTACCCCGGGGTAATTGAAATGAGAGCCAATTGGGAAAAAATTGAAACGTTTAATGTTTTAAACTAAAATCATCCCGGTCTTCTAAAAATTTAAACCGTGTCCTTAAATTATTTAGGTGCTCCAGACTTAAAGTAGCATATAGTATCTCATCCATTTTAGAGAAAACCATCTGACTTCCCAAAGGGTCATATATGGCTGAATGTCCCGGATACCTATGCGCATTAGGATCCTCGCCCAATCTGTTAACCCCGATACAATAACTCATGTTTTCTATGGCCCTGGCTTTTAGTAAAGTATCCCAGGCTTCAATTCTGGGTTCCGGCCAATTCGCCACAAAAACCAACAAATCATAATCTCCTTTATATCTTGCCCACACAGGAAATCGGAGGTCATAACAGATAAAAGGGCAAATCCTGAATCCTTTGTAAGAAAAGACCAATCTCTCCCTACCGGAATCGTATACTTCATTTTCACCGGCAAACGTAAAGGTATGTTTCTTATCATAGCTTTTACTGCTTCCATCGGGATGGATAAAAAAAAGCCGGTTTGCAAATTTATTCTTTTCCTTAAATGCTATACTCCCCAGCATAGCCATATTTTTGTCCCTTGCAGTTTCCTTCATCCATTTTACGGTATTAACTCCTTCTTCACTATTTATTCTATCAGGATTCATGGTAAACCCGGTGGTGAACATTTCCGGTAAGATTATTATATCCGTATCGCCGGGGATCTTGCTTAACCTATCGGAAAACATATTTCTGTTCCCCACAGGATCTTCCCAAATCAATGCGGTCTGTATCAACGCTACTTTAAGTACATTTTGCATCATCTTTGCTAATTTTCTATATTATCCAACAGGGCCATAATTCCTGCCAGTCCTTTCATTTTAGCATGTTCCAGGGCCGTATTCCCCTTTGCATCTTTCACCCTGGCATCCGCCCCGTGTACCAACAATAGTTTTACCAATCCCTCCCGGTTAAACGTTGTTGAATAAATCAAAGGCGTTGCCCCCATCTCATTACTCAAATTTACGTTGGCGCCTTTCTTTACTAAATCAGCAACTATTTCTGTGTAACCTTTAAAACAACTCCCCATAAGTGCGGTATTGCCGGAGGCGTCCCTGGCATCAATATCAGCTCCATGGTCCAGGAGGTAATTTGACAAATCCCTGTGATTGTAGTAGGTTGCAAGAATTAAGGGGGTAAATCCTCTTTGGTCCGGAGAATTTACGAGTTCGGGTAATTCTGTTACCATTTCCTCAATGGCTTTAATATTGCCTGCACGTATCTCGTTAAAAAAAGCAGCTATTTTGTCTTCCATAAGAAATAAATGTATAAAAAAATGATGAACATATGGGTGTTCAGCCCATCTGAAACTTCATGAATCAAATACTTGTGCTTCCCAATGGTTGTAACGTTTGATTTTTATCAAAGTTCTTCCAATAATCCTGCGGCTCAGTCATGAGTGTATATAAAAACTATTCTATTGTACGAAATGAACTTCTCAAACCCAAATCATTCCCAGTTCTTTGGATTGTCCTGCAAGAATTTGAATCAACTGTGAAAAATTAACGGATACCCGGTGAGAAATCTTCGGGGGCGTTCTGTGGTACATTTAAAGTTTCTGAACCTCCTGTATCGTTATATATGGTCCATTCATTAAATGTAAAGACAGCATTCCCTCTAACCACATTTAAATTCCTTACCGCTTTTCCATCCTCAAATTCGTGATCTGTTCCGGAACCGTCCTCCCCTATACGCCCGAAGATATCAATTACGGTTCCAAAGGGATCTACCAGTACTAAATTGTCATCACCATTAGAATCTGCAGGGCTGTTGGGTCCTGCTTCAACATCAGGGGGAAATCCGTATACGTTCTCAAATTCATTCGCATTAGGTGATAATGTTAATGTACTTTCTGAATCCACTATTAAACCCGAAAGATCAATTTCGGATCCTGAGGTTACATTTGCATTGGTATACCTTTTTAAACTCCAGCCTGTTAGTTCAATTTCATCATCTCCTGAGTTGTAAAGCTCAATATATCTGGCGGCGGAATTATTGTTGGGATCTGCTATCTCGGATATGAACAATTGGTCGGATGTCAAAATATTTGCTATTCCCGTACATCTTTCATTTTCCAAATTCATATCATACAAATTGCGAATGATTAATTGATAATCATTATTTTCTTTATAGAGAACCGCGGTTACAGATCCATTTCCCGATGGTAAAACAGTATCCTGAAAATCTGAATATCCACTATTTACCAGTTCTATTAAACCACCATTGCAATTTGTAAGATTTCTTATGGTCTCTTCCTTGGGATTAGCGAAAGGTAAGTTTAGCTCCTCCTCTATTACCTCCAGACCAGTTAATTGTATTAAAGTGCTTACCAAATTGTCACTAAGTCCGGGAATGGTTGTGATTTTAGGTGCCACATTACGGACAGGATCACACGAAAGGAACAGGTGTTCCCCTAATGAAAGGGCTGGAAGCCGGCCTACGCTATAATTTCCAAAAGAAGGAAATACACCCCCAAGCTTATATACTGATTTACTTCTCCCAAGGAATAGTCCTTTCAGTTTTATAAAGATTTTACTTCCCAATTCATAGAATAAGTAAGAATCTCTAAGGTCAATTTCTATTTGAAAACCTTCTGTGGGGTTTATTGGATCATCCTGAATATGTAATGTGCTAAAAAAATTGCCGGCCTGATCTGAGGATACTATATAACCTTCAATTATTAGATCTTCCTGTATCTGTATTACTTCACCTGCAAATATATTTTTAACCTCCTTAAAAGTAATGTTGGCCATCAATTGACTGTTACACGCAATTTCCGGTATTTTAAAATCATGATCCTTTACACAAGAGCTTATGAGCAAAATATAAAAGCATCTAAGGATAGCCCCTGTCTTAAGACTCTTCATATGTATTTTTATCGCTATTTATATTGAATTAATTCCATTCCATTTGAACTTAAAAGCTTATGGCGAGATTCAAAAAATAAGTTCTTCCATAACCAAACCAATACTTGGGGCCAAATGAAGGTGTACCGCTTAGATTATCCTGTATTAATTGTCCGTAATTGCCATTCCTGTTTTGCTCATAACCGCCGGTTCTAAAATCTGTGTCAAACACATTATTTATACTGATAAATGCACTTAAGTATTTACCATTCAACAACCATGATTTACCTCCCACCAGATTTAAGAGATATGTAGCATCCATAGGGTTTTGTTTTAAGATTCTATCAACATTTTCTGGAGTTGCATTTTCAAAGGGCTGCCCTGTTTCAGGATTAAAGTAGAAACTCCGGGTTCGCCTTATGGTTGATATACTAGCATAATTATCAGAAAGATAATTTAACTTCGCACCAGCCCACCAGAACTTTGGATCCCTGTATTCTATACCCAGTGAAATTGCGGTTTGGGGGCCGGCAGGAAGCTTGTAGTTTTTAATTTTTGCTATTCCCAGATCTTTTGTCCCTTCAATTGCTATCAAATCCTCTTCATTCCCGGAAGTATCAAAATTTATTGCCAGATTAGGATCATTGGCAAAAATATACTTCCCCAAAGCAAAGGCAGTGGATAAATTTACTGAAGAAGAAATCTGGTATGAAAGCCCCAACTCAATTCCCATGTTCAGCTTATCCAGATTAGTGATTACTTCCTGTACAAAATCTGAACCTACTCCGGCATCAACAAAGAAAAAATTTATGTCCGTGAGCTCTTGAAAACGTGTATAGAAGCAGGTCAATCTTCCTATAAGGTCTGGAAACCTGCTAAAATAATTTACATCAATACTTGTGATTTTTTCACTATTTAAATTGGGCACTATTGCATTATTCTCTCTTGGGTTAATAAATGTATTTTCCATCAAAGGGGCTCTTTTAAAAAATGCTCCATTTGCTACAATCCATTGTCTGCCATTTAGTTTATAGGTAAATCCTCCTTTTGTTCCAAAATTACTGAACTGTACAGGCCTGCTTTTTCCCTTTGAACTTTCCGAAAACCGTTCATTCAAAAAATGTCCATTCCTCTGATACTCCGAATTCGTATAGTGAGCCGCTAAAAAAAAGTTCCATTTCTTTTCAACAAAGCTTATCTGTCCAAAGGCATCAAATACTTGGTAGGCATTTGTATAGTCATAATTAAAGATATCTTCCTTGCCCTTTTTTAATTCCCCATTTACATCATTTCGGGTATCAGAAAATGGATCTCTGTCTAAATGATAATCAGCTCCTAATAAATCCTGGATTTTGGCGAAATTATGGGAAAGAGTATTCCTGAAAGTGAGATTTACATCCAGGGCAATTATATCATTAGGCCTGAAATTAAAAATTGTATTTAGTGTCAATTGTTTGTCCTCTCTGGTATCGTTGTACAAAATATAAGCGGCCATCCCATTAACTGAGTTTGCTGAATTTGCCCTGTAAAGATTCTCCCATTGGAATTGAGGTTTTATTAAAAATGCCTGTTTAGCAATATCTGCATTTATAAAATTTGCGCCAATAGGGCTATTTATATAAAAACTAGGTAAATATCTATAATAAGTGGGATCCGGATTGGGAGCATCAAAATATCCTATCCTGCTTTTTGCAAAACTGCCAAATTGATAGGAAATTCCCGTATTGACCTGTAGTTTTTGAAATTTACCGTAATAATTGAGCATAACTATTGGTTCTAGAATTTTACGTTCCCGCTGATTGCGCAAGTGCCCGTCCTGAAATCCCCAGTAGGGATTGTACCTATTTCCGGCTAAATGGTATACCTCCTCGGTTATTGCTGAAGAACTCCCTCGACGATTTGAAGAAAGAACTCCTGTAAAAAGCATACTATTCTTCATATTGATTTGGAATTCTATGGCGCCATAAACGGAAAAAGCATCATAGAGTGTTCCGTCGATAAAACCTTTCTGTGCCCATCTTCTTGAAGCCGCGAAAGAATAAATAAAACCGCTTTTTTTCTGCCTGGAGGTATAACTGGCCATTAGGCGCCCCGAATAAGACCTGTCAGATATAGAAGCAGATAATCTAAAACCCGGGCGAAGCCCTGATGGCCTTGTATCTATGTTTGTAACCCCAAGAAGTCCTCCAAACCTATATGGGGAGGCTGCTAACCCAAGAAAAAATTCCTGGTTTCGTACTATATCATTCAGACCTCCCCAATTATTCCATTGAGGTCGCCCATCTCTCAGTTTATTCATGGGAATTCCGTTAATTAAAACAGTCCCATTTCTGGAATCATATCCCCTGACTTTAAAAAATACCTGCCCAAAATCAAAAGCTGCACGATTTAAAAAAATATCACGGGTAGCCGTCAAAACCCCCAAATTTCCCGCTTCCAACTCCCCATCAATGATTTGACTTTCAGTTAGTGTAATCAGGGCGTCATTCTGATCATTGGAAAGGTCTTTCTCTAATAATATACGCCCCAGTTTTAATTGATCCGTAGAAATATCTAAAGGAAACCTTTTCGACCTATATTCATTAGCATTAACTGACAAAATGTGCGCACCACTTAAAGTTGTAATTATTTCAAATCGTCCCTCCAAATCAGTATATGCCTTAAAAGAAGTTCCTTCAATTTCAACAATTGCATTTGAAACGGCTATAACACTTTGAGCATCCCATACACTACCACTTATACTTATTTCCTGTCCATTAAGTATTTGAAATAATAAAACCATTTTAATATAACTGAGATAAAATCGCATATAAATTGCCCCATGATTCGGACCTAAAGTATTCCTGTTCGCTGCAAATTGCTTGCGGCTCGTGGTTATAACTTGCAGTCAGGAATTTTCCCTAATTGAATAAGCCCATTAAATATGAAGAGGTTTAAGAGTTGGTTTTTCATTATCTTCCTGGTATCAAATAGTATACAATCCCAAAAAAAGGATCGCTATAGTATATTTACCATTGCTTTTTATAATGTTGAAAACCTTTTTGATACTGTCAACGATTCATTACACTTTGATGATGAAATGACCCCGGATGGAAATTACCACTGGACATTAGAGCGCTACAATTTAAAAATAGCGCATATAGCTGGTGTAATCTCAAAGATCGGGCAGTCAATGACAAAGACCTGCCCGGATATAGTAGGGATTTGTGAGGTTGAGAATTTAAAAGTAATTAAAGATCTGGTAGATCACCCATTTCTCAGGCCTTATGGCCTAAATATTATTCATTTTGATTCCCCGGATGAAAGAGGTATTGACGTCGCCTTATTATATAAAAGAGACCGATTTATTCCCATGTCATTTAAAAGCCACCGACTTTTAATCTTTAATGCTTCCGACAAGCGAGATTACACCAGAGATCAACTGGTGGTAGGTGGTTTATTGGAAGGCGAAGAATTTTATTTTATAGTAAATCATTGGCCGTCACGCAGCGGAGGAGTAGCCAGGAGCCAGCCCTACAGACAAGCTGCAGCCAGGCTAAATAGAAGAATAATAGATTCTGTGCTGAGACTGAATTTGGAAGCTAAAATAATAAGCATGGGGGATCTTAATGACAATCCAACCGATCGCAGTTTAAAAAATTCACTGACCTTGTCTGATACAAAGAACCTCCAAAGTCCTGCATTCTTTAATCCCATGGAATCCATATATAAAAAGGGAGAAGGTTCTCTTGCCTATAGGGACCAATGGAATCTGTTCGATCAAATTTTGTTATCAAAAAACCTAATAAATAAAGACAGGAAGCTATATACCTTTTGGAAAGCCGGTATCTATCACCCGAGATTCCTGCAGACTGAAACAGGAAATTACAAGGGCTATCCGTTTCGTACGTATGTGAGTGGAAGATACACCGGCGGGTACAGTGATCATTTTCCGGTGTATGCCTTTCTAATTAAGCAGGCGAACTAATTATTATTCCGGGTTTGAAATTTTAATATTCCTCCATTTCACCTTTATGCCCCCGCCATCATGAATTTGAAGGGCTATTGAGCCTTCACCGGCGCCAATTTTATCGTCTTTAATGGAGACCATTTCCACTCCGTTGAGCCAGGAGGTCAGCTCATCTCCCACCACCCTTATTTTCATGGTGTTCCAGGCCCCTTCTTTAAGTACGCTTTCCTTTTCAGGACTCGGTTGTATTAACCATCCCCTGCCATAGGATTCATAAACACCCCCGGTATGATGGCCTTTTGGCGCCACTTCAACCTGCCAGCCACTTACTTTAGTGCCATCAATAGTAGACCTGATAAACACCCCGCTATTCCCATCCGCTTCCTGCAAAAATTCCAGGTTAAGAACAAAGTCCTTATAATGCTCGTCCGTGGCCAAATACCCATATTGCGCATCGGGGCCACTTTCAGAAACCAAAAGCCCGTCTTCTACATACCACTTTTCAGTACCATAAATGGTCCATCCGGAAAGATCATTTCCATTGAATAAAGATTGCTCCTGCGCAAGAACAACCAGACTAAATAACAAGGTTATAAGACTACTGAATAATTTCATAATTTCTGTGTTAATTAATTAAACCACTGACCCCATGGTATCCTGCTCAAAATTAAAACAAGTCCAAGTCCGTAAAAAATAGCGATTGCTTTAAATTTTCTTTTGGCCTCCATAAACTTTTTATGGCGAGTCCAGCCAATTGTAATTAAAACTATGGCAATTATATTGATAAATGGGTGCTCTACTGCCAATAATCGGGCTGCCGAATTTAAACCGCCCATTCCAAATTCTTTAATTGCGGTAAATCCATTAGTTGAGACAAAGAATAGAATCAGGCCCAGTACTAATTGAATATGGGAAAGTATAAGCGCAAAAAGGCTTACCCTAAAATCCTTTTCCAGTGTAAACATTCTGTTGCCCATTAGTCCCGTAATTGCATTGGCCACCGCAATAAAAAGTATTGCCAGAACCACATAAGCCAGATAAGAATGTGCCGTTTGTAAAATTTCCATTTTGATTTATTTTTTCTAAAAATACGGAATTTTAGGAATTAAAAAACCCCAACATTTTTATTGGGGCTTTTCTATATAAATTTTGATGAGCTTAATTAAATATATATCGCAGTCCAAGCTGAATTTGCCATCTGGAAGATTGCAATCCTGAATCGTCCAATTCTATAAAATTTGGAGATCCGTCATCATTAACAACACTGGAATTAATATCAAACGTTGGGGTGTCATTAGTTGATACGGTAGTAAGCGGGCTTACATTTGTTCTTACAAAATTTTTCTTACCCCATTCTTTATTCAACAAATTGGTGAAATTAAAGATGTCTGCAGAAATTTGGATGGTGTTCTTTTTACCCCCCGCATCAAACGAGAAATCCTGCAGAAATTTTAAATCAATAATATTACTCCACGGTCCTCTTGAGCCATTTCTCTCGGCATATTGCCCTCTTCTTTCTCTTAAGTACTCCACACTGTTGATAAATGTATCCAGTTGTTGCCATTTGGCAGCTTGTTCCGCAGGATCACCGGAAAAAACTATTTCTTCCGCTGATGCCGGAATATAGATCAATGCATTATCTCTTGAATCATCGTTCAACAGGTCACGGCCCTCCCTATAGGTAAAACTGTAAGGCTGGGATTGTGAGCCGTCATAAAAAATACCAAATGTGGTTTTGACGTTTTCATTCCATCTCAATTCATAACTAACATTACCAGACACTCTGTTACCCAGGGCAAAATCTGAACGGGAAACCGGTAAATTGGAGTTTTTACCATTAACCGTTTGCTGGTTTCTCCACTGAGAACTATTCTGCGAAGAGGTGCCATCAAAAACCTTGAAAGAATCACCCCATGAATAAGACACCTGTCCGGCAAATCCATTCTCAAATGGTTTTCTCAAAGAGAAAGTAAAATTGGTAGCATCACCGCCGCCTGTGTTGGAGGCCAGATAAATCCCTCCATAGGTGCCATCAATCAAATCTCCTCTGTCATAAAATGGTCTGTTATCAGCGCCTGAATAAAACCCTGCAGGGCCCTTAAGGTTTAAATTCTCGTAATAAATGTCTGTAATAACATCAGTGTAAAGGAAATCTGCTGTGGCTATTAATCCCCAAACAGGTAATTTCTGGTCTATAGCAATATTGTATTTCATTACCTGTGGTAATTTAAAATCTTTGGAAATTAAATCTATATTTCCTCCTACCCCTCCGGAACCTGGAAGTGGGTCTTCGAACTGATTATTTATATTGGGTTCGAAAGGTTGATCAAATTCAAACATAAATCCTCCGGTAACACCATTATTGTTATAGGTTCCCCCGGGCCATACCAAAGGAAGTCTGGACGTAAATATCCCTAACCCACCCCGTATCTGAGTGGTATTGTTTCCTTCAACATCCCAGTTAAACCCAACACGAGGGGCAACCATGGCCGTCGCGTTTATTCCCTGACCTACTCTTGCACCCTGTAAATTTTTACCGGCAGCTTCAAGTAACCCAACCGTTCTGGTATTAAAATCCTCATTAACAGGACCATCAGACCAATAAGGCACGTCTACACGGAACCCTAAGGTTGCTTTAAAGTTGTCTGAAACCTGTATTTCATCCTGAACGTAAAGGCCCAGCTGGAACGTATCGAATTCCGATGCTCCCGCAGATTCATCACCAACTGTGCCATCACCGACTAAAGAATATCCATGCTGGTATACATCACTATTTTGTGTTGTCAAAAACTGATTCAAACCGCTTGAGAGCAGAACTCCGGCATCATCAAATTGGTCTTCAAATGTATAATCTCCATAGTTATAGGCAAAAAACAAGTTTTTAACTTTTGCAAATTCAAGGTTAGCGCCAAAAGTAAATGTATGTCTGCCTGCGTATACATCAAAGTTATTGGTAATTGTAAATACATCCTGATCCAAGAGATTTGCCGTTGAAAACGGTTCAGCTCCGAAGGAAATTGTACCTCCGTCATCCTGTATATCAACAGTTGGAAACGGATCACCTGAAGGGTCCCTGTCATCCCTTACCCGGGTATATCCCAATATAAAATTATTGGCAAATTTATCTCCATACCTGGAACTCCATTCCAGAGCCGTAGAATTGGTAGTTGTTTTAAATGCCTCTGAGCCATTGATAAATCCAATATTTCTATCCCCTGAACTTCGCGCTTCAAGATTGTCTGCGCCAACATAACTATGTCTGAAAGAAATTTTATGATCCTGATTGATGTTCCAATCTATTTTAGCTACCAGTTTGTTACTGACCAGGGTTCTTGTATTGTTGTCAAAAATACCTGGGTTATATCCGTAATTCGATTGAAGGAAATTAGACAGCCCGTCAATATCTGCCCGAGATGATCTCCCCGTGTAGTTACTGAAATTAAATGGCTGTGGAGTTTCTTCATCCTGCCTTTCATAGTTTACAAAAAAGAACAGCTTATCTTTTATTATTGGGCCCCCCACCCGCAATCCGTAGGTATAAGCACTAAAATCTGATACTTTTTCTCTTTCTTCTCCGTCACCTACCAAATCCGGAGGTGTTTTACCAACCAGATCCTGATTTCGGACAAACCCGTATGCAGACCCGCTAAATTCATTGGAACCGGATCTGGTAATTGCGTTGATAGATCCTCCTGAGAATCCCGATTGCCTGACATCAAAAGGTGCAATATTCACCTGAAAGGTTTCTATAGCGTCCACAGAAAATGGATTTACCCCGGTTTGACCGCCATTTGTGCCTGATCCTGCCAGTCCAAATACATCATTGTTTACAGCACCATCAATATAAATTGCATTATACCTGTTATTTTGACCGGCAAGGGAAATAGAAAAACCATCATTCCCTTCCGTAAGCTGGGCCTGTGGAGTAATCCTTACAAAGTCTGCAAGGGATCTCGACGCAGAAGGCAAGGTCTGAATATCTCTCTGGGAGACATTAGTTTCCGTACCGGTCTTACTTGAACTGAAGATGCCACTGCCCGTGGCGGTTACCACAACTTCATCCAATGCTGTAGCCGACTCAACTAATCCGGTGCTGATTGTAGTAGATTGTCCTAATGTTAAATTTACATTTTCCTGAACAAAATCATTAAACCCAACATAGGATATGGTAATTCTATAAGGGCCTCCAGATCTCATATTTGATATTCTGTAATAGCCATCAAAATCTGTTGCAGCACCATATTTTGCTCCTGTAGGAACATAAACGGCAACTACGGTTGCCCCAGGCAAAGGCTCACCGGTGTCATCGGTTATCTTGCCTCCAATAGAAGAGGTTGTAACTCCTTGTGAAAATGCCATAGCTGACACTAAAAAAGCAATTAAGCCAAAGTAGATTTTTTTCATTTTACTAAGTGTTAATTTGTTTTTGATTAATCCCGCAAATGTCCCTGATATAAGACACAAATACGTTAAGGGAATATTAAAAAACCAATAACAAAATTCATGTTAGTTTGAAAACAAAAAGGTAGAAAACCGGTTTATTAAAGGTGAATTTTTCCGAATTACAAAGGTGATAATTAACCCTTAAAAAAATGCAAAAGATTCAATGTGGAGCTATCATGTCTGGCAATTTCTGAATTAGTAATGTCTTTCAAAATCGTGGAGGCAAGTTGCTTTCCCAGTTCTACGCCCCATTGATCAAAACTATAAATGTTCCAGACTATACCCTGTACGAATATTTTGTGCTCATACATAGCGATTAACATCCCTAATGTCCGTGGGCTAAGTTTATCTATCAATAAGGTGTTGGTAGGTTTATTCCCTTCAAAAGTTTTAAAAGGGATAAGTGTTTCAATTTCATTTTGTGGCATTTCTTTTGATTCCAATTCCTGCCTGACCTCATCTGAGGTTTTGCCATTCATCAGAGCCTCGGTCTGAGCGAAGAAATTCGCCATTAATTTATTGTGATGATCCGAATCGCCATGTAATGACTCCTTAAAACCAATAAAATCTGCAGGTATTAATTTTGTCCCCTGATGTATTAATTGAAAGAAAGCGTGCTGTGCGTTAGTACCCGGTTCACCCCAAATGATCGTTCCTGTCTGATAGTTGATGAAATTTCCATCGCGGTCCACACTCTTACCGTTACTTTCCATCATTCCCTGTTGTAAATAGGCCGAAAATCTGCTGAGGTATTGTGTATATGGAATAATGGCTTCTGTTTCCGCCCCGTAGAAATTATTGTGCCAAATGCTTAACAATGCCAGTATTACCGGTATATTTTCATCAAAAGCAGCGGTCCTGAAATGGGTATCCATCTCATTAGCTCCAACTAAAAGGGCTTCAAAATTATCATATCCTACAGCGAGTGAAATTGATAAGCCTACGGCACTCCAGAGTGAAAATCTTCCGCCGACCCAATCCCACATGGGAAATACATTTTCATCTGTTATCCCAAATTCACTAATCTTCTCCGTATTTGTAGAAACTGCGGAAAAATGTTTAGCTACATCTTTTTCCGAAGCGGATTTTAAAAACCAATTTCTAATTGTATTGGCATTACTGAGGGTTTCCTGAGTGGTAAACGTTTTGGAAACAATTATAAATAATGTAGTCTCCGGATCGAGTTCCTTTAATATCTCATAGACATGATCCCCATCAACATTACTGACAAAATGAGTTCGGAGATGATTCTTGTAATATTTTAAAGCTTCTGTAACCATTAATGGTCCCAGGTCAGAACCACCTATACCAATATTTACTATATCGGTAAATGCTTTTCCGGTGTGGCCTCTCTTATGGCCCTTAACGACATCCTCGGAGAATTGACGAATCTGGTGTTTTACTTGATATACTTCAGGCATGATATTTATTCCGGAAACCACAATGGTATCTGTTTCTTTTGCCCTAAGCGCAGTATGGAGTACAGATCTGCCTTCAGTTTGATTAATAAGGTCGCCTTTGAATTCTTTTTCTATAGCATCCTTTAAATTCACTTCCTCTGCGAGCTGCAATAAAAGTGACAAGGTTTTGTCTGTTATTCTATTCTTGGAATAATCAACAAAAAAATCCTTAAACCTTAAGGTGAATTTACTGGCCCGCTCTAAATCTTTGGCAAAGAGATCTTTAAGTTGCAGGTGTTTTGTTTCTTTATAATTCTCCTCGAGTAATTTCCAAGCTGGAGTAGTTGTTGGATTAGTGTTCTTTAATGGCATTGAATTAATTAAGTGTTAGCAATTCTTCATTGGGTTTTACAGGAAATTCAATGCAGTCTAACTGAACTTTTTGGGGACTGATATATTTGAAATATCCCGGTCTTAAATCCTCAGGAAGAGGTTCTGCAAGAGGTAATTTTTCCTTAAGCGGATCTACCTGACGACCATTTCTCCAAAAACGATAACATACGTGCGGGCCTCCTGTGTTTCCAGTCATTCCAACCCATCCTATGACATCTCCCTGTCTTACAAACTGTCCTCTTTTTACTTTTTGATTTTTCATATGCAGGTACTGGGTACTATAAGTGCCATTATGCCTTATTTTTACATATTTTCCATTCCCCCCCTTTCTTGTAGATTCAGTAACCGTACCATCGGCCGTTGCCATAATAGGAGTACCCACAGGAGCGGCATAATCTGTGCCTTTGTGAGGTCTGACCTTATATCCGTAATAGCGGATTTTTCTTTTTAAATTATATCGGGAAGATATTCTGCTAAATTTAACCGGCGCCCTTAAAAAAGTCCTTCTAAGATTGTTTGCTTCATCATCAAAGTAATCAATAATATTTTTCAGGGAATCAGATTCATAGGCGAAGGCATATAAAGGTGTGCCATTGTGTTCAAAGTAGGCCGCTTGAATTGGCTCAGCCCCGGCATAAACAGTATCGTTGATATACTTTTCCTTATAGATAACCTTGAATTTATCACCTTTTTGCAATCGAAAGAAATCTACAGTCCAGGCATAAATTTCAGAGAGGTCATTGGTAATATTATAATCAATCCCCTGATCCAGTATTGCCTCAGAAAGTGAAGTTTCAATTATCCCTGCAGCTTCCTTTTGCACGTATTTTACATGCTTGCGATCTTTATAAGCCATAACGGAGTCCCGAAAGTCTATTACTGTAAAATTGATGAGGTCGTTTTCGTAAATAAACACCTGAGCGGATTGTGTTGTGTCTTTAGACCTCAAAATAAGATAGGGTTTACCTACTCTGATTTTTCGAACGTCGAATGTGTCTCTAAATTCCTCAGATACTTTGGCAATTTTAGGATAGTCTACTTTGTTTTGAATCATGAGTTCTCCAAAACTATCGCCCCGTTTTACGGTATCACGTATTACCAGAAAATCATTGAGATCAAATCCGAATTGCTTCTCGGCCAACAATTCATCCGAAGCTGCCATATCTGCAACTTCACTAATTGCTTTTTCAGTTTGAATGTCTTTACAGGAAATGAATATACTAAGTAATAAAAATGTGCCCCAATATTTATACATGGTCAGTTTTCGATTTTTTCCGGGTTAAAGATATGGTCCACCCATTGCTTTCCCCAATTATTTAACTCTTGTTTTGAATATAAATTTGGAAAAAATACAACCTTTTGAAAACTTGGAGGCAAATATTCCTTCCAATTTGTTCCCCCTGTGGCCTCAATTGAAGTGTTCTCTGTGTTTAGATATCTATGGGCTGATCCCAGATGCATCAAAGGCCAATTTATGTTTGCATTTATGTCCATTCTTTTTAACGCTTCAATAAGCACTTTATTATGCCTGCCCTTTTCGGGCAGGTTTAAATATTTGTGATATATCGTATTGTTTTTCAGTTGTTTGGCTATTCGGATAAACCTTGGGGTATACCTGTATTCAAATTGTTTAAGTGTAAGTGTCTTTTCACCTGTACTCTTATCAGTCGCTCCCTTTTTCCAATAGATTTGTTCATATAGCTCTTCGATGTCGTTCTTTTCTGAAAAATCTGTCCTTCTGGAATAATCCACTAAATGCTCTAAAGGAGTGGCATAAATCTCTATGGTCCTGTATTGTGCAGACTGAAATCCACTTGCGGGTAATAATGCCATTCGATATTGAAGGAATTGCTCACGTTCCATACCTCGGATCATAATGCTAAACGAGGAAATCAATGCTTTGTAATAACTATTAATCCGATTTAACTTTTCAATGAAGAAATCCACATTTTGAGATTTGTCGTCTACTATTTGTTTTTCTTCATGCAGTATCAGCTTAAAATAAAGTTCTGTGATTTGATGGTACATTATAAATATTTCCTCATCAGGGAAATGTGTTCTGGGAACTTGTAAGCTTAAAAGGGTATCCAGATGAATATAATCCCAATAGGTAAGATAACGTTGATACAATAGTCCGTCTAAGTACGAGCTTAAATCCTGCCCTGAATCCTTATATTTTTCTTCAAGCTTTGATATTTGGGATTCTAAGCGCTCCTTATTTTTCATATTAATTTAGTCCATTATTATTTTGAACTGGTGCTTTAAACCATTGTATCCATCCAAATCCGCAGATATTGCCCCTACGGTAAGCTCTGCCTTGATCCTTATCGGTATTTTATTTGAGTCATTTGACACCCATAGTGCCAAACTCTCCTGTTCTTTAAATACACGGCCAGATTGCACCAAAGGTTGAAATTTAAGGCATTCTACTTTCCCGAATTTTGTTTTAAGAATTTCCTTACCCAGATACTTTAGTTTAAACCTATAAATACCATCGTCGTCATAAAGAACTTTAAGCTCTAAAGCCTCTCCAAGGACAAGGTCTTCAAATTCATAGTTATTTCTTAAATAATAAAATGCCGAAATAAGATCCTGCACACTATCCTGTAGGGTAAAATTAAGTTTTTTATTATTCTTTTTATCATTTAGAACCGCAACTTCTTTTTTGTGGTCAAAGTTAATTTCCACATCTTTTGTGTAACCGCCTTCATACAGCTTTCTGACAAATCGGTACGGCTTTCCGTCTTCCTTGTCAAAATAACTTTCGTATGTATCATCCACTTTAAAAAATATGCTTGCAAAACCTGTTGTTTTTCCTTTACCTACCACATGATAGACAGGTATGCTGTCAACCATATTGTTCTTAACGTGCAAAGTGGCATAACTTGCATTTAAAAAGCCATAATGTACCCTGAACTTAAGCCATTCTCCAGGTTCAAAAGCGGAAGTCCTGGGAGTTTCCTTAATTACTTCAGCTTTGTTATTTTTTTTGTATGACTCATTCACAGCATATTGTGCAGTCAGTGACAGGGTAATAGCCGCAAAAATTGGAACAATAATCTTTTTCATATCAAATTTTCGATTCAAAATTATCAAAAACGAGTTTATATAAATCTTAATTTACAAAAACTTAAACAAAATTTATTCCAAAGTATTGTATAGTATACGTCTTTAAAGTATTCCGATAAATAAAAGTATCCTGGGAAATACCTTAGAATTACAGTATTTATAATTGCTGTTAGGTTCAAAACAAATTCTGTATATCAAGCTCATTCATTTTAATCCAAAAAAAAGCCCCGATTAAGAAATCAGGGCTTTTCCTAAATAACCAACCAAACTTTAAATTATGAAAAACCAATACTTAAAGTTATAAGGGAACCACCCCTTATCTTCCTCAAATTTACTTCATATGTATTTTATCTGAAAACTTTTTAACTTACTTTAACTAGACTATTAACAATACTTTATAATTAACTGTCTAATTTTGTCATAATCCTAAGATAAAACATACTATAAAGTTCCTCTGGAGGCTTGTTCTCTTTCTATGGCTTCAAAAAGGGCCTTAAAATTACCCTTTCCAAAAGATTTGGCCCCTTTTCTTTGAATTATTTCTATAAACATTGTAGGTCTGTCCAGAACAGGCTTCGTGAATATTTGAAGTAAATATCCCTCATCGTCCCGGTCGATAAGAATTCCTAATTCCCGTAATGGAGCAAGATCCTCATCAATTTCCCCTACCCTGTCCAGAACATCCTCATAATAACTGGAAGGAACCGTCAGAAATTCAACACCCCTATCCCTCAGGGCTGTTACTGTTTGTATAATATTATCCGTGGCCATAGCCATATGTTGAACTCCGGCCCCATTGTAAAACTGGATATATTCTTCAATTTGAGATTTCTTTTTTCCCTCTGCCGGTTCGTTAATTGGAAATTTTATCCTGCCATTGCCATTACTCATCACCTTACTCATTAATGCCGTATACTCAGTTGATATGTCCTTATCGTCAAATGAAACCAATTGGGCAAAACCCATCACCTTTGCATAAAACTCGCACCATTTGTTCATTTCATTCCAGCCCACATTACCTACCATATGATCTATATATTTCAACCCCACATCTGTGGGCTTGTAATACGGATCCCATTCAATATACCCCGGCATAAAAGCTCCCCTGTATTGACTCCGCTCGACAAAAACATGGACAGTTTCACCATAAGTATGTATTCCAGACAGGACAATTGAGCCATTTTTATCTTTAACTACCTTTGGTTCCAAATAATTTTTAGCACCCCTATTAGTAGTTTCCTTATGACTCTTGGTAGCATCATCCACCCATAAGGCTATTGCTTTCACTCCATCACCATGAGATTCCACATGTTTGTTAATTTCTCCACCAGGCACAAGAGATGAGGTTAGCACAAGTCTGATTTTATCTTGTTCTACGACATAGGACACTCTGTCCTTTAGTCCGGTTTCAAGGCCCGCATATGCCAGAGGCTGAAACCCCCAGGCGGACATATAATAGTAAGCGGCCTGTTTGGCATTACCTACATAAAGTTCTACGTGATCTGTGCCCAATAATGGTAAAAAATCTTCTGCCTCAGGGTTCTCTTTCGGCAACTTTAGTGACGATTTATCTAATATTTCCATCGTATTTTTTTGAATTGATTAATAACTAAAAGTGCTTTAACGCAGGTTTATCCCGCGCTGGGACCTGGTGTATTTACCACATAGCCCTGAGATGGGCAGAAATATCAATTCTGGTTTCTGGCATTGTGTTTATTAAACCTTACAAATATCGGAAAAAACTGCCAAACTTAATTCTTAACAATTGGTTTTCCTTTCAATTGAATATTCATTAAACTTCTAAAACCAATAACCTAAACTGAAGAAAATGTTGCCATCATTTAATTCAGGAGACCAGGAATACATTACCTGTACAGGGCCTATAAATGATTCCCATCCATAAGACATGGCATAACCGGAAAAATCAGGAAGTGTAAACCATTCCCCGGTTCTGAAAAGATCATCTTCAACATTGGCGATATTAGCAGTAAACATGAGGTGATGTTTTTTTACAAATTCCAAATCCAACCGACCATAAGCCTTGACATAACTATTTCCCGGCAAACTCAGAAAATCATACCCGACAAAAGGAACAAAGTTATTTATGAGGTCATTTCCGTAACCTCCTAAAACAAAATCCATGGCTTTTACATCAGAATTACCCAATTTAAAACCTCCTTCAGTAGCAAGATTAACAGAAAGTTTTCCGATTATTGGAAAAGCCGCCCCCATTTTTGCCTTGGCAATAGAAAACTCTTTGAAATTATTATTATAGTCCGATGAAAGTAAATACAAATGAAAATCGCCATTAAAGTATAACCCTTTGGATGGAAAGTATTTATCATTATACGTATCTAATATTAATTTGCCATAAGTACTGTAATAATTACTGTTTTCAAAATATATACGTTCATTGGAAGGAACAACCGGACCGCCTATACTATCATTAACAAAGGTTCTGGTGCTGTATTTTAACAATTTGTGTTCAATTCCCACTATGAATGCAAATTCCTCCCTAAAAACGGTCTGAAGATATAATTGATTTGTAAAATCCGAAACATCCAGGTTTACCTCATTTAGGCTAGCAACCTTAGATACATTAAAATTGGAACCGATGACATCCAAATCAATTTCATCATCAAAATCATTGAGCCGTGAATTTATCCCAAAACTCCAGTAGGAACCCTTATCCAGGTAATACTGAAAATTATATCTTAAGTTATCTCCAAGCGCAAAATCAATCGAAACAACATCATCTTTCATCAACAAATTCTTTTTTGTAAGGTTGATCAGTGCAGCGGTTTTGTATAAATCATCATAATGTACAGCAAGTCTCAAATAATTCTTATTGGGGTTTTCTCTTAATTTAAGTATCAAATCTTCGCCTGACCCATTTGAAACCAACTCATACCGAATTGCCGTGAAATTCCCAGTAGCGGCTAAATTATTAACTCCCTGTTGTAGATTTTCAAATGTAGTTTTATCTGGTACATTTATCCGCAATTTTCCCTTCACATACGTTCTGGAATAATTAATATTCCCTTCCAGAATTAATCGATCTATAATAATAGAATCATTGGGTGCTATATACCTCGTTTTTTCAATTTGGTGTTTCTGCCTCGCTGATAAAGCCTTTAAGGCATCAAGATGTTCCAGGGCAGCTGTCCGGCCATGCTCTATAATAGACTCTACTAAATCAAAGTCAATAACTGAAAAGGCATCCATATCGGGCCTAATATAAATATCTGTTTCTTTGACCTTGGAGTTCATATTTTCAAGGGTCCGGAAATTATTGATCTGAAGTAATATATCCGTGGCTGAATGCAACGATTCGCGGTCTCTCAGGCCATGTTGTACATCTACTCCTATTATAATATCGGCTCCAAGTTGTTTTACCTCCCGGATCGGATAATTATTTAATACCCCTCCATCAATTAATAATTGACCATCTATTTCCGCCGGTTCAAATAGCGAGGGGAAGGTACCGCTTGCCATAACGGCTTCGGGGAGATATCCTTTATTAAGTATGACCTCCGCTCCATTCTCAACATTAGTGGCAATACAAAAAAATGGTATAGGTAAATTATTAAAATCGTTTACATCCTTTACATGGTAAAGCAATCTCACAAGTTCATTGTAAATTCTTTGACCTCCAGAGATAGCTGTTGGGAAGGATATTTTAAATTTATTAAAAGGAAGTGTAAGCGCATATCTTTCAGAATCTTCTTTCTCATAAAACGTCTTAGCCCCCCTTGGCAGATTGTCCTGGATAAGGTCATTAAAATCGGTTTGTTTAAAAATGGAATCCAGTTCATGCGCAGAATATCCGGAAGCATACAATGCACCAACAATGGCGCCCATACTCGTTCCACCAATATAATCTATAGTAATACCGGCTTCTTCAATAACCTTTAAGGCTCCTATATGAGCCATCCCTTTGGCGCCACCACCACTAAGGACCAACCCTACTTTTACCGTCTGGTCTGGTACATTTAGTTGAGCCCGGCTAACTCCAAAACTCAAAATAAACGTAAGAATCAAAGCCAATTTCTGCATTAGGTTAAGATAAAGGATTAATGGAAATTTTCATAAATTTTCTTTGCCAAAACCCTTCCCACTGATTTGGAAAGATCCTCCATAGAAGCTTTCTTAATTCTGTTGACAGATTTAAAGGTTTTTAGTAATTCTTCTGCTGTTTTTTTACCCACTCCTTTTATTCGTTCCAATTCGGAATCAATGGCTGCCTTACTTCTTTTATTTCTGTGAAAAGTAATCCCGAATCTATGTGCTTCATTTCTTAATTGTTGTATTATCTTCAGTGATTCAGATTTCTTGTCCAGATATAGGGGTATGGGGTCATTGGGAAAATAAATTTCTTCCAGTCTTTTGGCTATCCCAATAATGGCTATTTTTCCCCTAAGACCAAGTAAATCCAGGCTCTTTACCGCAGAAGATAGTTGGCCTTTCCCCCCGTCAATCACTATTAGCTGAGGAATTCCTGAATCCTCCTCCAACAATCTTTTATAGCGTCTGTATACTACCTCCTCCATGGATTTGAAATCATCCGGGCCGTCCACAGTTTTAATATTGAAATGCCTGTATTCCTTTTTAGACGATTTTCCATTTCTAAAAACCACACATGCTGCAACGGGATTACTCCCCTGGATATTTGAATTGTCAAAACATTCTATATGCCTTGGTTCTTCAGCCAGGCGAAGGTCTGTTTTCATCTGAGCCATAATCCGGTTAGTATGGCGATCCGGATCGGTAATCTTTACCTGTTTAAATCTTTCCTGCCTGTAGAACTTCGAATTTCTTTCAGACAATTCCAACAGCTTTTTTTTATCCCCTAACTTGGGAACCGTAATTTTCAATTCATCACTTACCACACAATGAAATGGAAGCAGAAGTTCAGCGGACTGGGAATTAAAACGCTGCCGAATTTCAATAATCGCCAATTGCAAAAGCTCTTTATCGGATTCTTCCAATTTCTTTTTGATTTCCATTGTGTGTGACCTTACTATGGATCCGTGTGAAAGTTGAAGGAAATTTACATAGGCAAATGCGTCGTCCGATATAATACTAAAAACATCAACGTTATTTATTTTTGGGTTTACAATAGTAGATTTAACCTGATAGTTCTCCAGGACTTCAATTTTATCCTTTACACGCTGGGCTTCTTCAAATCGCATCTCCCTGGCAAGAGTTTTCATCTGCGTTTTAAAATAATGAAGAGGGGATTTAAAATTACCTTTTATTAACTGTCTTATATCATCTATATGATTGTGATATTCTTCCGAATTTTGAAGTCCTTCGCACGGTCCCTTGCAATTTCCCAGATGGTATTCCAGACACAATTTGTATTTTCCGGAATTGATTTTTTCGGGAGACAAATCGTAATTACAAGTCCGCAAGGGGTATACACTTTTTATGAGTTCAAGCAAAATTTTCACGGTTTTCATACTGGTATAAGGGCCATAGTATTCGGAGCCATCCCTGATCAGTTTGCGGGTTGGAAAAATTCTTGGGTAGCGTTCGTTCTTAATGCAAATCCATGGATAGGATTTATCGTCCTTGAGCAATACGTTATACCTGGGCTGGTATTTTTTTATAAGGTTATTCTCCAGCAATAAAGCATCAGATTCAGTTTTTACAACTATATGCTTTAAGGAATCAATTTTCTTAACCATTACACGAGTTTTTCCATACTCATGTGTCTTGTTGAAATATGAAGAAACCCTTTTTTTGAGATTCTTCGCCTTGCCCACATACAATATTTTGCCATCCACATCATAGAATTGATAAACACCCGGGCTATCAGGTAGTGTACTCAACTTTATCTCCAGTGGCATTTCGGGCATAAATTTGAAAATGAAATGATTCTCTTAATTACAAAGGTAAGCTACAACAGAATTATTCTGAATGGTCTTAGCCATTTATTGGAGCTTTAAACACGTAAGTCAACATTTTAAAAAAATAATTATTTATTAATACTTCACATTTCCAAATATTGGCGCTGGGGACTCCTCAAAATACCTTATTAAATTTAACCAATTGGCAATCAAGTTTTTAATATAATAAAATTGCGTTCCATGCATTAATTTGAAGTAAAACAAATGTTAAGGGAATTGTAAAAAACATGTATTTCATCGATTAAATCATGCTCTTTGTAGGATATGACATATTTTTTTATTTAATTTAAACCATAAAACTTATTAACTGCATGGAAAATTATGTCATCACTTTAGGTATGTACCTTATTTTGATGCTATTTTTTAAAATATATTTTGCTGTTGCAGCAAAGGATTAATTTTAATTAAATAGTTCCCCAAACTAACTACAGGTTTAATCGATTAATATGCTGAAAAAAGAGCTGCGGTTAAACTACCTTCAATTTAGAAATAAAATATCTCCAGAAGCAATTTCAAATTACAGTTTGGAAATTGCCAACAGGTTATTGCAATTACCAGTATGGAAATTTGATTATTTCCACCTCTTTCTGCCCATTGAGGAAAAGAATGAAATTGATACTAGTTTTATTCTCTCCATTCTACAGGGAAAAGACAAAAATATTATCCTTCCCAAGGTTGTTGGTAACACTAATATGGTTCATTACCTACTTACAGATAATACTATATTAAAAAAGAATAAATGGAATATTCCTGAGCCCGTGGATGGATTGGAAGTTTCTTCAAATAAAATTGATGTTGTATTTATTCCCCTTTTGGCATTTGATAAACAGGGCTACAGGGTAGGCTATGGCAAAGGTTTTTATGACAAGTTTTTAAATGAGTGCCGCAAAGATGTGGTAAAAATTGGACTTTCTTTATTTAAGCCTGTAGATAAAATAAGTGATGTGCAGGAACATGACATTCGAATGGATTACTGCATTACACCAGAGAAGGTCTATAATTTTTAAGATTCCTTTTTTCCAAACGCCTTTTTATTGAATACGATTAATATTCCAACCCCCGTACTAATTGCCGTATCTGCAACATTAAAGACTGGTTCAAAAAATCGAAAATTATCCCCCCCGACCCAAGGAACCCATTCCGGCCAGTTCGTATCAATTAGCGGGAAATAAAGCATATCAACTACTTTACCATAAAATAAACTGCCATACGGTTCTTCAGAAAACAATGTAGCTACCTGGTTATAGCTATCGTTGAAAAGTATCCCGTAGAATAAGGAATCAAGAATATTTCCAAGTGCTCCGGCGAAAATCAGAGAAACCGCCGTAATAAGCGTTGGGGTTGCCTTCTTCTTAATAATGTCAAAAAGCCAATAACCAATTCCTATAATGGCAAAAAGGCGAAAAACTGTGAGAATCAGTTTGCCAATTTTATCCGACAACGGAAGGAGATCACTTAGTTTGGTACCCCAAGCGGCCCCCTCATTTTCAATAAACAGAATTTTGAACCAGGAAAAAACTTCCGTTGAATCCCCCAGTTCAAAATGTGTTTTGATATATATTTTGCTTAACTGATCTATACATAAAACAATCACTATAATCAGCAGAGACCTCTTTATATTCATTTTTTTCAAAATAGATGCGGCAAAAATAGGCATTATTCTACCAACAAAAGGTCAGGTAATCCATTTAAAATAACCTAATAATCGCGCTTATCGGGAAGATAACAGCTTTTTTGCCTGCAAAAAGGAAATTTGCAGCCTAATTAAACATTAGCCTTAACCAGAAGAAAAATAAGAGACTGCTTACTTTTTCAAGGTACTATAAAACACATTGAACAAAAAAAGGTAAATCTTTAAATGCCCTAAATATTGGAAAAACAAATTAAGTAAAATGCTTAACCTTTATTTTTGCATATTTTTGGCCTCAATGCTGAGTGTAGCGTGAGGTACCAACTTAAGACGCTCTTTATTTATAAGCTTCCCTGTTACCCGGCAAACACCAAAGGTCTTATTCTCTATTCTCAGCAGCGCATTTTTAAGATCACGAATAAATTTTTCCTGGCGAATGGCCAATTGCGTATTGGCTTCTTTACTCATGGTTTCAGAACCCTCTTCGAAAGCCTTGAAAGTTGGAGAGGTATCATCCGTTCCATTATTCCCATCATTCATGTAGGAGCTCCTGAGCAATTCCAGGTGGCTTTTTGCCTTAACTATCTTTTCTTCTATAAGTACCTTGAATTCTTCTAATTCTTTGTCGGTATATCTTACTTTTAAATCTTGTCCCATTATTTTAGTGTTTTTGGATAGACAATTTTGTATTTACGTCATCAAAGGAAATGGTTACTCCATCTTCCATTTGTTCTTCAAAATTAAGTTCAGAGGTCAAGGTTTCGTTTTTTATATAACTGATATTACTCTTAACTGCTCTTTCGACTAAACCGTCTTTTAATATTCTAATATCTATTTTATCTGTTACTTCATAACCTGAATCTTTCCTCAGGTTTTGAATTCTATTTACCAGTTCGCGAGCTATCCCCTCTTGTTTCAGTTCTTCATCAATAGTGATATCCAATGCCACTGTCAACGGACCGGAGCTGGCCACTAACCAACCTTCTATATCCTGAGAAGAGATCTCTACATCCTGTAACTGTAATATAATACTTTTATTTTCTATTTCAAGTGAAATTTTACCTTCCCGTTCAATTTTTTGGATATCCTTTTGATCCAGTTTGCTAACTGCATTACCTATCAATTTCATGTCTTTGCCGAACCTGGGGCCAAGCAGTTTGAAATTTGGTTTAATACGTTTTACCAGTATACCTGAAGCATCATCCAGGAGTTTAATTTCTTTTACATTAACCTCTGTTTTTATCAAATCTGCCACCGCTTCAATTTCCGCACGCTGTTTATCATCCAAAACAGGGATCATAATTTTTTGCAAAGGTTGACGCACCTTAATCTTTTCTTTTTGTCGAATAGATAAAACAAGAGAAGAAATAGTTTGCGCTTTTTGCATTTTACTCTCCAGTTCCTTATTCACAAAATAAGGATTATACCCGGGAAAGTTAGATAAATGAACACTGTCAAAAAAATCTTTCTTTGTAGTTCTGGTTAAATCTATAAACAATCTGTCCATAAAAAAAGGTGCAATTGGGGCAGAGAGTTTAGCAATAGTAACAAGGCATGTATAAAGGGTCTGATAAGCAGATATCTTGTCTTCCTGATAATCCCCTTTCCAGAACCTTCTCCTGCTTAAACGAACATACCAATTACTTAGGTTTTCCTGCACATAATCTGCAATAGCCCTTGCGGCTTTTGTTGGTTCATAGCTATCATATGCCTCATCCACCTTTTTTATAAGTGTATGCAACTCAGATAAGATCCATTGATCAATCTCCGGGCGGTTCTCCAATGCTATTTCTTCTTCAGAGTAATTAAACTCATCAATATTGGCATACAGAGAAAAGAAGGAATAGGTATTGTACAAGGTTCCGAAAAATTTTCTTTTTACCTCTGCAATACCCTCTGGATCAAACTTAAGGTTATCCCATGGATTGGCATTGGAAATAAGATACCAACGTGTCGCATCCGGGCCATATTCCTTGATGGTCATCCACGGGTCTGCAGCATTGCCCAGACGCTTTGACATTTTTTTGCCATCTATGTCGAGTACCAAACCATTGGAGACTACATTTTTATAGGCAACAGAATCAAAAACCATTGTTGCAATGGCGTGCAGAGTATAAAACCAACCTCTTGTCTGGTCAACACCTTCTGCAATAAAATCTGCCGGAAAAGCTTCCCTATTATCAATAAGTTCACTATTCTCAAAGGGATAGTGCCATTGCGCATATGGCATGGACCCGCTGTCAAACCAAACATCAATGAGATCATTTTCTCGTTTCATTGGTTTTCCGGAATCTGAAACAAGGACAATCTGATCGACAATATTTTTATGAAGATCTATCCTGTCATAGTTCTCCTCGCTCATATTTCCTGCTTCAAAATCCAGGAATATATCTGATTTCATAATACCTGCCTCAACAGATCTGGTCATTTCCTTTTTCAATTGTTCTACAGATCCTATGATAATTTCTTCCCGGCCATCTTCGGATCTCCAAATGGGTAATGGTATCCCCCAAAATCTGGATCTTGAAAGATTCCAATCATTTGCACTCGCAAGCCAATTTCCAAACCTTCCCTCCCCGGTGGCTTTAGGTTTCCAATTTATGGTTTGGTTGAGTTCATGCATTCGTTCCCTAACATCTGTGATTTTTATAAACCACGAATCTAGCGGGTAATATAAAATTGGCTTATCTGTACGCCAGCAATTGGGATAACTGTGTACGTATTTTTCAACCTTAAACGCCTTGTTTTCTTCTTTTAAGCGAATGGCAATTTCAACATCAACCGAGCGCTCCGGAGCTTCCCCATCTTCATAATATTCATTTTTAACAAACTTGCCTGCCAGATCTCCCATTTCCTTTCGAAACCTGCCCTGCAAATCCACCAGAGGAACTGCATTGCCAGTTTCGTCGAGCACCAGCATTGGAGGCACTGGGGGTTCCGCTTTTTGGGCTACCTGCATATCGTCTGCCCCAAATGTAGGTGCAGTATGCACTATCCCTGTACCATCTTCTGTAGTGACAAAATCGCCAGAAATAACACGGAATGCGTTTTCAGGATGTTCGTATGGCCTGGTATAATCAATTAGCTGCTCATATCGTATTCCAACTAATTCTTCGCCAATACATGACCCCTTTATCAAATAGGGTATTTTCTTATCTTCCTTAGAAAAAGACAGTAACCCGACTTCATTTTCAACCTCAAAAAATTTACCTGAAAACTGTTGACCTACAAGGTTTTTAGCCAACAAGACAGTAATAGGTTGAAAAGTATATTGATTGTATGATTTTATCCAAACGTATTCAATTTTTGGTCCAACTGTAAGTGCGGTATTGGATGGCAGCGTCCAGGGCGTCGTTGTCCATGCCAGGAAATACAACTCGTCCTTAAGCTGTTTCAAAAAAGGGGGTAACGAACTTTTTATGGTTTTAAACTGGGCGGTTACCGTTGTGTCAGTAATATCCTGATACGTGCCTGGCATATTTAATTCGTGAGAGCTTAATCCCGTACCGGCTTTTGGAGAATATGGCTGTATGGTATATCCTTTATAGATAAGTCCTTTGTCGTATATCTGTTTTAAAAGCCACCAGACAGTTTCCATGTATTTGGGCTTGTACGTAATGTAAGGATCATCCATATCTACCCAATACCCCATCTTTTCCGTGAGGTCATTCCAGGCATCAGTATATCTCATTACTGCTTTTTTACAAGCCTCATTGTATTCTTCTACGGATATCTTTATCCCAATATCTTCTTTAGTTATTCCCAGTTCTTTTTCAACTCCCAATTCAATTGGAAGACCATGTGTGTCCCAGCCTGCTTTTCGCTTCACCTGAAAACCTTTCATGGTTTTATATCTGGGAAATATATCCTTTATCGTCCTGGCCATTACATGATGAATACCAGGCATGCCATTTGCAGAAGGCGGGCCTTCATAGAACACATAGGTTTCCTGCCCTTCTCTGGTGGTAATGCTTTTTTCAAAAATATTCCGGGCTTTCCAGTATTGAAGCATTTCAACTCCAACTTCAGATAAATCTAATCCCTTATATTCCGCAAACTTCATACAAACGGTTTCCTTTGATATAATTTAAGGCTGCAAAATTAAGGAATTAGAATGAAATTATAGGTCTTTCCTTAAAATGTCGTCGCATAGTTGTGGAAGCCAATATTTTATGCTTGCGAAGAGCCTTTAAAAGCAATAGCTGCGGTACGTTTGTGATGTGAAGACAGGCGTCTAAAGAAGTAATATATTAAATGCTTTGATTTTTAAAGATCAAAAGCGAAAACTCAGTCCCAGAATAAAATTAATTCCCGCTGCTGCAATTCCCGATGAATAGGGGCGATATCTTTGATTGGTAATATTTTCAATGGCAAAGGTTATTTTTAAAGGATTTGTGATTTGAAACTGAGACCTCCAATTTAAGGTATACCAGGAAGGTGAATAAGGATTCCCGTCCGCATCACTGGCATAGATATAACTTTTATTTATTTCTGAAACCGCAAGGTCATTATAGGATATTTCTCCATTGTAATTCAGGAACAGATCTGATTTCAGCCTTTGATTCCTCCAAATGAGGTGAAAATCACCAAAAGTTGGCGGTACATGCCTTGCAGGAGTGTCCTGGCCATTATCATCCTCTTCTGTTCCTTCTGTTAAAGTGAGATTCGTTGAAATGGAGAAATTTTCGGAAAGAAATGCTTCCAAACCCAATTCAAATCCATACACATAGGCTTTGGCAGCATTCTGAATAGCCTGCACATTGCTTAGTTCCCCATTGTATATAATTTCTTCTTCCCCGTTAAACAGGTAATCCCTTCGTACCAAAGCATTTGCCAGATAGGTATAATAAGCCGCGCCTTTTAGGACTACTTTATCTTTAAAATTCTTCTGTACTCCCAATTCCAGGTTATAGGCATATTCAGGTTTCAAATAAGGGTTGGGCACAACCACTGACCCGGGTTCCGAATCAAATACCTTCCCTATATCATCAATATTGGGGGCTCTAAAACCAGTTGACCCGTTTAGCGTAAACTGTAAATCCGCTTTAGGAAACCAGCTAAATCCTAAACTTCCGGTCAAAGCTCCATTATTCAAATCAGAATTGTCAAAAGGAAAAGGATAGAAAGTTGTATCAAAATCTGCATTAATCCATACATGGCTATAGCGAATACCGGCTAACCAAGTAAAATTTGGTTTAGCTTTCCATTCAGTATTCATATAAGCTGCCAGCGTTTGCCAGGTAGAACCGTCCGGATATCTCGACTGGGCCGCTTCTTCAAATCCGTTTTCCACATTGGTTTGTTTACCTTCAGACCCTACCATATTAAAAATATATTCGGCCCCGTAATACAGTCTTAAATTTCCAATTTTTCTGTTTTCAAAATCCACATTTACAGATAGTGCATCTATATTTTCCTTTGTAGTATATCGAATAGAATCCTGAAATTGCCTGTCATTTCTACTTTCCTTAAAATTTTGATATGCCGTGGTGATTTTTAAACCATCGTAAAACTTACCCCGGCCTATGTTATAAATCTGCATATTCCCCATAAACCACTTCTGGGGTCCATAAAACCATTCTGCAGAACGCAAACCCGTTCCACTGCTGTTTGGCCGTATTAATCTGTCGTATCTGGAATAATCTGATGTGCCTGAATAATACAACCCTAAATCATAACTCCAATTATTATTTGGTTTATGAGATATCTTTTGCATAAGATTAACCTGATCATATCCGGTAGGGATTTGGATACGGCTGTTGTCATTTTCAACCAAAACGTCAGTTCCATTCAAACGCTTTACATATTGATTTCTAAGATAGGAATCAGGCCCATTTTGACCCATTTTCAAATCATCAAAGAGGTTATAAGTAACACTTGTTAGAAATGCCCATTTATCCAACCCCAGATTTATGCCAAAATGCCCGGTATTTTCATTATTTGCTGAAGCAAATCTGTAATTTAAATTTCCTGAAATATATAAACTATCTTTTGTCGAAAATTGTGGTTTTTTGGTAATGAAATTCATAACTCCACCAATTGCATCACTTCCGTATATTACAGAACCAGGACCAAAAACCACCTCAGTGTTTTTAACCGTAAAAGGGTCTATTGAAATAATATTCTGAATATTGCCCCCCCTGAAAATAGCATTGTTCATTCGCACTCCGTCCACGGACAACACAAGCCTGTTGGTCGCAAAGCCCCTGATCATAGGACTTCCACCGCCCAATTGACTTTTTTGCACAAAAATTTTCCCGCTATTCTGTAATAGATCTGCGGACGTCTGCGGGTTTGTAAATGCGATTGCCTGTGCGTTAATTGAAACTATTTTTTGTGGGACGTCTTTTTTTTGTTGTTCCCATTTTGAAATAGACATTACTACTTCATCCAACTGTTCGCGCTTCAAACTAAGATAAACTTTTCCTCCCCTTTTAATTAGGAGTTCCCTCGTGGACCTTTTAGTCTGATAGCTGATATGTCTTAGCGTTATACGTTCATTTCTATTAAAAACAGAGAGGTCGCATTTACCTTCCAAATCAGACAGGGCAGTCTTTGATTTATCGTTGTTATAAAGCACAGCATTAATGACTGGTTCATGTGTTTCAACATCAAGAATCGTTATTTCCTGGGCAGAAATAACGTTAATAAAAAGAAGTGAAATAAGAAAAATTCCCCTATGCATTTTAGCTAAAAACTTCATTCAAAATAGCAAGTGATCTGGGTTTTTTAAATCCGTGCAAATGTACTTCAAAATAGAGTACAAGGGATTGTAATAGTTCTTGCCTTGTTTTTTTGCCCACCCTGATCATGTGCATAGCATCAAAATTTATGCCCAAAAGTGTTTTAAAAACATCCAAGGCTTCTCCTTTTAGAATTGGATGTATCCCGGGGGATTCAATAAAGGCACCTTCCACCAAATCGAAATATGGATAATCCAATCTTCCCTTATCTGGATAAAACCCTAAATACTTTGACAATCCCAGTAGAAAAAACAGATGAAAATTACTAATGTTAAGGTGTGTATCCAGCCATTGTAGTGATGCTTCCAGAAAATCAAATAAGTCTTTATTCTGTTCTT
>Ga0316188_10000009_pt1 | contig 50321 bp, 48 predicted proteins | sample Phiworburrow1_MG_FD_204933 | JGI IMG/M metagenome (GOLD analysis project Ga0316188, IMG submission 204933) | Coastal sediment microbial communities from Maine, United States - Phippsburg worm burrow 1 | ecosystem: Environmental > Aquatic > Marine > Coastal > Sediment | place: USA: Maine... | reverse complement strand
TTCGCGACGTCGAAGGATTTCAGAGGAACGATGCGAAGGCTTCGCTGCCTCTTGTGGCGGCCGAAGTCTGGTGCAGTGCGAGCGGCCCGCCGCATGGGGCGCGCAAGGTGAATAGGGCACCAACCCAGGCAAGGCCCTAGCGGCGGGCTGCGGTACCCCGTTGACCACTCTGACTCTCTCGACCTCGAAAAGCCCCGATTGCCAAGCGCCAGTCAGGACGGGGTGCACGTGTCCGCGCATGGGGTGCAACCGCAGAGGTCCGTCGGTCAATCTGGGACCGGTTGTCAGCTGGATGACCTGACTCGGCCGCCCAACCGAGAAGATTGCAGGCCCGCACAGGACCCTGAACAGAAGTTCGTCGTCCTGATCTCGTTGCCGCAGAGATGCCGTTCGCCCTCGTCCGCAGGCGCCTCGAGAAGGCCCTGCAGTGCAGTAGAGGGCACAGTTCGACAGCCTGCCGCGGTCTGCCAAGCAATGGCCAGAACCCACGGTGGAAGGGCAGTCTGGTCACCGACAGCTTCAGCGGCTACAACGCCGGCTTCGAGCTCGGCGTGACCGAGGTCGGCTGGACGGCGCACGCACGGCGCAAGTTCCCGAGACCGTGGGTTGACCACGACAGCCATCTCGACGAGCGCATTGGGCCGATCGCCATCGGAGGCTCGAACTGGCTGTTCGCCCAGAGCCTGCGCGCCGGCCGGCGCGTGGCCACGATCATGAGCCTGGTGCACTCGGCATGACTCAACGGACGCGATCCCCGCGTCCAGCTGTTCGATGTGCTCGACGGGCTGCCGACTCTGCCGGCCCCTCGCATCAAACAGTTGCTACTGCACAGCTGGCGGCCATCAGGCGCCGCAGCCTGAGCAGCCGCGCTGCATCTGCACGGGCGGGCACTTGACCGAGCCGTACGAGCAAAACACGCAGCAGTCGCCAGCCTTTGGGCGCAACACGGTCTTGCAGCGCGCGCACTCGTAGAAGAACTGGCAGGCGTCGGTTGGCATGACTTCGAGCTTCGCGTGGCCGCAGTCGGGGCAGGTCAGCACCGATTCCAGTCGAGGGGCGGTCGTGATCATGTATGAACTGTCTAGCCGTAGCCCGCGTCGGTCGTCGCCTTGACCAACCCCGTGGAGCTGGGCTTGTCGGTGTCGAACGTCATAGTTGCCATCGTATGCGCGAATCGATCCAGACCTGGCTCATGCCAAGCACTATGCCCTCAGCCGCGGCGCCTCCAGGCGACTGAGAAAGACGCGAGCCGTGTAATTCCGCCTACGTGTACGCTGGAGGCGTGCACAAAGGTCCGCGCATCCAGGACTGGTTGGTGTTTGTGCCCGACTCGTTGGCGGGTGAGTTCTGCGCTCAGTGGGGCCAGGTTCGAATGAAGCGCCCGCAAGTCGTGGCTGCCGCTCGCGCAGACGAGCAGATCCCGATGCGCTAGAGCGGAAATCCCATCGTACCGGGCCCAGCTGCAGATTGGTCTGGGTGTTTTGACAAGTGCAGCTATCCAGCGGATCCGCGCAGCGGCTTCATTCCTCGGGGCCCATTGATCACGGGGCGCATCTGAATGACGGCGGACCGGCACCAACACTCGACATTTGTGACAGTCCTGTGTGTCCTGCATAAATGACATACTGCGAACCGAGCGATAGTGCTGTTGCTGCCCAGACGAGCCCACGCCGATGCCGCTGTTCCCGCCTAACCACGTCGAGCGCCTTGCGATGGCCGAGGAAGTGCACGCCCGGCCGCCCGAGAGCGTGGCGGTGCCGGCGCGGGCCAGCTACGTCGCGGTGCTGGTCGACATCGATGACCGTGTGCGCGAACGGGCTCACCTCGAAACGCTGTGTCGACGATTCGCTCAGCCGCTGCCGCCGCCCGGCGCCACGCACCATCGCGGTAGTTTCGGCGCGCTGCGCGTCAAGTGGGAGCGGCATGGCGAGTTCTCTGGCTATTTGATCGTGGCCCCCGGCGCAACGGCACATCCCTTTGCCGAGCCGGCCGCGGCCCAGTTGCCGGCAGAGTGGATGTCGGTCATTCCCGGCCGGACCATTGCCGCGGTGCACGTGGAATTCGTGCCCGGCGTCGCGCTGAGCAGCGACGCCGCAGCGCTGTCCGAACACTTCGCCGGGCATGGCGTCACCGGCGCCAGCATTGCCGAAGGTGCGGCCTCGGTGTTCACTGATTTCCGCATCCACGATGACGGTTTCTCGCGTTGCTTGGTGCTCGACCACGGGCTGACGCGCGGGCAGGCCGGGCGCACGCTGCAGCGGCTGGTGGAGATCGAGGCCTATCGCATGCTGGCGCTGCTGGCCTTGCCGATCGCGCGGAGGCAGGCGCCGCGCATGCTGGAGATCGAGCGCGCGCTGGCGCTGCTCACCGACGGCATGGCCCAGGGGCAGGGCGACGACGAGGCGTTGCTACACGAGCTGACCCTGCTCGCCGCCGAGGTCGAAAGCGGCCTGTCGGCCAGCCAGTTCCGCTTCGGCGCCTGCCGCGCCTACCACGCGCTGGTCACGCAGCGCATCGCCGAGCTGCGCGAATCGCGGCTGAGCGGGCTGCAGACGATCGAGGAGTTCATGGCGCGCCGCTTCAACCCCGCGGTGGCCACCTGCGCCACCGCGGAGTCGCGCATGCACGGCCTGTCCGAGCGCATCGCCCGCGCCAGCGCCTTGCTGTCCACGCGCGTGGACATCGCGCGCGAGCGGCAGAACCAGGCACTGCTGGCGTCGATGGACCGGCGCGCGAAGCTGCAGCTGCGGCTGCAGCAGACGGTGGAAGGCCTGTCGGTCGCGGCCATCGTCTACTACCTGGCGGGTCTGGTCGGTTATGTCGCCAAGGGCATCAAGGCCGGCGGGCTGCGCTTCGAGCCCGACCTGGTGGTCAGCATCGCCGTGCCGGTGCTGGCCGTTGTGGCCTTCTTGGCCGTGCGCCGCGCTCGGCGCCACGCCGCAGAACGCGAGAACGTCCACTGATGGCTGCTGCTTTCCCCTTTTCCGCCATCGTCGGCCAGGACGAGATGAAACTGGCGATCCTGGCCTCGGCCGTGGATCCGCGCATCGGCGGCGTGCTCGTCTTTGGCGATCGCGGCACCGGCAAGAGCACCGCCGTGCGCGCGCTGGCCGCGCTGCTGCCACCGATGCGGGCGCTGGAAGGGTGCCGTTATGCGTGCGATCCAGCGGACACGAGCGCGCACTGCGAAGACTGTGCCAAGCTGAAGGGCAAGTCGCGGCAGAAGACGCATCTCGTGCCCGTGCCGGTGGTGGACCTGCCGCTGGGCGCCACCGAAGACCGCGTCGTCGGCGCGCTCGACCTGGAACGCGCGCTGACGCAGGGCGTCAAGGCATTCGAGCCCGGGCTGCTGGCGCGCGCACATCGCGGCTTCCTTTACATCGATGAAGTCAACCTGCTCGAGGACCATCTGGTCGACCTTCTGATCGACGTGGCCGCGTCGGGTGAGAACGTGGTCGAGCGCGAGGGCCTGTCGGTGCGCCACCCGGCGCGCTTCGTTCTGGTGGGCAGCGGCAACCCGGAGGAGGGCGAGCTGCGCCCGCAGCTGATCGACCGCTTCGGCCTGGCCGTGGAGGTGCGCACGCCCGCCGACATCGCGCAGCGCGTGCTGGTGGTGCGCCGCCGCGATGCCTTCGAGACCGACCCCAAGGCCTTCATCGCGGAGTGGCACCACGAGGACGAGCGTGTGCGCAAGCGCATCGTCAGCGCGCGCAAGCACCTGCACGACGTGAAGGTGGCCGACGCCGAGATCGAGCGCGCGGCCCGGCTGTGCATGGCGCTGGGCACCGACGGGTTGCGTGGCGAGCTGACGCTGATGCGCGCTGCTCGCGCGCTGGCCGCGCTCGACGGCGACCGGTCCGTGACCGACGCGCACCTGCAGCGCGCCGCGCGGCCGGCATTGCGCCACCGGCTGCGGCGCGACCCGCTCGACGACACCGACGCCAGCGCGCGCGTCGAACGTGCGATGCAAGAGGTCTTCGGCGCGTGAACGCAGCGCCCGCCGCCGACCCGGCCTGGGCGGACGCGGTCTGGGCGGCGGCGCTGTTCGCGGTGGACCCGCACGGTCTGGGCGGCATCGTGCTGCGTGCCCAGGCCGGCCCGGTGCGCGACCGCTGGGCCACGCTACAGCGCGCCTTGCTGCCGGCGGCCACACCGTGGCGCCGTGTGCCGGCGCACATCGCGGACGACCGGCTGCTCGGCGGACTGGACCTGGCGGCCACGCTGCACAGCGCGCGGCCGGTGGCGCAGCGCGGCCTGCTCGCCGAATGTGACGGCGGCGTGCTGCTGGTGCCGATGGCCGAGCGGCTGGACGCCGCCACGGCCGCGCGCCTGGCGGCCACGCTCGACACCGGCGAGGTCGGTTTCCAGCGCCACGGCGTCGGCCGGCGGTGGCCGGCGCGGCTCGGCGTGATCGCTTTCGACGAAGGCGTGGCCGACGACCCGGGCGTGCCTGCGGCGCTGGCCGACCGGTTGGCGCTGGCCTGCGACATCTGCGCGGTGCCGCTGCGCGCTTTGGACGAAGGTGCCTTCGATGCGGCGGCAGTGCTCGCAGCGCGCGAACGGCTGGGTGCGGTCGCGCTGCCCGAGCCGATCGCGCGCGCGCTGTGCGGCACCGCGCTGGGCCTGGGCGTGGCCTCGCTGCGCGCCAGCCTGCTCGTCTGCCGAGTCGCGCGCGTGGCCGCGGCGCTGCACGGCCGCGGCGTGGTCGCCGAGGACGACGCGCGGCTGGCCATGCGGCTGGTGCTGGCGCCACGCGCCACGCGGCTGCCGACAGGCGAGACAACGCCGCCGGACGTGCCCGAAGACGAGGCTTCACCCCCGCCACAGGACAGCGCCGCGCCGCCCCCAGAACAGGCCGACGACGACCGCGCCGCCCCCGACAGCCCCGCGCAAGCGCTGGAAGACCGGTTGATCGCCGCTGCCCAGGCGGCGCTGCCGGCCGGGCTGCTGGCGGTGCTGCGCAACGCCGAATCGGCGCGTACGGCTGGGCGCATCGGCGCGCTGTCGGCCTCGCCGCGCAGTGGCCGCCCGATGGGCACGCGCGCCGGTTCGCCGCGCGGCGGCGCACGGCTGAACCTGATCGAGACGCTGCGTGCTGCAGCGCCTTGGCAACGCCAGCGTGCGGCCCAAGCCTTGCCCGGGTCGACGGCGCGCGTCCACGTGCGCGGCGACGACCTGCGCATCGCGCGACTGCAGCAGCGGGCCGCCACCGCCACGCTGTTCGTCATCGATGCTTCGGGTTCGTCGGCGCTGCACCGCCTGGCTGAGGCCAAGGGCGCGGTCAGCCTGCTGCTGGCCGAGTGTTACGTGCGCCGCGACCAGGTCGGCGTGATCGCCTTCCGCGGCCGTGGGGCCGAGGTGCTGTTGCCACCGACACGCTCGCTGGTGCGCGCCAAGCGTTGCCTGGCCGCGCTGCCCGGTGGTGGCGGCACGCCGCTCGCTGCCGCGTTGCAGGCGGTGCTGCTGATGGCTGCACAAGTGCGGCGTGCCGGCGCGTCGCCACTGGTGGTGCTGCTGACCGACGGCCGCGCCAACATCGCGCTCGACGGCGCGCCGGGGCGCGAGGCTGCCGGAAGCGATGCGCTGCAAGTGGCCCGGCAGCTGCGCGCCGCGCGGCTGGCGACGCTGCTGGTGGATACGTCACCGCAGCCTTCGTCCGCCGCGCAGCGCCTGGCCGAGGCGCTGGCTGCGCCGTACCGCGCGCTGCCGCATGCCCGCGCAGCCGAACTGTCGGCCGCGGTGCGGGCGATGCCGCGCCCCGCCGCCTGACGGCGTCGATGGACTGGGCCCGCCAAGGCCAGGGCTGGCCGCATGCCGAGCGCAGCCGCCAGGTCGCCGTGGACGGGCAGCGCTGGTTCGTGCAGCAGTGGCCCGCGCCGTCGAACGACGCGCCGCGCGTGCTGCTGCTGCACGGCACCGGCGCGTCGAGCCATTCCTGGCGCGGCCTGGCGCCGCTGCTGGCCGCACATGCCGGTGTCACCGCGCTCGATCTGCCGGGGCATGGGTTCAGCGATCCGGCGGCAGGCGAGGGTGCCACGCTCGACGGCATGGCCCGGGGCGTGGCCGCGCTGCTGCGCCAGATCGACGTGCCGCCGACGCTGGCCATCGGGCATTCGGCCGGCGCCGCGATCGCGGCGCGTTGGGCGCTCGACCGGCCCGAGGGCCTGCGCGCGCTGATCGGCCTGAACGCCGCGCTGCTGCCGCTGCAAGGCCTGGCCGGGCAGCTGTTCTCGCCGCTGGCCCGGCTGCTGGCGGCGAACCGGCTGGTGCCGCACCTGTTTGCCTGGCGTGCCGCCGCGCCGGTGCGCGTGCGCCGGCTGCTGGCCGGCACCGGCTCGACGCTGGACGACGAAGGCGTGGCGCTCTACGGCCGCCTGGTTGCCGACCCGGCGCACGTGGCCGGGGCACTGGCGATGATGGCGCGCTGGGATTTGTCCGCGTTGGCGCGCGCGCTGCCGCAGCTGCGCACGCCCTTGCATCTGCTGGTTGGCGAGCGCGACCGCACCGTGCCGCCGGCCGACGCCGAGCGTGTGCGCGTTCTGCTGCCGGCCGCAAGCGTGTCGCGGCTGCCCGGGCTGGGCCACCTGGCACACGAGGAGCAACCAGGGCTGGTGCTGCAGCGGGTGCTGGCGTTGATCGACGAGGGCGCTTGATTCGGGGCGGCGCGGTGCCCATCGAACGATGCGGGGCGGCGCCGCCCGATCCGGGCCGCCGACGGCGATAGACGGCGCCCGCCTGCGGTGCCGGTCAAACCGATTCGCGCGGCGCTGCCCGCCGGCGCCGCACTGCCATCAGACCTGCGCCATTCCCCGCGAGCCCTCGCGCAGAAACACGCGCGCCACGGCCGCCTGGGCCTGGGCCCGCTGCTGTTCGTCGGCCTGACGCAGCTCGGCCAGTGCGCCGTGCATCAGCTTCGCGCTCAGGCCGCGTGCCAATGATTCGAGCACCACATCGACGTCCTCGCCGCGCGCCAGCCGGCGCCGCGCGCGCTGCAGCGCATCGTCGCGCCAGGCGTCGGCGCGGGCGTTGACGGCGCGGATCAGCGGCACGTTGTGGCGCTGGTCGAGCCAGTGCGAGAAGCCGCGCACGCCGGCATCGACGATGGCTTCTGCCTGCGTCACCGCGGCCTGGCGCTTCTCGCCACCGGCCTGCACCAGCAGTGAAAGGTCGTCCACCGTGTAGAGGTAGACGTCCGACAGTTGCGCCACCTCGGGTTCGACGTCGCGCGGCACCGCCAGATCGACCATGAACATCGGCCGGCGGCGGCGCTGCTTCAGCGCGCTTTCCACCGCGCCCAGGCCGATCAGCGGCAGCGTGCTCGCGGTGCACGAGACGATCACGTCGAACTGGTGCAGCCGCTGTGACATCTCGGCCAGGCCGATCGATTGCGCGCCGAAACGCCGTGCCAGCGCCTGGCCGCGCTCGGCGCTGCGGTTGGCCACCGTCATCGAGCAGGGCTTGCGCCCGGCGAAGTGCGCCGCGGCCAGCTCGATCATCTCCCCGGCGCCGACCAGCAGCACGTTGACCCGGCTGAAGTCCTCGAACAGTTGTTGTGCCAGCCGCACCGCGGCGGCCGACATGCTGATCGAATGCGCGCCGATGTCGGTGGCGCTGCGCACTTCCTTGGCCACCGAGAACGCGCGCTGGAACAACTGGTGCAGCGTGCTGCCCAGCGTGCCGGCCAGCCCGGCCTCGCGCACCGCCAGCTTGATCTGCCCCAGGATCTGCGGCTCGCCCAGCACCATCGAATCCAGCCCCGCCGCCACGCGGAACGCATGGCGCGCGGCGTCGCAGCGCTGTACGACGCGCGTGTGCTGCGCCAGCGATGCAATGGGCGCGCCTCCCTGTTCGGCCAGCCAGTCCAGCGCCGGTCGCACCAGCTCGTCGGCGCAATGCCCGTTGGCGGCCGCCACGTACAGCTCGGTGCGGTTGCAGGTGGACAGCAGCGTCACCTCGGGCGCGGCACGGGTCAGCCGCTCGCGCAGCGAGTGCAGCGCGTGCGGCAACTGCTGCGCCGGGAAGGCGAAGCGGCCGCGCAGGTCCAGCGGCGCGCTGTGGTGGTTGAGGCTGAGCGTGAAGACGCTCATGCCGCGCCACCGCGGGGGCCGGGAAGTTCACGTTGACGACGGGTGTCCATGCGTCGATACTACTTCTGTCAATCAAACATGACAATATGGAGTGACCACAATATGTTACACAAGCAGCGCCCCGCGACCGCCCTGGCCGGTCTCGAGTCCCCGGCGGCCGGCATGGGCCGGCGCATCGACTTCGCGCTGCAGCAGGCGCTGTCGCTGGCCGCTGCGCCCGGCGCGCCGCCGCTGCTGGGCTCGGCGATGCGGCATGCGGTGTTCCCGGGCGGGGCGCGCATCCGCCCGCAGTTGTGCCTGGCGGTGGCGCGCGCATGCGGCGACCCGCACCCAGCCCTGTCGGACAGCGCGGCCACGGCGATCGAACTGCTGCACTGTGCATCGCTGGTGCACGACGACTTGCCCTGTTTCGACGCCGCCGCGATGCGCCGCGGTCAGCCCTCGGTGCACGCTGCCTATGGCGAGCGCATCGCGGTGCTGGCCGGCGACGCGCTGATCGTGCTGGCCTTCCAGGTGCTGGCGCTGGGCGCGGCGGGCCAGCCGGCGCGGCTGGGGCCGCTGTTGCTGTTGCTGGTGCAGCGCGTCGGGGCGCCGGACGGCATCGTCGCCGGCCAGGCGCTGGAGTGCGAGCCGCGGGTCACGCTGGCCGCCTATCACCTGGCCAAGACCGGCTCGCTGTTCGCCGCCTGCACCGAAGCCGGCGCGCTGGCCGCCGGCGCCGACCCCGCACCGTGGCGCGACTTCGGTCTGAGCCTGGGCGAGGCCTACCAGGTGGCCGATGACGTGCGCGATGTGGTCGCCACCACGCAGGCGCTGGGCAAGCCGGCCGGGCGCGACCGTGACCTGCAGCGCCCGAGTTCGGCCTCCGAGCTGGGCCTGGGCGGGGCGATCGAGTATTTCGACCGATTGGTGGCGCGTGCCATTGCCGCGGTGCCCGCGTGTGACGGCGCCCCGCTGTTGCGCGAGCTGGTGCGCACCGAGTCCGAGCGGCTGGTGCCCAAGGCCAGCGTGCGCGACCTGGCGCTGGCGGCCTGAGCGGCATGGGCGCGGCCGACCCACCGGTGGCACTGGTGCCCCAGCCTCAGAGCGACGGCTGGCTGGCACGCTGGTGTGCCTGGCGCGACCGGCTGCTCACCAGCCCCGAGTTCCAGCGCCGCGCCGCACGCAACTGGTTCCTGCGTCCGCTGGTGCGCCGCCGCGCGCGCGCGTTGTTCGACCTGGTGGCCGGCTTCGTCTACTCGCAGGTGCTGCTGGGCTGCGTGCGCGTGCGCGCCTTCGAGATCCTGGCCGAAGGGCCGCAGAGCGCGGCCGTGCTGGCGCGGCGCTTCGGCGTGCCGCTGGAAGGCACCGAGCGGCTGCTCGCCGCCGCGGCGGCGCTGCAGCTGGTCGAGCCGCGCGATGGCGGCCTGTACGGGCTGGGCCGGCTCGGCGCACCGCTGGTCGGTAACGACGCGCTGACGTCGATGATCGAGCACCACGCAGTGCTCTACGCCGACCTGCGCGACCCGCTGGCGCTGCTGCGCGGCGAAGGCGAGGCGCCGGCGCTGTCGCGCTACTGGGCCTACGCCACCGCCGACGCACCGGGCACGCTGGCGCGTGACCAGGTGGATGTCTATTCGGCGTTGATGTCGGCGTCGCAGCCGCTGGTGGCACAGCAGGTGCTGGACGCCTACCCGCTGCAGGGGCACCGCCGGCTGCTCGACGTCGGTGGCGGCCAGGGCCGCTTCCTGATCGCCGCCGGCCAGCACGCGCCGGGGCTCGGTTTGATGCTGTTCGACCTGCCCGCGGTGGTGGCGTCGGCCACGGCGGCCTTCGCCGCGCACGGGCTGTCCGATCGCGCCAAAGTCTTCGGCGGCGACTTCACGCGCGACGTGCTGCCGCAGGGCGCCGACATCGTGTCGTTGGTGCGTGTCATCTACGACCACCCCGACGAGCGTGCGCTGGCCATCCTGCGCGCCGCCCATGCGGCCTTGCCGCCCGGCGGCACGCTGCTGCTGGCCGAGCCGATGGCCGGCGCGCCCGGCGCGCCGCGCATGGGTGACGCGTATTTCGGGATGTACCTGCTGGCGATGCGCGGCGGGCGCGCCCGCGCGGTCGACGCGCTGGCAGCGCTGCTGCGAACGGCCGGCTTCGAAGACGTGCGCGAGCGGCCCACGCCGATTCCGCTGCAGGTCGGCGTGATCGTGGCGCAGAAGCCTCAGCGTGCTCAAGCGTAAACAACACTTGACACTCATTGAAGTAAGTCTAAGATGACATTCGAGTGCCCGAAATGTCCACCTCTGCCGTCAGACCCCACCCGCGCCGCCCGGTGATCCAGGCCGATCGACTGCCGCGACGTCGGCATGGAGCAAGCGCATGAACACCCACGCCATCGTGCTCGAACAGCCCGAGCAACTGCGCCTGAGCGAGCTCGCGCTGACCGATCCCACCGACTGCGACGCGGTGGTGGACATCGAATGGAGCGGCATCAGCACCGGCACCGAGAAGCTGCTGTGGAACGGTCGCATGCCGATGTTTCCCGGCATGGGCTACCCGCTGGTGCCCGGCTACGAATCGGTGGGCCGCGTGGTCGAGGCCGGCGCACAGGCCGGGCTGAAGGTTGGCGAGCGCGTCTTCGTGCCCGGGGCCAACTGCTTCGGCGACGTGCGCGGCCTGTTCGGTGGTGCCGCGGCGCGTGTCGTCGTGCCGGGCAAGCGCGTGGTGCCGGTAGACGAGGCTCTCGGCGAGCGCGCCATCCTGCTGGCACTGGCCGCGACGGCCTATCACGCGGTGTCGGGAGGCGGCAAGCGCGAACACCCGCTGCCGCCCGATCTGATCGTGGGCCATGGCGTGCTTGGCCGGCTGCTGGCGCGCCTGAACGTGGCCGCCGGCCGGGAGGACACCGTGGTGTGGGAGCGCGATTCACAGCGTGCCGACGGTGCCGAGGGCTATATCGTGCGCCACCCCGACGAGGACGAACGCCGTGACTACCGCGTCATCTGCGATGTCAGCGGCGACGCGTCGATCCTGGATTCCTTGATCGGCCGCCTGAAGCCCGGGGGCGAGATCGTGCTCGCCGGCTTCTACAGCGAGCGTGTGTCCTTCTCCTTCCCGCAGGCTTTCATGCGCGAGGCACAGATCCGCGCCGCGGCCGAATGGCAACGCCCGGACCTGCTGGCGGTGAAGGCGCTGATCGAAGACGGCGTGCTGTCGCTGGACGGGCTGATCACTCATCACGAAGTCGCGGCGCACGCCGACGCTGCGTACCGCACCGCCTTCGGCGATGCGGCCTGCCTGAAGATGGTTCTCGACTGGAGACACAACGCATGAACAGCCCCGCCACGGTGCCGATCCAGATCCTGCGCGACCTGCAGTTGCGTGCCGAGGCGGCGATCGAGCCCGACCCGGTGCACACCAGCCCGGCCGCCAAGACGACGCAGATCATCGCCATTTACGGCAAGGGCGGCATCGGCAAGAGCTTCACGCTGGCCAACCTGAGCTACATGATGGCGCAGCAGGGCAAGAAGGTGCTGCTCATCGGCTGCGACCCGAAAAGCGACACCACCAGCCTGCTGTTCGGCGGCAAGGCCTGCCCGACGATCATCGAGACGAGCAGCAAGAAGAAGCTCGCCGGCGAGGCCGTGGCCATCGGCGACGTGTGCTTCAAGCGCGACGGCGTCTATGCGATGGAACTCGGCGGGCCCGAGGTCGGCCGCGGCTGTGGCGGGCGCGGCATCATCCACGGCTTCGAGACGCTGGAAAAGCTGGGCTTCCACGACTGGGGCTTCGACTTCGTGCTGCTCGACTTCCTGGGCGACGTGGTCTGTGGCGGCTTCGGCCTGCCGATCGCGCGCGACATGTGCCAGAAGGTCATCGTCGTTGCCAGCAACGACCTGCAGAGCCTGTACGTCGCCAACAACGTCTGCTCGGCAGTCGAATACTTCCGCAAGCTCGGCGGCAACGTCGGCGTGGCCGGCATGGTCATCAACCGCGACGACGGCACCGGCGAGGCCAAGGTCTTTGCCGAACACGCCGGCATCCCGGTGCTGGCCACGATCCCTGCCAACGAGGACATCCGCCGCAAGAGCGCCAGCTACGAGATCATCGGCCGCCCCGGCACGCAGTGGGCGCCGCTGTTCGAGGAACTGGCCACCAACGTCGCCGAGGCGCCGCCGGTGCGGCCCAAGCCGCAAACCCAGGACCAGTTGCTCGGCCTGTTCTCGGCCGAATCCACAGGCCGCGACTTCAAGATGGAGCCGGCGACGCTGTTCGACATGGTCGGCAAGGACGACATCGTCAAGCCGACGCTTGAAGTGGTCTACGACGCGGCCTGAGGCGGTGAACCTTATGGGTGCGAACGACCTTCACAACGCCGCCACCGTCAACGAAGACGCGAAGGTCGCGGTGCCTGCGGCCCTGGCGGGCGACGGCGTAGGTTGCCATTCGGGCAAGGACGCGATGCTTGATGCGGCGAAGAGCGCCGGCAAGAGCGAGACGCTGGCGCAGTATGCGCAGGACTACCCGCTGCCCGAAGGCGGCGGCCCCCACGATCAGCCGCAGAGCATGTGCCCGGCCTTCGGCTCGCTGCGCGTGGGGCTGCGCATGCGTCGCACGCACACCATCCTCAGCGGCTCGGCCTGCTGCGTCTACGGCCTGACCTTCACCTCGCACTTCTACGGCGCGCGGCGCAGCGTCGGCTACGTGCCCTTCAACAGCGAGACGCTGGTCACCGGCAAGCTCTTCGAGGATATCCGCGAGGCGGTGCACAACCAAGCCGATCCGGCGCTGTACGACGCCATCGTCATCATCAACCTGTGCGTGCCCACGGCCAGCGGCGTGCCGCTGCAACTGCTGCCGAAGGCCATCAATGGCGTGCGCATCATCGGCATCGACGTGCCCGGTTTCGGCGTGCCCACGCATGCCGAAGCGAAGGACGTGCTCGCTGGCGCGATGCTGCGCTATGCGCGCGGCGAGGCCGAAGCCGGCCCCGTGACCGCACCGCGCAACGGCGTGTCCGGGAAGCCGACGATCACGCTGCTGGGCGAGATGTTCCCGGCAGACCCGGTCGGCATCGGCATGCTGCTCGAGCCGATGGGCTTGGCTGCGGGCCCGGTCGTACCGACGCGCGAATGGCGCGAACTCTATGCCGCTCTCGACTGCGCCGCGGTGGCCGCGATCCACCCCTTCTACACCGCCAGCGTGCGCGAGTTCGAGACCGCCGGCCGTGCGGTCGTGCCCTCCGCCCCGGTGGGCCACGACGGCACCGAAGCCTGGCTGCAGGCCATCGGCCAGGCCACCGGCGTCGCGCAAGCCAGGATCGATGCAGCCAAGAACCAATGGCTGCCGGCGATCAAGGCCGCGCTCGCGCGCACGCCGATCAAGGGCCGCATCACCGTCAGCGGCTACGAAGGCTCGGAGTTGCTGGTGGCCAGGCTGCTGATCGAAAGCGGCGCCGAGGTGCCCTATGTGGGTACGGCGTGCCCGAAGACGCCTTGGAGTGCACCCGACCTGGAGTGGCTGCAGGCTCGCGGCGTGCGTGTGCAGTACCGCGCCTCGCTCGAACAGGACATCGCCGCGGTGGGCGAGTTCCGCCCCGATCTCGCTATCGGCACCACGCCGGTGGTGCAGGCCGCCAAGCAGGCGGCGATCCCGTCGCTTTACTTCACCAACCTGATCTCGGCGCGGCCGTTGATGGGCGCGATGGGTGCTGGCTCGCTGGCGCAGGTGATCAACGCCGCGATCGGCAACAAGGCGCGCTTCGAGCGCATGCGCGAATTCTTCGGCGAGGTCGGCGGCGGCGACCGCTCCGGCGTGTGGGAAGAGGTGCCGCAACTGCGCCCCGAGTTCCGCGCCGACACGCGCCGCCAGGTCATCAAGCTGATGAAGAAGCGCAAGGCCGAGGAAATGATATGACCCTCCCACGCAGCGCCTTCGGCGCTCCCCCCCAGGGGGGCGCGGCCAGCGGACCGGCAGAGCCGGCTCCGCGGCCGCCACTGGGTGGGGATCCCGAGATCGGCACACCTCGTGCGAAGACCAACTATGTCATCGACCACGACCGCGCCGGCGGCTACTGGGGCGCGGTCTATGTCTTCACCGCGATCAAGGGCCTGCAGGTCATCATCGACGGACCCGTAGGCTGCGAGAACCTGCCGGTGACCAGCGTGCTGCACTACACCGACGCGCTGCCGCCGCACGAGCTGCCGATCGTTGTCACCGGTCTGGCCGAAGAGCAACTCGGTCGCGAAGGCACCGAAGGCGCGATGAAGCGTGCGCATGCCGCGCTCGACCCCGACCTGCCCAGCGTCGTCGTCACCGGCTCGATCGCCGAGATGATCGGCGGCGGTGTCACGCCCGAGGGCACGACGATCCAGCGTTTCCTGCCGCGCACCATCGACGAGGATCAGTGGCAGTGCGCCAACCGCGCGATGTTCTGGCTGTGGTCGCAGTACGGGCTGCGCAAGGTGCCGCAGCGCAAGCCTTTCGAGCAGCGGCCGGCCGGCGAGAGGCCGCGCGTCAACCTCATCGGCCCGTGTTACGGCAGCTTCAACATGCCCAGCGACCTGGCCGAGATCCGTCGCCTGGTGCAGGGCATCGGCGCCGAGGTGAACATGGTGTTCCCGCTGGGCAGCCACCTGGCCGACGTGTCGCGGCTGGTCGAGGCCGACGTCAACATCTGCATGTACCGCGAATACGGACGTCTGCTGTGCGAGGCGCTGGAGCGCCCCTACCTGCAAGCCCCCATCGGCTTGCACAGCACGACGGCCTTCCTGCGCGAACTGGGCCGACTGCTGCACCTGGACCCCGAGCCCTTCATCGAGCGCGAGAAGCACACCACCATCAAGCCGGTGTGGGACCTGTGGCGCAGCGTCACGCAGGACTTCTTCGGCACCGCCAACTTTGCGGTGGTGGCCGGCGAGACATACGCGCGCGGATTGCGCCACTTCCTCGAAGACGAACTCGGCCTGCCTTGCAACTTCGCGGTCTCGCGCACGGCTGGAGCCAAGACCGACAACGAGACGGTGCGCAAGCTCGTTCACGACAAGCCGCCGCTGGTGATGTTCGGCAGCTACAACGAGCGTATGTACCTGGCCGAGAAGGCCGCGATGGGCGGCGGCCATGGGCCGAAGCCGGCGTACATCGCGGCGTCGTTCCCGGGCGCGATCATCCGCCGCCACACCGGCACGCCCTTCATGGGTTACGCCGGCGCGACCTACATCGTGCAGGAGTTCTGCAACGCACTGTTCGACGCGCTGTTCCACATCCTGCCGCTGGGCAACGAGCTCGACCAGGTCGATGCCACGCCGGCGCGCGCTGGGCAAGGCGGTGACGCGCAGCGCGCGTGGGACGCCGATGCGCAGGAACTGTTGCAACGCCATGTGGCAATGCAGCCGGTGCTGGTGCAGATTTCCGCCGCCAAACAGTTGCGCGATCGCGCCGAACGCACGGCACGCGCCGACGGCGCTGCGCGCGTCAGCGCCGCGCTGGTGCAGCGGCTGCTCGCCGTCGAGGAGCCGGTGTGAGGCCGATCCGGCCGCTACCCCAACGCGTCGGGCCTGGCCCGGCGTACCCGATGTTCCGGCGTTCCGCCGGGATTGCCCAAGATGCGCGGGCGGTGTGCGCATGGGGCCGCAAGGCCGATCTGGAGGACTTTTCCTATGGCTGAAAGAAAGGGCTCGATCTCGGGCCTCACCGACGACGAGGCACAGGAGTTCCACAAGTTCTACATCCAGGGTTTCGTGGGTTTCACGGCGATTGCCGTGGTGGCGCACATCCTGGTGTGGATCTGGCGTCCTTGGCTCTGAACATCTGAAGCGTCAACCCCGACGAGAAGGGAACCGACATGGCCTACCCCACCGAAGTATTGCGCAAACCCGTGCACGAAGACATCCGCAACTACTGGCTGATCTTCGGTGCGAGCTTCGCGCTGTTCATGGCAATCGCCCTCGCCGGGCAGTTGCTGGGTTGGCACTGGCGAACCTGGTTGCCGGGTGCAGAAGGTGTGAAGTCTCTCAATGGCGGTGTAAAGGCGGCTGTCTACACCTTTATGTCGCACCTTAGCTAGGAGCTTGGAATCATGTGGAGAATTTGGCGTCTGTTCGACCCCATGCGAACGATGGTCGCATTGGCGGTCTTCCTGTTCGCACTGGCAGTGATGATTCATCTCATCTTGCTCAGCACGAACAAGTTCAACTGGCTGGACGGCCCGAAGACAACCAAGGTGGCGGCGCTGAACGCGCCGATGCCCACTGCGGTGGCGTCCAACACGCTGAACACCAAATAGCGGGCTTGCCCGTCTTGGTTGCACGCAGGCCGGGGAAGGCTCGCAGAGCCCGAACCGCCTGCATGCTCGAACAACATTGCCGGTCGGACAAAGCGCCGAACGGCCGGGAGAGCATCCCATGGCTGTGCTGAGTTTCGAGAAGAAGTATCGGGTGCGCGGTGGCACGCTCATCGGCGGCGACCTGTTCGACTTCTGGGTCGGGCCGTTCTATGTCGGCTTCTTCGGCGTGACGACGATCTTCTTCTCGGTGCTTGGCACGGCGCTGATCCTGTGGGGCGCCGCACTCGGCCCGACCTGGAACCTCTGGCAGATCAGCATCGCTCCACCCGACCTGAGCTACGGCCTGGCCTTTGCGCCGCTGGCCGAAGGCGGGTTGTGGCAGCTGATCACCGTGTGCGCGATCGGCGCCTTCGTGTCCTGGGCGCTGCGCGAGGTGGAGATCTGCCGCAAGCTCGGCATTGGGTTGCACGTGCCGATCGCCTTCAGTTTCGCGATCGGCGCCTACGTCACGCTGGTGGTCATCCGCCCAGTGCTGATGGGCGCGTGGGGGCACGGTTTCCCCTACGGCATCTTCAGCCACCTGGACTGGGTGTCGAACGTCGGCTACCAGTACCTGCACTTCCACTACAACCCGGCGCACATGATCGCCATCAGCTTCTTCTTCACGACGACGCTGGCGCTGTCGCTGCACGGCGGGCTGATCCTGTCGGCCAGCAACCCGAAGAAGGGCGAGGCGATGAAGACCGCCGATGCCGAGGACACCTTCTTCCGCGACGCGGTGGGTTATTCGATCGGCGCTTTGGGCATCCACCGGCTGGGCCTGTTCCTGGCGTTGGCGGCGGTGTTCTTCAGCGCCGTGTGCATCGTCATCAGCGGCCCGTTCTGGACCCGCGGCTGGCCCGAATGGTGGGGCTGGTGGCTGAACATGCCGATCTGGGCCCAGTGGCCAATGAAGTGAATCCCCCTACGGCGTTTGGCTGCCCCCTCGAAGGTGGCGCCCGAGTCACCCCGGACGTATGAACCGACAGCGCAGGAGCTATCGAATGGCGCAATATCAGAACCTCTTCACCCAGGTGCAGGCTGTCGGGCCGGCGAACCTGGGCGTGCCGCTGCCGCCTGGCCACAGCCCGCGCACCGGCACCGACCTGCCGCAGGTGCACCTGTTCGGCCGCATCGGCATGCCGCAGGTCGGCCCGATCTACCTGGGCCCGCTGGGCATCGCGTCGATCATCTTTGGCGTCGCTGCCTTCAACATCATCGGCTTCAACATGCTGGCCCAGGTCAACTGGGACATCGTGCAGTTCGTGCGCCAGCTATTCTGGCTGTCGCTGGAGCCGCCGGGGCCGCAATACGGCCTGTCGCTGCCGCCGCTGAACCAGGGTGGCTGGTGGCTGATGGCCGGGGGCTTCCTCACCGTGTCGATCCTGCTGTGGTGGACGCGCATGTACACCCGGGCGCGAGCATTGGGCCTGGGCACGCACGTGGCCTGGGCCTTTGCCGCGGCGATCTGGCTGTTCCTGGTGCTGGGCTTCATCCGCCCGGTGCTGATGGGCAGCTGGAGCGAGGCGGTGCCCTTCGGCATCTTCCCGCACCTGGACTGGACGGCGGCCTTCTCAATCCGCTATGGCAACCTGTTCTACAACCCCTTCCACGCGCTGTCGATCGCCTTCCTCTACGGCGCGACGCTGCTCTTCGCGATGCACGGCGCGACCATCCTGGCGGTCAGCCGCTTCGGCGGCGAGCGCGAGCTCGAGCAGATCGCCGACCGCGGCACCGCCAGCGAGCGCGCCGCGCTGTTCTGGCGCTGGACCATGGGCTTCAATGCGACGACGGAATCGATCCACCGCTGGGCCTGGTGGTTCGCGGTGCTGTGCCCGCTGGCCGGCGGCATCGGCATCCTGCTCACCGGCACGGTGGTCGACAACTGGTACCTGTGGGCAGTGAAGCACGGTGTCGCGCCGCCTTACCCACAGGTCTTCCCGGTGGTGGTCGATCCGTCCACGCTGCTGCAGGGGGTAAAGCCATGAAGCGCAGCTTGTCTGCCTTGATCGCGCTGCTCACTGCGGCTACGCTGCTGGCCGGCTGCGAGCGCCCGCCCGTGGACACGGTACAGCGCGGTTACCGCGGCACCGGCATGGAGTTGGTCTACAACCCGCGCACGATGGCCGAGCTGGCGCCGCTGAACGCGGTGCCGCCGCTGCCCGAACCGGCCAGCCCCGACGGCCCGAAGGCCAAGCAGGTGTTCAAGAACGTGCAGGTTCTGGGCGATCTCAGCATCGGCGAATTCACGCGCTACATGACGGCGATCACCGCCTGGGTGTCGCCGGTGGAGGGCTGCAACTACTGCCATGACCCGGAGAACCTGGGCGAGGACAAGAAGTACACCAAGGTGGTGGCGCGGCGCATGATGCAAATGACGAACCACATCAACGCCGACTGGAAGTCGCACGTTGCCGAGACAGGCGTCACCTGCTTTACCTGCCACCGCGGCGGTGCGATACCGCGCCAGGTGTGGTTCAAGCCGCAGCCGCAGGATCTGAGGGCCAACTTCATCGGCGATCGCGACGGCCAGAACCAGGCCTCGAAGACTGTCGGGCTGACATCGCTGCCCTACGACCCCTTCACGCCCTACCTGTTGAAGGCGCAGACCATCGGCGTCGGCGCCAACACCGCGCTGCCGACCGGCCATGTCGCGTCGATCGTGCACACCGAGCAGACCTACGGACTCATGGTGCACATGAGCGAAGGCCTGGGTGTGAACTGCACCTACTGCCACAACACGCGCAACTTCAAGAGCTGGGACGGCGTGCCGCCGCAGCGCGCCACGGCGTGGCACGGCATCCGCATGGCGCGCGAACTGAACAACGACTACCTCGTGCCCTTGACGCCGGCCTTCCCGCCGAACCGCCTCGGGCCGACCGGCGACGTCGCCAAGGTCAATTGCGCGACCTGCCACCAGGGTGCCTACAAGCCGCTGAACGGGGCGCAGATGGCCAAGGCCTTCCCCGAACTGCTGGCGCTGGGCGGCGCGCGTCCGGCAGACGGCCTGCCCGCGCCCCAGGCCTACGCCACGCGTGCCGTGCTGTTCTTCGCCACGGGCTCGGCCGCGCTCGACGCCGAGCAGGCCAAGGGCCTGATGGTGCTGGTGTCCGCCTTGTCCGCGCAACCTCGCGCCACCGTGGCGGTGTCGGGCTACCACTCGGCCAGCGGTGATCTCGCCAGCAACGAGGCGCTGGCCAAGCAGCGCGCCAGCAGTGTGCGGGATTCGCTGCTTGCGGCCGGCGTGGCCCCGGCGCGCGTGTTGCTTGAAAAGCCGGTGCAGGCCGAGGCGAATCTTGCAGGCGAGGACCCGGCGGCGCGGCGTGTCGAAGTCACGCTGAAGTAAACCGCGTGGCCGTCCTGCGGCCGGCCGTCACGGCGATCGAAACGATGACCCGCCCGGCCCCGCTCACCCTTTTGCAGCGTTCGGCGGACCCCGCTGCCGCAGCGTCGCGCGTGAACCTGCACACGCCGACGGCAACGCCGGTACTGCAACGTGACGACGTGGCTGTGTTGCTGCTGGCCGAACTGGCACCCGGCCACCGTGCCTGGGGCTGGTCGCGCATCGCGCTTGGCGCGCGGCCGCATCGCAGCGTGTCCGGCCTGCGCTTCGCCAAGGCGCTGGGCAGCGGCGAGCGTGGCGGTTTCGGGCTGCGGCCCAGCCCGACGCGCCAAGGACTATTCGCGTTGTTCAATGGCGAGTCCGCCGCCGATGCGTTCCTGAGCTCGTCCGCGGTCGAGTCCTATCGCGCGCGGTCGACCGAGCTGTGCACGATGAAGCTGCGGGCAACCAGCAGCCGTGGCCGCTGGGCCGGGCAGGACATCGGTGTAAGTGCCATGCCGGCGCAGGGCGGCATCGTCGCCGCGCTGACGCGTGCTGCGATCCGCCCGCTGCAGGCGCATCGTTTCTGGCGCCGCTCGCCGCTCACCGAAGCCGCGCTGCAAGGCGCCGAAGGCTGCCTGCTGGCGGTGGGCCTGGGCGAGGCGCCGCTTTTGCGCCAGGCCACCTTCAGCCTTTGGCGCGACCTAGCGGCGATGGACGCCTATGCGCGCAGCGGCGCGCACCAGCAGGCCATCATGGCCGCGCACCGCGGCGGATGGTTCAGCGAATCGATGTTCGTTCGTTTCGTGCCGCTGCAGATCCGCGGCATCTGGCAGGGCCACCGCCATGGCTGATAACACGGCCCTGCGCGAAGCGCGCGTGATCGTCGTCGGTGCCGGCATCGGCGGCCTGGTCAGCGCACTGCTGCTAGCGCTGCGCGGTGTTCATGTCACGCTGGTCGAGGCCGCGGCCGAGCCCGGCGGCAAGATGCGCCAAGTGGTGGTGGACGGGCAAGCCATCGACGCCGGCCCGACGGTGTTCACGATGCGCTGGGTCTTCGACCAGATCCTCGAGCAGGCGGGCACTTCGCTGGAAGCGCTGGTTGGGCTGCAGCCGCTGTCGGTGCTGGCACGACACGCCTGGAGGCCTGGCACCGATGACGCGCCGCAGCAGCTCGATCTGCACGCCGACCTGCAGGCTTCGGTGGATGCCATCGCGCGTTTCGCCGGGCCGGCGCAAGGCCGGCGCTACCTGGCCTTCTGCGCCGAGGCGCGGCGTGTCTACCAGCGCCTCGAAGGCCCGCACATCCGCGCCGCACGACCGAGCCTGCACGGCATGATCCGCGACCTGGGCCCCGGCGGGTTGGCAACGCTCAGTGGCCTGGGGCCTTTTGCCAGCCTGTGGACCCGGCTGGGGCACCACTTTCCCGATGCGCGGCTGCGCCAGCTCTTCGCTCGCTATGCCACCTATTGCGGCGCCTCGCCCTGGCTTGCGCCGGCCACGCTGATGCTGATCGCGCATGTCGAGCAAAGCGGCGTGTGGTCGGTGCAGGGCGGTCTGCATGCGCTGCCGCGCGCACTGGCACGGCTGGCAAGCGAGCGCGGCGCGGTGCTGCACTTCAACCAGCGGGTCGAGCGCATCGTCGTGCGCGACGGCCGCGCGCGCGGCGTGCGGCTCGCCGACGGACGCGAGATCGCCGCCGATGCGGTGGTCTTCAACGGCGACGCCGGCGCGCTGGCCGCGGGGCTGCTAGGCGCCGACGCGAGCGGCGCCACGCGCGCCGTGCCGGCGGCGCGGCGCTCGCTGTCGGCGCTGACCTGGGCGATGCATGCACGCAGCAGCGGCTTCGCGCTGTCGCGCCACAACGTCTTCTTCGACGACGACTACCGCGCCGAGTTCGACGACGTCTTCCGCCGCCGCCGTCTGCCCCAGCGCGGCACGGTGTACGTGTGCGCGCAGGACCGGCTCGACGAAGCGACTGCACCGCCGGGCCGCGAGCGGCTGCTGTGCCTGGTCAACGCCCCGCCCGACGGCGACAGCCGCCCCTTTGAAGCCTCGGAGACCGAATCATGCCTGCAACGATGCCTCGAGCTGATGCAGCACTGTGGCCTGAGCCTGGACAGCTCGCCGCGATTCACGCTGAGTACCTCGCCGGCGGACTTCCATCGGCTCTTTCCGGGCACGGGCGGGGCGCTGTACGGCGCGGCCAGCCATGGTTGGATGGCGCTGTTCAGAAGGTCGGGTTCGAGCAGCCGCCTGCCGGGGCTGTACCTGGCGGGGGGCAGCGTGCATCCGGGCCCGGGCGTGCCGATGGCGGCGCTGTCGGGCCGTCTGGCGGCCGAGACCGTGATGGCGCACCTCGCTTCGACCAGCCGGTCGCGCCGGGGGGCTATCTCTGGTGGTACATCGACGCCCTCAGCGACGACGGCCGGAACGGCCTGACGATCATTGCCTTCATCGGCAGCGTGTTCTCGCCGTACTACCGGCTGGCGCATGCACGCGGACGCGGCGATGCCAACAACCACGTCGCGCTGAACGTCGCGCTGTACGGCCAGGACGCGCGCCGCTGGGCCATGACCGAGCGTGGCCGAGGGCAGTTGCAACGCAGCGCGCACGAGCTGGCCATCGGCCCGAGCCGGGTGCACTGGGACGGCCAGTCAGTGCGCATCGACATCGACGAACTCGGCATGCCGCTGCCGCGGCGCGTGCGCGGCCAGGTGCGCGTGCACCCACACGGCTTGTGCAACTTCGTCGCGCCGCTGGATGCGAACGCGCGCCACCGCTGGGGGCCGATCGCGCCGTGCGCGCGCATCGAAGTCGATCTCGATCAGCCCGGCCTGCATTGGCGCGGCCACGCCTACCTGGACTCGAACGAAGGCGACGAGCCGGTAGACCGGGCCTTCCGCGAATGGGACTGGTCGCGTGCGCTGCTCGCCGACGGCAGCACCGCGGTGGTGTACGACGTGCGCGAGCGCGGCGCGGGTGCGGCCACGTCGCCGCGGCTGATCGCGCAGCGCTTTGCCACCGACGGGCGCAGCGAGGCCTTCGCGCCGCCGCCGCGGCACACCCTGCCCCGCTCGGCCTGGCGCATCGAACGCGCCACGCGCGGCGACGCCGGCACTCCGGCGCGTGTGCTGCACACGCTCGAGGACACGCCGTTCTATGCGCGGTCGCTGGTGTCGTGCGGTCTGCTGGGCGAGCGCGTGACCGCAATGCACGAGTCGTTGAACGTGCCACGCCTGGTGTCGCTGCCGGTGCAGTGCATGCTGCCGTGTCGCATGCCGCGACGTGCCTGAACACCACATCGCACGACGACCCCGACAAACTAATGTCAATTCATATTGACAATGAGAACCGTAAGATCAAAATGACATTCGCCGGCCGTGCGCGGCCGACATCGTCCCCGTACCCGCGTGCAGGTTTTGCACGCATCGAAGTGTTGAATTGGAGGGTTCATGTCCGAAAAATTCGATCCGAACAAGGTGTGGCCGACAGGCCTCACCGCGCCGGAAGCCGAGGAGATCCACCGTCACCTGATCCAGGGCACGCAGATCTTCGGCTTCATCGCGGTGCTGGCGCATCTGTTTGCCTACATCTACTCACCGTGGCTGAAGTGAGGCTGGAGCACAAACCATGATCTACGGAAAAATCTGGTTGGTGGTCAAGCCAACGGTGGGCATCCCGCTGTTCCTGGGCGCGGTGGCCGTCAGTTCGTTTGCAGTGCACTACATGCTGCTGACGCACACGACCTGGCTTCCGAAGTACCTTGAGGGGGGGATGAAGAAGACGGCGCTGATCGCGGCACCCGAGACGACGGCGGCAGCACCGCCGACGACGCTCTTGGCGGCCGCGCCGGCGACGAAGTAGCCACGGCTGTGGCGCGATCGTGCGCGGGCCGGCAGCCGATGTTGCCGGCCCGTTCGCGATCCTCGGCGCGCGCGGCCCGCTGTGCCGTTTGCGTCCTTGCAATCTCGAAGAGGCCATGAACCGCCTGAGTCGATCGCTGATCGTCCGCTGGGCCCGGCTCGGCCCGGGCTTCCTGCCCTTTGCGGACGCGGCCACGCCCGACCTGCCGCTGCCGCGGCTGTTGCGGCTGTCGCTGTTCCAGGTCTCGGTGGGCATGGCGCTGACCTTGCTGGTCGGCACGCTGAACCGCGTGATGATCGTCGAGTTGAAGGTTCCCGCGACGCTGGTCGCGGTGATGGTGGCGCTGCCGGTGCTGTATGCGCCGTTTCGCGCACTGATCGGTTTTCGTTCGGACACGCACCGCTCGGCGCTGGGCTGGCGGCGCGTGCCCTTCATCTGGATGGGCACGCTGGTGCAGTTCGGCGGGCTGGCGATCATGCCCTTCGCGCTGCTGGTGCTCGGTGGCGGCGGCAATGCCAGCCTGTGGCCGGTGTGGGTGGGCTGGGCCGGCGCGGGGCTGTGTTTCCTGCTCGTCGGGGCCGGCCTGCACACCGTGCAGACCGCCGGCCTGGCCTTGGCCACCGACTTGGCGCCGGTGGAAACGCAGCCGCGTGTGGTCGGCCTGATGTACGTGATGCTGCTGCTGGGCACGATCGTCAGCGCCTTGCTCTTCGGGGCCTTCCTGCAGGACTTCAGCCCCGGCCGGCTGGTGCAGGTGATCCAGGCCTCAGCGGTGATCACGCTGGTGCTGAACGGCATCGCGTTGTGGAAGCAGGAGGCGCGCAACCCGGCGCGCTTCGCCCAGCCCCGGGCGCAGGCACGGACACCGGACTTCGCGCAGGCCTGGCGCGAGTACGTCGCGAGTCCCGGCGCCATCCGTCGCCTGGCGGCGATCGCGCTGGGCACCATCGGCTTCGGCATGCAGGACGTGCTGCTCGAACCCTATGGTGGGCAGGTGCTGGGCATGGGGGTCGGCGACACCACCTGGCTGACGGCCACGCTGGCGGCGGGCGGGCTGATCGGCTTCGCGCTGGCCTCCAGCATCCTCGCGCGCGGCACCGACGCCGCACGGCTCGCTGCCGCCGGCGCACTGCTGGGCATGCCAGCGTTCGCCGCGGTGATGCTGGCCGCGTCGCTGCAATCGGTCGGGCTGTTCGGCTGCGGCGTGCTGCTTATCGGTCTGGGCGCCGGGCTGTTCGGCCACGGCACCTTGACCGTGACGATGCGAAACGCGCCGAAGGAGCAGATCGGCCTCGCGCTGGGCGCCTGGGGGGCGGTGCAAGCCACCGCGGCCGGTGTGGCGGTGGCGCTGGGCGGCATCGTGCGCGACATCGTCGCGGGTCTGGCCGAAGGGGGATTGTTCGGCGCGGCGCTGGCGGTGCCGGCTACCGGCTATGCTTTTGTGTATGCCGCCGAGATCGTGCTGCTGGGCCTGACGGTGTTCGTAATGAGCCGCCTCGTCGGCGGCCGTAGCCGCACCGAGACCGGCGCTGAGGCGGCAGGTGCAGCCGTACCGGTGGTGATGCCGGCGCCCGTCAAGCGGCCCGACCGGGCCGGTTCGATTCAACCCTTCTGAGCAACCTTTCTGATCTGGAGCGCGCCGTGGAAGTCCATCATATTCTGTTCATCATCTGGGGCATCGTCTTCGCGTTCTGGCTCGCGAAGCAGTTTTCCGACTACAACGAGCGCAACGACAAGTAGGACAGTGCCCGCGCGCAGGCGCGGGTGAGAAGGCGCTCGGCCGAATGGATGTGCCTTCACGTCAGACGATCAGGAAGATACCCTTGCCAGGCCGCGCTGCGGTCGGCGAGTTGCGGCGCTTCGTGCTGGCAGTTCGAGCGAAAGCACAAGACTGACAAGAGTCATACGATTTCCCGATCTGCCTGCGCCACAGCAGGCATTGAAGGCACAGGCTGGCGGTCGGCAATGCGGCGATGAAATCGATGGACCGAGCACTCTCATCCGGCCAGGACCGGGCTTTGTCTGCATCGGTATCGATTTTCTTGGCTCGAATGCTGCCTGGTATCGTCGGTCGCCGACCATAGTGCGTGGCGGGATGAAGGCGACCGCCGGTGGTCATTGAGTCGCCAACGGGCTTCAGCGCCCAGCCGCGCGGAATCCCAGGTTCGGGCTGGCCGCTGACGGGTCGCCGCCACTGCCGGCCAGCAACACTTCGGCGACCCGCCGCTCAACCCGCATCCGATCGCTCATGGTGGACCTGACAACATGACGCTTTGATGCCAAGGCGTTAGAATGTCAGGCATACCACCCACTTCACGAGTCCGTCCCATGTCCACCGCCGAAGCTGTGCGCTCCACCGTCTACTTGGAACCTGAACTGCACCAGGCGCTGCGCCTGAAGTCGGCGCACAGCCGGCGCAGCATGTCGGAGATCGTCAACGACGCACTGCGGCAGGCGTTGCGCGAAGATCAGGAAGACCTTGCCGTTGCCAGAAACCGCGCCAAGGAGAAAGCGCTGGGCTACGAAGAATTCTTGGCCAAGCTCAAGGCCGATGGCACGCTATGACCTGCGCGTCAAGCCTTCAGTAGCGAAGGACTTGCGCGGCATTCCCAAGGCTGAGGTGCGCCGCATTCTGAGCCGCATCGAGGCGCTGCGCGACGACCCGCGTGCGCCGGGCTGCGAGAAGCTGGCCGGCGGCAGCGACCTCTTTCGCGTGCGCCAAGGAGCCTACCGCATCGTTTATGCGATCCACGATGAGCACGTGACGGTTGAGGTGGTGCGGGTGGGGCATCGAGGCGAGGTCTATCGCGGCCGGTAGGTTGCTCGTGGCAAGAGACAAGCGTGGATCGACAAACAACTTCAATCAGAGGACATGACGTGCGCATTCAGTCGGGCAAGGTTGACCTGCTGAATGGTCTGGGAGTAGCGCGCGCCATACATCGGGTGCTTACCACGCCGCCTCCTGCCTGGTCCACCCGCTTCGGGTCGCCGGTAAGCGGGTAGTCGCCGCCGACTCCTTATCCTTACATTGCATTGCTGCTCCCCAGATGGCCGGGCCGAACAACTGCAACGCGCCGTCAGACGCCCCTGAAATCACACGACCAAAAGCAATGCTGTGTCAGCGCGCCATGCGTCGGCGCGCCTGCCAGCGCAGCAGCGGCTCGGCCACTGCGCCGATCGTCAACGCGCCGAGCACGCCCGCGTTGGCGGCCATGACCACACCCATGCCAATGCCGCTGACGCGGCTGCCGATGTCATAGCCGTACAGCACGCCGACCAGCAGCGCCAGCGCCTGGGCGCTGCGCATCAGCCAGCGCTGCGTGGGGCTCGGTTCAAGGGGCATCGCCATCTCCTTGCGTGGTCTTTCGCGCCTCGCGCTCGCGTGCCGCCTGCTCATGGTCGCGTTTGACCGAGCGCAGCTGCCACCAGCCGAAGACGAGCACGCCGCCGAAGATCAGCACGCCTTCGATCAGCACGATCGGCAGGTTCGAGCCCATCATTGCCGCCGAGTGTGTCAGCGCAACGCACGGCCCTGCGCCGCCTGGCGTTCGAACAGGCCGATGATCATCGCCAGACGCTCGTCGTAGTTGCGCCGCGGCGGTGCCGCCGGCGTGCTGTTCGCCGCCGCGTCCACCAGGTACTGCACGGCCGGCATCGCGGGCACGCCGCGCAGCGGCGCCGGCACGCGCAGCGCCGCGGTGGTGGCGCGTGCCACCAGCGCGAGCTTGCGAGTGCCCGACACCACGGTGCGCCGGTTCACCGCATCGAGCCCGTCGCGCTGCAACTGGTGGCCGATCTCGGCATAGACCAGGCGCGCGGCCAGGATCGCGCTGCGGCAGTCGCGCGGCAGTTCGGCTATGCCGTGTTCGGCACGCGCATACAGCGCGTCGGCAGCGTGCAGCAGACGCTGGATCACGCCGGCCAGCGCCGTATCGAAGACCGGTTCGCGAAGCCAGGCATCGGCGTCGATGCCGGCCTCGCGCAGCCACGCGCGCGGCAGGTACAGGCGGCCGTTGCGCGCGTCCTCACCGACGTCGCGCGCGATGTTGGTCAGCTGCATCGCCACGCCCAACTCGCAGGCGCGTGCCAGCGCGCGGGCCGAAGTGCTGCCCATCACCAGCGCCATCATCGCGCCGACCGTGCCGGCCACGCGCGCGGCATAGGCGTGCAGGTCTTCGATGGTCTGATAGTGCTTGCCGCTGGCATCCCAGACGAAACCTTCGAGCAGCGCGTCGAGTAGCAGCCGCGGCACGCCATGGCGGTGCACAACGCGCGCTAGCGCCCGGTCGGCCGGCACCGGGCCGGGCCGCCCGGCATACACCGCGTCGAGCCGAGCACGCAGTTCAGCCATCGCCGCGGCTGGGTTGTCGCCCAGGTCGATCGCGTCGTCGGCCAGCCGGCAGAAGGCATAGAGCGCGCTGGCCGGCTCGCGCACGCGCGCGGGGAGCAGCAGCGACGCAGCGAAGAAGGTCTTCGAGCCGCCGCGCATCAGCTTGCGGCACTCGCGCAAGTCGTGCGTGGGCGTGGTGTTCTCAGGCGAATTCATGGACATGGGGCACCACCGTTTCCAATGCTTTGGCCGACATCAACACACCCGGCACACCGGCACCCGGATGGGTGCCGGCGCCGACCATGAACAACCCGCGAACGTCCTCGCTGCGGTTGTGTGGGCGGAAGTACGCGCTTTGCTGCAGCAGCGGCTCCATGCCGAAGGCGGCGCCCTTGTAGGACAGCAGCCGGTCGTGGAAGTCCTGCGGCGTGGTCACGCGCGAGCTGACGATGTGCGCGCCCAGGCCCGGCAGCACGGTGTCGTGCAGCCGCTGTTCGATGCGCCGGCGGTAGCTTTCAGCCTGCGCCGCCCAGTCGGTGCCGCTGTCCAGGTGCGGCACCGGCGACAGCGCGTAGAACGCGTCGCATCCGGCCGGCGCCATGCCGGGGTCGGTGGCGGTGGGGCGGTGCAGGTACAGGCTGAAGTCGTCGGGCAGGTGGTGGCGCTCGAAGATGTCCTTCAGCAGCCCTTCGTAGCGCGCGCCCAGCACCATCGTGTGGTGCGGCACCTCGGGGTATTGCCGGGCGGTGCCGAAGTACCAGACGAACAGGCTCATCGAATACTTCTTGCGCTCGATGCGCCGGTCGGTCCAGTGCGGCCGGTGCTGCGGCTCGACCAGGTGGCGGTAAGTCCAGGCGGTGTCGGCATTGCTGACGACGATGTCGGCGGCCAGCCGCTGGCCGTTGGCCAGCTCGACGCCGGCCGCGCGGCCGCCTTCGACCACGATGCGCCGCACTTCGGCGTGGCAGCGCACTTCGGCGCCGCGTTGTTCGAGCAGCGACACCAGGCCGCGTACCAGCGTACCGGTGCCGCCCATCGCCCAGTGCACGCCGTAGCGCCGCTCCAGCGCGTGGATCAGGCTGTAGATGCCGGTGACGTTGAACGGGTTGCCGCCGATCAGCAGCGACTGCAGGCTGAAGGCCGTGCGCAGCTTCGGGTGCTTCATGTGGCTGGCGACCAGCGCGTACAGGCTGCGCCAGCCGCGCATGCGGATCAGGTTGGGGCTGGCGCGCAGCAGGTCGCCGACGCGGTCGTAGGCGATGGTGCCGAGCTTCTCGAAGCCCAGCCGGTAGCAGTTCTCGGCCTCTTCGACGAAACGCTCGTAGCCGGCCAGGTCCGATGAGCTGATGCGGCGGATCTGCTCGCGCACCGCCGCCGCGTCGTTGCCGTAGTCGAAGTGCGTGCCGTCGTCGTAGCGGATGCGGTAGAACGGGTTGCAGGGCACCAGCGTGACGTCGTCGGCGAAGCGTCGGCCGCACAGCGCCCAGAGTTCTTCGAGCATGAAGGGCGCGGTGACGATCGTCGGCCCGGCGTCGAAAGTGAAGCCGTCCTGGCGCCACACGCTGGCGCGGCCGCCGGGCTGGTCGAGCTTTTCCAGCACAGTCACGCGCCAGCCCTTGCAGCTCAGCCGCACCGCGGCCGCCAGGCCGCCAAAGCCGCTGCCGATGACGATGGCATGCGGCGCTGCGCTGGCCGCACCCGTGCCCATGCCAGGCTGGGCGGGCCGGACGGTTCCAGCGGGCAGCGCGGGGCCGCTAACGGGCGCGAAGGAGATCGTCATGTTCTTCCAGTGGGCGGGCGCGACGCGGCGGCGGCCGGGGCTTGTCGGCACGCTGGCGCAGCGCCCAGCGCCACAGCGCGGTGGAGGGGAAGGGCATCACCAGCAGCAGGTGTTCGACGATCGCCAGCGCCAGCATCGTGGACACCAGCACCGTGCCGACAATGCTGGCCGGCGAAGCGGCCGGGTCGGCGGCCTGCATCAGCCAGCTCGCCAGCACCGCACTCGCACCCAGCACCGCCACCGGCAGCAGCGGGTTCATCCAGCGGCGGCGGAAGTAGGTCTGCAGATAGCTCAGGTGCGGCGGCAGGAACTCCTCGCTCAGGTTGCGTACGCCCAGGTACAGGTTGAGCTTGGCGCTGGTGCGCATGACCCACAGCACCACGAAGGTCAGCGTGCCGACCTGGTTCGGTTGGCCCCAGGTGGCGGCGATCAGCGCTATGCCGACGGCGGCGATCGCCATCTCGTGCCACAGGATGGCCTGCACCGATTCACCGAAGCGTTGCCAGCCGGCCGCCCCGGCGCTCAAGGCCGTCTTGCGCGGGCCGGTGATCCAGCCGCTGAGAAAGCTCAGCTCGTGCCAGCCCCAGACCAGCAAGGCGCTGGTGAAGGCGCAGTAGGCGTGGGCCACGCTGGAGGTGCCGGCGCTGAGCACCAGCGCGGCAAAGGCGGTCAGCGCCAGTGCCGACGACAGCCAGTGGCCCCAGCGCAGCGCGCCGTCGGGCATGCGGTCGAGCAGCAGTACCAGCCCGGTGCTGAACCACCAGATGAAGACCGCGAACAGCGCAGCCAGCGCGGCGTCGGGCATCGTCGCGTCCCGGGCCCGGTTACCAGGCCGGCGCGACGCGCACTTGCGCCGGCAGCTCGTGCTTGTGAACCGGCAGCAGGTACAGCCGCGCGAAGGTGGCCGCGCCGGCCACGGCCCAGGCAGCCTGCTTCAGCTTGCCGATCACGCCGCCTTGCGCCTTGGCCGCGTCGATCCGTGTCTGAACATGGAACAACCGCTCCATGCCGGCACGGAAACGCGGGTGGTCGATGTCCAGCGACACCGGGAAGACCTGCTTGCTGATCTCGCTGGTGATGCGGAAGACCTTGTAGTCGTAGTCGGTGCTCTGCAGCCCCATCGCCTGGTGCAGCATAGGCCGCGTGTGGTCGCGCACGTACATCGTGGCGTAGACCGCGAGCAGGAAGAAGCGGATCCAAAGCACGTTGCCGCCGCGCAGTAGGTGCGGCTGGGTGCGCATGATCAGCGCGAAGCTCTCGCCGTGGCGGAATTCGTCGTTGCACCAGCGCTCGAACCACCGGAATATCGGGTGGAAGCGCTTGTCGGGGTTCGCTTCGAGCTGGCGGAAGATGGTGATGTAGCGCGCGTAGCCGATCTTCTCGCTAAGGTACGTGGCGTAGAAGATGTACTTCGGCTTGAAGTAGGTGTAGGCCTTGGTGCGCTTCAGCCCGCCCAGGTCCAGGCCCAGGCCGAAGTCCTTGAGCGCGCTGTTGATGAAGCCCGCATGGCGCGATTCGTCGCGTGCCATGAAGCGCATCAGCGCCTTGATGTCGGGGTTGCTGATGTTCTTCTGGATCTCGTTGTAGAGGATGCAGCCCGAAAATTCCGAGGTCACCGAGGTGATCAGGAACTCTAGGAACTCCTTGCGCAGCTCGGGCGAGACCTGCGAGAAGACCTCGGCGACTTCCTTGGCGAAGAGCTCGTTGCGCTGGAAATGGTCGTGGTTGTTGTCGCCTTCGTACTCTTTCATCATCGCGTCCCACTCGGCGCGGATCGGGCTCACGTCGATGCGGTCCATCGCCTTGAAGTCGGTGGTGTAGAAGCGCGGGCTGAGCAGCGTGTTTTCCTTGGCCTTCTGTGCCGCCTGGTCGGGCGTGGCGATGGCTTGGGTGGCGTTCATAGCGGGTGTCCCTTCAATGCGCTAGCGGGGTTGTGCGGTGAGCAGGCGCGCGAAGGCGCCGGCGTTAGTGGGGCCGAAGGATTCGAGGTCGACCCGCTCGCCGGTGGCCGGGTCGACCAGCGTCAGGCGGCCGTCGGCGCGCGCGATCAACTCGAAGGGCGGGGCCGAGCCGAGCCCCTGCTTGCGTCGCTCGCGCGCCATCGCACGCAGCGCACCGCGCAGGAAACCGGCCTCGCCGTGGATGGTGTCGATCTGCGCGCCGCTGCGCGCATCGAGCACGGCGACGCTGCCGTCGCTGCGGTCCTCGAAGCGCAGGCTGCGCGTGGCCACCGCGGCGGCGTCTGGCGCGCGAATCGATTCCCCCGAAAGGCGAACACCGGCCACGCCGACCAACACGGCCAGCAGCACCGCGCCGATGGCCCACAGCGGCCCACGCGGCATGCTGTCGGTGTGGCTCTTGGCGGCGATTGCGTTCATGGCTCAGCGCCCGGCCAGCGCCGTTTGCCCACCGACGGCCTTGCTGGACCGCGGCGCGGTTTCGATCGCCGGGGTTGCGACGGCCAGGCCGGTGGCTTCGGACCAGGCCTGGCTCAGCAGCCGCGCCACGCGCTGTGCATCGGGCACGCAGCGCAGCATTGGTTCGGGCCGGGCCAGCTTCCACGGGCGTGCGTGCGGCCACAGGTGCAGCCAAGCGATGTGGTCGCCGGGCAGCAGCGTCAGGGGCAGGTCTCCGCTGCCCTTGGCATCCAGGTGCAGGCCGGCTGCGGCGATGCGCTTGTAAGGCAGGTTGAAGGTCAGCGTCAGCACGATGCCGATGCGCATGACGACACGCTTGTCGGTCAGCGTGTATATGGCGGCGCGCGCCGACAGCCAGGCCAGCAGCGCGACCAGCGAAAGGGCCAGTGTGGCCAGCGCCAGCGGCCACACGGCCGAACGCAGCGCGTCGACGGCGCCGCCGCCGTCGCCGATCACGAAGGCGGCACGCAAGGCCACCATCGCGGCGAAGTAGATCGCCAGCTTGCGCGCGTGGAAGGCGCGGCACGCCAGCATCTTCCATTCGGGGCTGCCTTGCCACAGCAGCTTTTCGCCGGCGGGCAAGGCCTCGGGCAGGCCCCGCTGCGCTTCGAACTCGTGTTCGTGGCCGGCTGCGAAGTGTCGGTGCTGGGCTTTCATTCGGGCTCCTGTCGGGGGCGGGGTGCGGTCAGAACAGCGGATCTACGCGCGAGGGTTCGGCGTACAACATGCCGGCGCCGAAATAGGCCATGATCTTTTCCTCTTCCAGTTGCGTCACCTGATCGGTGCTGCGAGTGGCGGGCACGGCAGCGAACTGCTGGCCGAGGATGGCGTATACCTCCACCCGGTCCTTGCGGATGCGGGCGAAGTTCATCGGCAGCAGCACGCGCCGCGCACCGCCGGTGATCTCGACCTCGATGTAGCGGAACAGGCTCTCTGCCTTGTCCACCCAGAGCTCGGCGACCGTGCCGCCGACTTCGCCGTCGGCACCGACCACCGGCAGGCCGCGCGGGTCGCGGTCCTTCGCAGAGACCTGGAAGCCCGGCGCCGTGCGCAGCGGCACGATCTTTACCTGGCCTTCGAAGTCGAGGTCGGGCACGTCGGCGCGGTCGGCCCACGCGCCGGGGCCGATGCCGTCGAGCATCGGGTTGTCGTTGATCGGCACCAGCGGCGCGCCTGCCCAGGCATGCGCCGGCTCGGCCATCAGCGTCTGCGCCGACGGCGTCGGGCTGGGCACGATCGATTCGCCGCCATGCGCGAGCTTGAAGGTCTTGGGCCCGGGAATCGGCCAGCCCTTGACGCCGCGGCTGCCGCCTTCGGTGTCCACCGGGTAGCCCTCGCGGTGGTTCTCGCGTACCAGGTAGAAGATCAGACCGAAGAAGAAGATCCAGAAGGCGTACAGCACCAGCTGTGCGACATCGATGTACTGCGTAATGGCTCCGGTTCCCATGGTGCTTTCCTTCTTGAGCTCAGCCGGGCAGGTCGGCTAGACCGAATCGGTGTGCGGCGCTGCGCCGCGTGGTCGTGCTGCGCACCAGCGGCCCGATGGCCACCAGCGCCGCGAACAGCAGGTAGATCTCAATGTGATAGACAAAGCTGTAGCCGGTGACAGGGCTGAGCAGCGCTTCGCCCAGCCAGCCTTGCGTGGCCAGGCCCGAGACGATGTCGCGCAGCGCGCCGCCGGCCGCGACGGACGCGCCTGCCGCCGTGGCCTGCACCGCGCCCCAGGCGCCCAGCGCCAGACCGATGTGTTCGGCGCGCTCCAGGCTCATCGCTGCGCACAGCGTGCCCACCGCGAACAGCCCGCCGCCGAAGCCGATCAGCGCCACGCCGGCGCGGAACAGCTGCGGCGATTCCAGCGGCGCCGAAAAGATCACGGCTGCGAAGGCCGGCAGGCCGAGCAGCGCCCCGCAGGCGGCCACACGGAAGGGGTCGGCGCCGCGGCTCAGATACCGCGCCGACAGCGCAAAGGCCAGCAGCGATCCTGCGGCCATCAGCGCGGTCAGCGCGCTGGTGGCGCCGACACTCAGGCCGAGGATCTCGCCGCCGTAGGGCTCGAGCACGATGTCCTGCATGTTGAAGGCCACCGTGCCCAGGCAGACGGTCCAGAGGAAACGGCGCGCGTGCTTCTGAGCGATGAAGGCGCGCCACATCGGGCCGAAGGCCGGTGCGGGCTCGCGCTTGCTGCGGCGCCGGCCGGGCTGGCGCGCCTCCTGCTTCCACACCGCTACGATGTTCAGCAGCAGGCTCAGCAGCGCTGCACCCTGCACCACCTGCACCAGCTTCTTGTCGGAGAAGCCGGCCAGCAGCGCGCTGCACAGCAGGCCGCCGCCGAGCATGCCCAGCAGCAGCATCACGTACATCAGCGCGACGACGCGCGGGCGCGAGGCCTCGCTGGCCAAGTCGGTGGCCAGAGCCAGGCCCGAGGTCTGTGTCGTCTGCAATCCCGCACCGACCAGCAGGAAGGCCAGCCCCGCACACAGGTGGCCGACCCAGGGCAGCCCGAGCTGACCCTCGCCGGTGAGCACCAGCAGCGCGAAGGGCATGATCGCCAGCCCGCCGAACTGCAGCATCGTGCCGATCCAGATGTAGGGCACGCGCCGCCATCCGATGGCTGAGGCGTGGGTGTCGGAGCGGTAGCCGATGAACGCGCGAAATGGCGCGGCCACCAGCGGCAGCGCCACCATCAGCGACACCAGCCATGCGGCCATGTGCAGCTCGACGATCATCACGCGGTTCAGCGTGCCGACCATCAGCGCCATCGCCAGGCCCACCGACACCTGGAACAGCGACAGCCGCAGCAGCCTCGACAGCGGCAGTTCGGCGCTGGCGGCGTCGGCGAATGGCAGCAGGCGCGGCAACAGCCGCGCCCATTGTTCGCGCTGCGCCGGGGGCAGGCGGTCGAGCCACTTCACGCTTTGGTCCACTCCATGGCTTGCGACTTGTAGAAGCCGCCGGCGATGTGCGCCTGGCGCGCGGTGTGCCAGGCGCTCAGGCTGTGGTCGGCCAGCATCAGCCGTCGCAAATCGCCGGGCGTGACCGGCTCGATGGCGGGTGAGCGGTCGCCGCGCGGGAAGAGCTTGCCCGCATGCAGCATCAACATCGTGGCCGGTGTGCGCGGCGCCGCAGTGAAGACGATCGAGTGGCGCGTGCGCTGCGCCAGCCGCGACAGCGCCGCGACTGCGTCGTGCGCGCGGTAGTGGATCAGCGAATCCATCGCCACCACGTGATCGAATTCGCCGAGCGCGGGGTCGAGCATGTCGCCGCTGCGAAAACTCACCGAACCCTCGCCCGGCAGTTCGGGCAGCCGCTCGAAGGCCAGTGCCACCAGCGTGGGCGACAGGTCGACCGCCACGACCGTGGCGCCGCGGCGTGCGGCTTCTATCGCCAATGCGCCGGTGCCGCAGCCGGCATCGAGGATGCGCCGGCCGCGCAGGTCCTCGCCCAGCCACGACAGCAGCGTGCTGCGCATGCGATCGCGCCCGGCACGAACAGTTGCGCGGATGCGGCCGACCGGCGCGTCCGAGGTGAGCCGGGCCCAGTTCTGCGCCGCAGTGCGGTCGAAGTAGTGTTCGATTTCGCCGCGGCGGTGCTGGTAGGTGGCGGTGTTCATTGCGTGCGCCTCAATCGAAACCCAGCAGGTCGAAAATGTCACGGTCCTTCATCGGCACCGCGTTCAGGGGCTCGCTGCCCAGCCACAGCGCCGCGGCCAGACGCATGTATTCGTTCTGAACCGCCTCCAGCTCGGGCGAGGGCTCCATCTCGAACAGCGTGCTCTTTTTAAGGCGGCTGCGGCGGATCACGTCCAGGTCGGGGAAGTGCGCCGCCAGCTTCAGGCCGATCTTTTCGTTGTACTTGTCGATCTGGTCGGTAGCGCCGCTGCGGTTGGCGATCACGCCACCCAGGCGCACGTTGTAGTTCTTGGCCTTCGCGCCGATGGCCTGCACGATGCGGTTCATTGCGAAGATCGAGTCGAAGTCGTTGGCGGTGACGATCATCGCCCGGTCGGCATGCTGAAGCGGGGCGGCGAAGCCGCCGCAGACCACGTCGCCAAGCACGTCGAAGATGACCACGTCGGTGTCTTCGAGCAGGTGGTGCTCCTTCAGCAGCTTGACCGTCTGCCCGACGACGTAGCCTCCGCAGCCGGTGCCGGCCGGTGGGCCGCCGGCCTCGACGCACATCACGCCGTTGTAGCCGGGGAAGACGAAGTCCTCGACGCGCAGTTCCTCGGCGTGGAAGTCCACCGTCTCGAGCATGTCGATCACGGTCGGCAGCATCTTCTTCGTCAGCGTGAAGGTGCTGTCGTGCTTGGGGTCGCAGCCGATCTGCAGCACGCGCTTGCCGAGCTTGGAGAAGGCGGCCGACAGGTTGCTCGATGTGGTGCTCTTGCCGATTCCGCCTTTGCCGTAGATGGCGAACACCTTGGCGGTGCCGATCTTCACTTTCGGGTCGAGCTGCACCTGCAGGCTGCCCTCGCCATCCTCACGAGAGTGGGGTTTCTGGCGCAGCTTCGGATGCGGCAGGGTGACTTCTTCGATCATGCGACGGCCCTCTGTTCATATACGCCTTCGAGGCGGTCTTCCAGCTCCTCGCCAGCGCGTTGCAGCGCTTCGAGCGTCTGCGCATCCGGCGTCCAGTACTGGCGGCGGTGCGCTTCGAGCAAACGGTTGGCAACCTTCACCGAGGCCGTCGGGTTCAGCCGGGCCAGACGCTCGCGCATCGTCGGGTCAAGCACGAAGGTCTCGCTCAGCTGCTGGTAGACCCAGGGCTGCACCTGCCCGGTGGTGGCCGACCAGCCCATGGTGTTGGTGACGTGCACTTCGATCTGGCGCACGCCTTCGTAGCCGTGTTCGAGCATGCCCTCGTACCACTTCGGGTTGAGCATGCGGGTGCGTGTCTCCAGCGCCACCTGCTCGCTCAGGCTGCGCACGGTGCCGCTGCCGATGGCATCGTGCGTCTGGTCGCCGATGTATACCGGCGCCATCGCCGCATCGGCGCCCTGCGCCACTGTCTTGGCGCGCTTGACCGCGCGGCTGATGCCGCCGAGGGTGTCGAAGTAGGTGTCGATCGTGGTCACGCCGAGTTCGACCGAATCCAGGTTCTGGTAGGCCAGCTCGACGCCGGCGAGTACGCTTTGCAGCAGCTTGGCGTGCTTTACCGGGCGGCCATTGCAGCCGTAGGCGAAACCCTTGCGTCGCGAGTAGGTCTCGGCCAAGTCGTCCTCGTCGTCCCAGCGTGCGTTGTCGATCAGCAGGTTGACGTTGGCGCCGTAGGCGCCCTCGGCATTGCCAAAGACGCGCAGCGCGGCGGTCTCGATGTCGCCGCCGTGCTCGTCCATGAAAGCCAGCGCATGCTTGCGCACGAAGTTCTGCTCCGGCCGCTCGTCGGCGCTGGCAGCAAGCAGCGCGGCCTCGGCAAGCAGCTTCACCTGCAGCGGCAGCAGGTCGCGGAAGATGCCCGACAGCGTGATCACCACATCGATCCGCGGGCGCTGCAATTCGGCCAGCGGGATCAACTCGGCGCCGGCCAGCCGGCCGTAGCTGTCGAAGCGTGCGCGCGCGCCGAACAGCGCCAGCGCCTGCGCGATCGGCCCGCCTTCGGTCTTCAGGTTGTCGGTGCCCCACAGCACCAGCGCGATCGATTCGGGCACCGCATGGCCGTCGGCGGCGTGGCGCTGCAGCAGCCGCTCGGCCTGGCGCGCGCCGTCCTTCATCGCATAAGCGCTGGGAATGCGGAACGGGTCGAAGCCGTGCAGGTTGCGCCCCGTCGGCAACACCGCCGGCGTGCGCAGCAGGTCGCCGCCGGGCGCGGGGCGCACGAAGCCGCCATCCAGCGCGTGGATCAACCCGGTAATCTCGTGGTCCTCGGCCAGCAGCCGATTGCTTTCACTCAGCGCCTGTAGCACCGGCAGCAGCGTGGCCGCGTCGGCGCGGCCCACGGACAGCTTTTCGGGGCTCTGGCCGGCCACCAGGGCCTTCAGCAGCGTGGGTTCCAGGCTCAGGCCGTGCGTGGCCTCGGCCAGCGAGTGCAGCAGGTCGGCGCGCTGTGCCGGGGTCGGCACGGCACCGACCACGTGCAGGCCGTGGGGGATCAGCGTGTATTCCAGCTCCAGCACCTGCTCGCCCAGGCGCGCGACGCGCGTTTCGACGTCGGCCGACCAGGCCGGCTCGGCGGTGGCCAACTCCAGCGCGGCGGCCTGCGACTGGATCATCGCGGCGAGCTCGTCGCGCTCGCGCGCGGCTTCGGGCTCCAGGCTGCGATAGCGCTCGATCGTCGCCTTCAAATCGACCAGCCCCTTGTACAGCCCGGCCTGCGCGGTGGGCGGCGTCAGGTAGCTGATCAGCGTGGCCGCGGCGCGGCGCTTGGCGATCGTGCCTTCGCTTGGGTTGTTGCTGGCGTAGAGGTAGAAGTTGGGCAGGTCGCCGATCAGCCGGTCGGGCCAGCAGTCGGCGCTCATGCCGTTCTGCTTGCCGGGCATGAACTCCAGTGCGCCGTGCGTACCGAAGTGCAGCACTGCCTGGGCGCCGAAGTCCTCGCGCAGCCAGCGGTAGAAGGCCGAGAAGGCATGCGTCGGCGCGAAGCCCTTGTCGAAGAGCAAGCGCATCGGGTCGCCTTCGTGGCCCATGCCGGGCTGGATGCCGACGAAGACGTTGCCGAAGCGCTCGCCCAGCACCTGGATCGTGCTGCCGTCGCTCTGTTGCCGGCCCGGCGCCGGGCCCCAGACCGACTCGATGGCTTTGAGCCAGCGTTCGCGCTTTACGTGCTCGTCGGCGGGAATGCGCGCGAAAACATTGGCCATCGCCCCGTGGCGTTCGGCGTTGCCGTGGATGATGCTTTCGCGCAGCGAGTCCACGCTGTCGGGCAGCGCCACCGTGTAGCCGGCGCGCTGCAGGCCCTGCAGCGTGTTGAACAGGCTTTCGAAGACCGACAGGAACGCGGCCGTGCCGGTGGCGCCGGCGTTCGGCGGGAAGTTGAAGATCACCAGCGCCAGCTTGCGTTCGGCACGCTGCGAGCGGCGCAGATCGACCAGTCGGCCGACGCGTGCGGCCAGCATGTCGGCGCGCTCGCTGCAGGGCCGCATGTCGTGGGCACCGCCGTCGTCGGCGCTGTCATGCTCGAAGGTGCAGCCGCGTTCGCAGCCGCTGCAGGCGATGTGCGCGGCGTTGCCGCGCCCGCCGTAGACCATCGAGCCGGTGGCCCCGTCGAGCTCGGGGATCGCTACCATCATCGTCGCTTCCACCGGCAGCAGACCGCGCTCGGAGCCGCCCCATTGGTTCAGCGTCTGGAACTCCACTGGCGTCACCGACAGGTAGGGCACGTCGAGCCTTGCGAGCATCTGCTCGGCGGCCTTGGCGTCGTTGTAGGCCGGGCCACCGACCAGCGAGAAGCCCGTCAGCGACAGCACGGCATCGACGACCGGCCGGCCGCCGTCGAAGAAGTACTGCTCCATCGCCGGGCGCGAGTCCAGCCCGGTGGCGAACACGGGCCGCACGCGCAGGCCGCGTGCTTCCAGCGCGGTGATCACGCCGTCGTAGTGCCCGGTGTTGCCGGCCAGGAGGTACGAGCGCAACAGCAGCAGACCGACCGTGCCGCGCTGCCCGCTGGTGGCCACGCGCGGCAGTTCGGCGACGTCTTGCGTCAGGCGATGCGGCAGGCGCGGGTGGTACAGCCCGACCTCGGGATATTCCACCGGCTCGTGGGTGCCGAGCAGGCCGCGCAGCGCACGGCGCGGCCCGTCGGCGTAGCGGTCCACCAGGAAGTGCACCATGTGGCCGACGTTGTCCTCGCTGCCCGCCAACCAGTACTGCAGCGTCAGGAAGTACGCTCGAACGTCCTGCGCGGTGCCGGGGATGAAGCGCAGGATCTTCGGCAGCCGGCGCAGCATCTTCATCTGCTCGGCACCGGCGGTGGTCTTGGTGCTGTTCTCGGCGTTGTTGTCGGCCGTCTGCCGTGCCTTGCCGCGCAAGCGCTTGAGCAGCGTGACGAAGCCGCTGGCCGGCGCCGACATGTCGAAGCGGCCCATGCGGGTGAGCTTGGTGACCTCGGCGGCGCACATCGCGCAGACCATCGCATCGCAGTGTTCGCGCCGTGCCTGCAGCGTGGGCAGCAGCGGAAGGAAATGGTCTTCCAGGAAAAGCATCGTGACGATGACGAGGTCGCCCTGCGCGACATCGGCCTTGCAGCGTTCGAGTGCGTGTTCGTCGCTGCCCCACTCGTCGGCGGCGTGCACGCTGAACTGCAGGCCGGGCAGCCGGCGCGCGAGCGTGCGGGCTGCGCGCTGCGCAGCGCTGGCCAGGTGGCTGTCCATCGTCACCAGCACCACCTTCATTGGCGTGGCGGTAGCCGACACCGGCGCCGAGACCTCGCCGCGCGGCGCTGCGGCGCGCCGCCCGGCAGATTGCTTCAACAAGGCGCCCACGGCACGCACCGCGTTGGCAGTGCCGACGCCGGGTGCTCTGCCGATGGCCTCAACGGCTGTAGTGGGCTTTGGCATCGTATAGGGTCTCGACGGTGATCGGTGTCAGGCCGCGCTCGCCGGCATAGGCTTCGGTGTTGCGCCGTGCCTTGCCGCGCACGAAGAAGGGGATCTTCTTCAGCTCCTTCTCCGCGTCGTTGGTCCAGGTGGCAGCGACGGTGACGGGTTCAGCCACGGCGACGTCGGTGGTTTCGACCGCTTCGGCCACGGCGGCAGCGATCGTGGCCGCGTGCGCAGTCTCCGGTGCCGGCCGTGCGGCCGAGCCCAGGTGCGAGGGCGACGCGCCGTCGTGGAACTCGAAGTCGCCGCGGAACATCGTCAGCAGGTGTTCTTCCAGGCCCATCATCAACGGGTGCACCCAGGCGTCGAAGATCACGTTTGCGCCTTCGAAGCCCATCTGCGGCGCATGCCGCGCGGGGAAGTCCTGCACGTGCATCGGCGCCGAGATCACCGCGCAGGGGATGCCCAGGCGCTTGGCAATGTGGCGCTCCATCTGCGTGCCCAGCACCAGCTCGGGTTGCAGTGCGGCCACCCGCTCCTCGACTTCGAGGTAGTCGTCGGTGATCAGCGCCTCGACGCCGTACAGCTTGGCGGCTTCGCGCACCTCGCGCGCGAACTCGCGGCTGTAGGTGCCCAGGCCGACCACCTGGAAACCCAGTTCGTGTGCGGCAATGCGCGCCGCGGTCACGACATGCGTGGCGTCGCCGAAGACGAACACGCGCTTGCCCGTGAGGTAGGTGGAATCGACCGACTTGGCGTACCAGGGCGAGCGCGCGCGCGAGTCGTTGAGCAGCTCGGTGGGGTCAGCGCCACTCAGCGCGGCGACCTCGCGAATGAATTCACGCGTCGCGCCCACGCCGATTGGCACGGTCTTGACGATGGCCTGGCCGAAGCTGCGCAGCAGCCACTGCGCCGCCTGAGACGCCACCTCGGGATACAGCACCACGTTGAAGTTGGCCTCGCCCAGGCGCGTCAGGTCGTGCGGCGTGGCATCGAGCGGGGCGACGACATTGATGTCCACCTGCAGCCGGCGCAGCAGGTCCAGCACCTCGCGCAGGTCGTCGCGGTGGCGGAAACCCAAGGCGGTGGGCCCGAGCACGTTGCAACGCACCCGCGTGCCGGCGTCGCGCTCTTGCGTCGTGCCGGGCTGCGGCACGTGCGGCATGCACAGCGCGCGAACCAGCTGGTAGAAGGTCTCGGAGGCGCCCCAGTTCTCCTTGCGCTGGTAGGCCGGGAGCTCCAGCGCCACCACCGGCACCGGCAGGTTCAGCGCGGCGGCCAGACCACCGGGGTCGTCCTGGATCAGCTCGGCGGTGCAGGACGCGCCGACGATCATCGCCTGCGGCTTGAATCGCTCGTAGGCCTCGCGCGCCGCGGTCTTGAACAGCTCGGCGGTGTCGCCGCCCAGGTCGCGCGCCTGGAAGGTCGTGTAGGTCACCGGCGGGCGCTGGTTGCGCCGCTCGATCATCGTGAACAGCAGGTCGGCGTAGGTGTCGCCCTGCGGCGCGTGCAGCACGTAGTGCAGGCCCTTCATCGCCGTTGCGACGCGCATCGCGCCGATGTGCGGCGGGCCTTCGTAGGTCCAGAGCGTGAGTTGCATGGTCGCCTCAGGCCGCCAGAAGCTCGCGCCGGCGCAGCGGGCGCGCGAACAGTTCGGCCAGGTCGGCGGCCTGCTCGTAACCCTGGATCGGCGTGAACACCAGTTCGATCGCCCACTTGGTTGTCAGGCCTTCGGCCTCCAGCGGATTGGCCAAGCCCAGCCCGCAGACCACGATGTCGGGCTGCGCGACGCGGCAACGGTCGAGCTGCTTCTCGACGTGCTGGCCTTCGCTGAGGCGGGCCTCGGCGGGCAGCAGTGCCAGCTCTTCGGCCAGGTGCTCGCGGTGCAGGTAGGGTGTGCCGACTTCCGTCAGCCGCATGCCCAGCTCACGCGAAAGGAAGCGCGCCAGCGGCGGCTCGAGCTGCGAATCGGGGAAGAAGAAGATGCTCTTGCCTTCGAGCACGCTGCGCTGGCGTTGCAGCGCGGCGGTGGCACGCGTGCGGGCGGCCTGGGTGACCACCCCCACCGTCTGCGCGTCGGTGCCGAAGGCTGCGGCCGCGGCTTCGAGCCAGCGGCTGGTGCCTTCGACACCGAGTGGGAAGGGCGCGGCAATGCGCCGTGCTCCGCGTTGTTCGAGTGCGCGCGCCGTGTCCGCCAGGAAGGGCTGCGCCAGAAGGTAGCGTGTGTTCGGCCCGACTGCGGGCATGGCGTCGCTGCGTCGTGCCGGAAGGAAGCCGACACGTGTGATGCCGATCTGCGCCAGCAGCCGCGCGAACTGGTCCTCGACCACATCGGCCAGCGCGCCCACCACCACCAGCGACGGTGCGGCGCCGGCCGGCTCGGCCGGTAGCCCCGGCACCAGCGAGGCCAGGCAGGCATCCTCACCCTGGGTGAAGGTGGTCTCGATGCCACTGCCCGAATAGTTCAGCACCCGCACCTGCGGCGCGAAACGCTGGCTCAGGCGCAAGGCGGCGCGGGACAGGTCGAGCTTGATCACCTCCGACGGGCACGACCCCACCAGGAACAGCGTGCGGATGTCGCTGCGCCGCTCCAGCAGTCGCGCCACGACGCGGTCGAGTTCGTCCTGCGCATCGGCCAGGCCGGCCAGGTCGCGCTCGTCGATGATCGCGGTGGCAAAACGCGGCTCGGCGAAGATCATCACGCCAGCGGCCGACTGGATCAGGTGCGCGCAAGTGCGCGAGCCGATCACCAGGAAGAAGGCGTCCTGGATCTTGCGGTGCAGCCAGACGATGCCGGTCAGGCCGCAGAAGACCTCGCGCTGGCCGCGCTCGCGCAGCACTGGTGCCGAGGCGCAGCCGTCGGCGGCGGCGCTTTGCAGTTCGATTACGCGGCCGTTCATGCGCCCACCCCGCCGGCCAACACCGGTGCGCGTGCCGCGTCGAGCCGTGCCGCGCGCAGCTTCAGCAGGAACTGCGCGGCATTGATGACATAGCTGGCATAGGCCGCCAGCGCCAGCAGCATCAGCGCACGCGCATCGAGTGCGCCGCTGGCCAGCGCCACGATGTACGCGGTGTGCAGCGCCAGCACCAGCATGCTGAATACGTCTTCCCAGAAGAAGGCCGGCGCGAACAGCCACTTGCCGAAGACCACCTTCTCCCAGATCGAGCCGGTGACCATGATCGTGTAGAGCAGCAGGGTTTTCACTACCACCGACGCGTTGGCCAACGCAAAGCCCTCGCCGGTGGCCAGCGCGCGCAGCACCAGCACCAGACTGACCGCGAAGACCAGGAACTGCAGCGGTGCCAGCAGGCCCTGCACCAGGGTCCAGCGCGTGGCGTCGCGGCGTGCGCGCTCGGCCGGCGTGTACAGCGGGGCGCGTGCGCGGGCCCCGCTTGCACCCCAACCCGAAGACCCCTGCTTTCGATTCATGGCGGCAAGACTAGGGCTTGGCCGATCATGTGTCAATCGAGATTGACGTCTATCAGCATTGACACACGGCCGACGGTCGCCGATCATGGCTGTGCCGGGCGGCGTCGCGCTCCGGCGCAGGCGAGGAGCGGCGATGCAGATCGAATCGGCGGGTTCGGCAATGGTGGAAACACGGATGCCCTGGCTTTTGACGCACCCGACTGGCGGGAGTAAAACCGATGGCACTAGGGTGGGGGTTCACTTGATTCCTCCCGCGCCGCAACACCGGCGGTTCATCGCGAGCCCGCTGGCCAAGAGGTGCCACTTTGACCCCGGTGATGGCGGTGTGGGTGCTGTATTGCAACTTGGACATGGCATAGGGGCCAAGGCACCTGCAGCGGGAGGAGACATCGATGCAACGTGAAGCTCCCAATGTCTCGCTGGCCGAGGACTGCAGTGGCGATGCCAGCTTGCTGCCGCCTCACGGTGTGGGGCAGGTGCTGTCCAGCCTGCTGGCTCGCGACGACGACGCCAAGCAGCGTCTGGCCCATCTAGCCCGCGCGATCGAGGCCGACGTCATCCCGCGCCTGGTGCAGGCGCACCGGCAGGGCGGCACGGCGGCCAACTCCGGCCCGGCCGGCGGGCCGGCACCCAGCGCCGAGCAGATCGAGCGTTTCGTGGAACTGATCGTCGGCGACAGCGAGATCGACATCCAGGCCGCGGTCGAAGCCAAGCGGCGCGCCGGCCTGTCGGTCGAGGGCTTGTACCTCGACCTGTTCGCGCCGGCCGCACGGCGGCTGGGCGAGATGTGGACCGACGACCTGTGCGACTTTTCCACGGTCACTGTCGCGCTGGGTCGGCTGCAGCGGCTGCTGCGCGAGCTGAGCCCGAGCTTCGGCACCGAGGTCGAATACCCGGCCAACGGGCGTCGGGCCATCTTCGCGCAGCCCGCCGATGAGCAGCACAGCTTCGGCCTGAGCATGGTCGCCGAGTTCTTCCGGCGCGAAGGCTGGGACGTGTTTGGCGTGGTCGGCGGCGCTGCCGAGGAACTGCGGGTGCGCGTGCGCAAGGAGTGGGCCGACGTAGTCGGGTTTTCCATCGGCAGCGAGCGCCGGCTCGACTGGCTGCGCGAGCGCATTGCCGAAGTGCGCGCCGCGTCGCGCAACCCGGAACTGGTGGTCATGGTTGGCGGGCCGATCTTCGTTCTGCGGCCCGAATGGGTGGCTTCGGTCGGTGCCGATGCCACAGCGCGTGATGCGCGCGACGCGCCGCGGATGGCGGCGCGCTTGCTGATGAACACACGCGCGCGCCCCTGAATCGGGCGTCCACCGTTGCAATCTGGTTGACAATAGGGCGTGTAAACCCTTTACCACGCCACGCCCGCCATGCCCAGAACCAAGGACGCGAAGAACACGCTCGGCGAGCTCGACGCCAAGACCGTGTCGCGGCTGGTCGGCGCGGCCAGCGACGTCGCGCTGGTGCTCGACGAGGAGGGCACGATCATCGAGGTCGTCGCGCAGCGCGACGAGTTGCGTGCACGCGGCACCCGCGAGTGGCTGGGCAAGCCCTGGGTGCAGACGGTGACGGTGGAAAGCCGCCTCAAGGTCGAGGCCTTGCTGCGTGATGCCCAGGCGGCGGCCGACGCGGCGCGGTGGCGCCAGGTGAACCATCCGGTGAAGGACGGGGACGACCTGCCCTTGCTCTATTCGGCGCTGCGCGTGACGCGGGACGACAGCCACGGCGGCAAGGGGCGCATCGTTGCCTTCGGCCGCGACCTGCGCGACAGCGTTGCGCTGCAGCGGCGCCTGATCGAGTCGCAGCAGGCGATGGAGCGTGACTACTGGCGCTACCGCGAAGCCGAGACGCGCTACCGGCACCTTTTCGAAACATCCGCCGAGGCGGTGCTGGTCGTCGATGGCTCGACCCAGAAGGTGCTCGAAGCCAACCCGGCGGCGCGGGCCTTGTGCGGGGCGCGGCGCCCCCGGCTGGTGGGTGCGGTGCTCGCCACGCTGTTCGACGCGTCGCAGGCCGAAAGGCTGCAGAACCTGATCGCGGCCGCGCGCACGCTCGGCCGCCAGGAGGCGCTGCGCGCCCGGCTCGCGCAGGACGGCGAGGAGGTCACGGTGTCGGCGTCGGTCTTCCGCCAGGACGATGCAGCCTTCGTGCTGGTGCGGCTCGCGCCGGTGCGCGGCCAGCCGGGCGCGCCGCGTCTACGCAGCGTGGGCAACAAGGGCAGCGAAGCTGCCGTCGAGTCGATGCTGCAGGCCTACATGCGCCAGGCACCCGACGGGTTGGTGTTCTGCGATGCTGCCGGGCGGGTGCTGTCGGCCAACCGTGCCTTCGTCGCGCTGGCCCAGCTCAGCGCGGAGGAGCAGGTTCGCGGCCAGCCGCTGGACCGCTGGGTCGGCCGCACCGGCGTCGAACTCGGTGTGCTGATCGCCACGCTGCGCCAGCGCGGCAGCGTCGGCCTTTACGTGACCGTGCTGCGTGGCGAGTACGGCGCCAGCCCCGAGGTCGAAATCTCCGCCGCGGCACTATCACTGGGCGAGGACACGGTGCTGGCCTTCGCGGTGCGCGACATCGACCGGCGCATGAGCGCCGATTCGAAGACCGCGGCGCTGGCGATGCCACGCTCCGCGGCCGAACTGACCGAACTGGTCGGCCGGACGCCGCTGAAGGCGATCGTCTCCGAGACCACCGACCTGATCGAGCAGCTGTGCATCCAGACGGCGCTGGGCATGACCGGCGACAATCGCGCATCGGCGGCGCTGCTGCTGGGCCTGTCGCGGCAGAGCCTTTATGTCAAGCTGCGCCGCTACGGCATGGTTGGGGCGGCCGGCGAGGACGAGGAAGCCTGAGTTGGCGTGAGGCCATCGAATGCACGTGGGTGCATCGGTAGGCCGCTGACACGCTGCGCCGGTGCCAAGGCGCGCCACGGCCGTGACGCCGATCCTGCAAGCAAGACAGCAGCGCATGGCGAGGCAATGGTGTTTGTGGGAATCGCTCAATGTAAACTTTGATTGACGTAATTGAGTGTCAGGTGCAATATCGCGCCATGTCGCTTTCGGCACCGTCCCCTGCTTTGCCCTATCCGGCGCCATCGGCCGTTGCGGAGCTGTTCAAGCCGATCACCTGGTTCCCGCCGATGTGGGCCTTCGCCTGCGGCGTGGTGGCATCGGGTGTGCCGCTGACGGGGCACTGGCCGCTGATCGTGATCGGCGTGCTGCTGGCCGGCCCGCTGGTGTGCGCCACCAGCCAGGCAGTGAACGACTGGTTCGACCGCCATGTTGATGCCATCAACGAGCCGCAGCGTCCGATCCCGTCGGGCCGTATGCCCGGGCGCTGGGGGCTGTACCTGGCGATTGCATGGACCGCGATGTCGCTGATCGTGGCCACGGCGCTGGGCCCCTGGGGCTTTGGTGCGGCGCTGGTTGGGCTGCTGCTGGCCTGGACCTACAGCGCGCCGCCGCTGCGCCTGAAGCGCAACGGCTGGTGGGGCAACGCTGCCTGCGGGCTGTGCTACGAAGGGCTCGCCTGGGCCACCGGCGCAGCCGTGATGGCCGCCGGCAGCATGCCGCATGCACATTCGCTAGCGCTGGCCGTGCTGTACAGCCTGGGCGCGCACGGCATCATGACTCTGAACGATTTCAAGTCGATCAAGGGCGACCGGCAGATGGGCATCGGCTCGCTCCCGGTGCGCCTTGGTGTCGATGGCGCAGCTCGGACTGCCTGCCTGTCGATGGCCGCGCCGCAGTTGGTGGTGGTCGGCTTGCTGCTGCACTGGGGCGCGCCGGCGCACGCGGCAGGTGTGGCGGCGCTGGTGCTGGCGCAGTTCGTGCTAATGGCGCGCTTCCTGCGGCACCCGGTGCAGCAGGCGCTGTTCTACAGCGGCTTCGGCGTGCCCTTGTTCGTGGCCGGCATGATGGTCAGCGCCTTTGCGCTGCGCACGTTGGGCGGAGGTGCGGCGTGAGCGCGGCCGCCGGCCTGGGCTGGTTCGGCATCTTCCGGCTGGGTCTGGTGCAGGCGATGCTCGGCGCGGTGGTCATCCTGACGACCTCGACGCTGAACCGCGTGATGGTCGTCGAACTGGCGCTGCCGGCGCTGCTGCCCGGTCTGCTGGTGGGGCTGCACTATGCAGTGCAGATGACGCGGCCGCGCATGGGCTATGGCAGCGACCTGGGCCGGCGGCGCACGCCGTGGATCCTGGGCGGCATGGCGGTGCTGGCGCTGGGCGGCTTCGGCGGCGCCGTCGCCACCGCGTGGATGGGCAGCGCGCGCTGGGCCGGTGTGGCGCTGGCAATGCTGTCGTACGCGCTGGTGGGCCTGGGTGTCAGCGCAGCTGGCACCTCGCTACTGGTGCTGCTGGCCAAGCGGGTGCAGGCCGAGCGCCGCGCCGCGGCCGCGACCGTGGTATGGGTGATGATGATCGTCGGCTTCGCCGTTACCGCCGGTACGGTCGGTCATTGGCTCGACCCCTATTCACCGCAGCGCCTGATGCTCGTCTCGGGCCTGGTCTCGCTGATCGCCGTGGCGGTGACCGCGCTGGCGCTGCGCGGCCTGGAAACGCCGCAGGCCGCGCCCGAGGCATCGGTGCAGCCGGTGCGGCCCGACTTCCGCGCCGCCTTGCGCCAGGTCTGGATTGAACCGGATGCGCGGCGCTTCACGATCTTCGTCTTCGTCTCGATGTTGGCCTACAGCACGCAGGACCTGATCCTCGAGCCCTTCGCCGGCGCGCTGTTCACCTTCACGCCGGGGCAGTCGACGCAGTTGTCGGGCATCCAGCACGGCGGCACGCTGGCCGGCATGCTGCTGGCGGCGCTGGCCGGGCGGCGCATCGCCGGCATTGGCTTCGGCTCGCTGCGAGCGTGGATGGTGGGTGGCTGCCTGGCCTCGGCGCTGGCCTTGTTCGGCCTGGTGGTGGCCGGTGTGTCGGCACCGCACTGGCCGCTGCGCGCCAATGTCTTCTTGCTCGGGCTGGCCAATGGTGCATTCTCCATCGCCGCCATCGGCGCGATGATGGGTCTCGCCGGCTCCGGGCAAGGCGGCCACGAAGGCACGCGCATGGGGCTGTGGGGCGCGGCGCAGGCCATTGGCTTCGCCCTCGGTGGCCTGTTCGGCGCTACCGCGAGCGATGTGGCGCGCTGGTGGCTGGCTGCGCCGGGCAGCGCCTACTCCTCGGTGTTCCTGCTCGAAGCGCTGATGTTCGTCGGCTCTGCCGCGCTGGCTGCACGCATTGCCGGTGTCGGTGTGCAGCGGCCCGTCGCCTCGCCCGCACCAAGTGTCACTAGCGAACTGCCAACTCTGTCCATGGGAGGTCGAGCATGAATGTAAACCCGTTGAACGGGGTTTATGACGTAGTGGTCGTCGGCGGCGGGCCGGCCGGCGCCACTGCGGCCGAGGATCTGGCGCGCCAGGGTCATTCGGTGATGCTGCTCGATCGCGGCGGGCGCATCAAGCCCTGCGGCGGCGCGATCCCGCCACGGCTGATCAAGGACTTCGCGATCCCCGACCACCTGCTGGTGGCGCGGGCGCGTTCGGCCCGAATGATATCGCCGGCCGACGTCAAGGTGGACATTCCGATCGAGGGCGGCTTCGTCGGCATGGTCGACCGCGAGCACTTCGACGAGTGGCTGCGCCAGCGTGCCGAGACGGCTGGGGCGGTGCGCATCACCGGCCGCTTTGAGCGCACCGAGCGCACCGACGACGGCCTCACTGTGCTGCACTTCAATGCGCGCGCCGACTCGCCGCGCCAGATGCATGCGGCGTCGGTGCGTTGCCGCTGCGTCATCGGTGCAGATGGCGCGCGCTCGGAAGTGGCCAGGCAGTCGATACCCGGCGCGCAGAAGATGCGCCATGTCTTCGCCTATCACGAGATCGTGCGCGCGCCAACGTCGGACATACCCGGCTACGACGGCACGCGCTGCGACGTGTACTACCGCGGCGAGCTGTCGCCGGATTTCTACGGTTGGGTGTTCCCGCACGGCGAAACGATGAGCATCGGCACCGGCAGTGCCGACAAGGGCTTTTCGCTGCGCACCGGCACCGCGGCGCTGCGCCAGGCCAGCGGCCTGGACGGCTTGCAGACACTGCGGCGCGAAGGTGCGCCAATTCCGATGAAGCCGCTGCCGCGCTGGGACAACGGCCGCGACGTGGTGCTGGCCGGCGATGCCGCCGGCGTGGTCGCGCCGGCCTCCGGCGAGGGCATCTACTATGCGATGTACGGCGGCCGCGTGGCGGCGCAGGCCGTGCACCGCTTTCTGGAAACCGGCGACGGCAAGGCGCTGGCGGGCGCGCGCAAGCAGTTCATGCGTGCCCACGGCCGCGTTTTCTGGGTGCT
>Ga0316188_10000008_pt1 | contig 51181 bp, 44 predicted proteins | sample Phiworburrow1_MG_FD_204933 | JGI IMG/M metagenome (GOLD analysis project Ga0316188, IMG submission 204933) | Coastal sediment microbial communities from Maine, United States - Phippsburg worm burrow 1 | ecosystem: Environmental > Aquatic > Marine > Coastal > Sediment | place: USA: Maine... | reverse complement strand
AGCCCGCCACCAGGCCCCGGAAACGGATCCGCGTGGCGCCAAGTGCTGTGCTGAATATGCGGAGCATCCCGGATGACTCAGGGAATAGCGACCGCTTCAATGATTGCCCTGGCCTGTTCATCCGGTGAGCTGCTGTAATCGGTCACCGCCATCCGGTGCATGGCGACTCCCGGGAATACAGCCTGCACGTGCTCAGGTAACACCGCGTTCTCACCGTGAATCATTGCCCAGGCCTGGGCGGCGCGCATCAAGGCAATGGCTGCCCTTGGGCTCATCCCCGGCGCCAGCTGGGGTAGCTGCCTGGTATGCAGTACCAGTGCCTGCAGGTAATCCAGCAAGGCAGATGAAATGTGAACCCCGGGAACGAGTTTTTGCAGTGCCAGGAGTTGCTCGGTTCTGAGCACCGGGGCGGTTTCCGCGATCATCTCCCGGCGATCATTTCCCCTGAGCAGTTCGCGCTCTAGCGCCTGACCCGGGAATCCCAGGCTGATGCGCATGAGAAAACGATCCAGTTGGGACTCGGGCAGCGGGAAGGTGCCGATGTGACTGGTTGGGTTCTGGGTGCCGACTACAAAAAATGGCTCCGGCAGCGGGTAGGTCTCGCCATCGGCGGTGACCTGGTGTTCTTCCATTACCTCCAGCAAGGCACTCTGGGTCTTGGGTGTGGCGCGGTTGATTTCATCGGCCAGCATAAGCTGGGTGAACACTGGTCCCTTGTGAAAACGAAAACGCTGGGAGTCCTGCTCAAAAATTGATGCACCGAGAATGTCGGCGGGCAACAGGTCGCTGGTGAACTGAATTCGCTGGTAGCTTAGCCCCATGATGCGCGCCAGTGCGTGGGCCAGGGTGGTCTTGCCCACTCCCGGCATGTCTTCAATCAGCAGGTGGCCGCGGGCCAGCAGGCAGGCGACGGCAAGGCGCAGTTGCCGGTCCTTGTCGAGGATTATTCGATTCAGGGTTGCGAGCGCCTTGTTAAGTAGCGCGAGGTTTTCGGCGGTATTAACCGCCCCGGTGTTTGCCTGGCTCATAGATCTGTTCCCTGTTGCCCGGTAGTGTCCCTGATAGAAAAAGGCCCGGACTGATTTTGGCAGACCGGGCCTTGGATTATTAGCTGAGATCAGCCAGTCGTTCCAGGTTATCCCTGAGATGACCCAGTTCCTGTCGGAACTGTTCGGAGCGTTGGCGTTCCTGCTGAACGACTTCCTCGGGAGCCTTGCTCATGAAGCGCTCGTTGGACAGCTTGCCATCGCACTTGGCCAGTTCCTTTTCAACGCGCTGGATTTGTTTTTCCAGCCTGGCCCTTTCCGCAGCCACGTCAATCAGCCCGGCCATGGGGACCAGCAATTTCATGTTGCCCAGCAATGCGGTGGCGGATGCCGGCAGCTCGCTGCCCGGTTCCGGAAAATCTACCGATTCGAGTTTGGCCAGGCTCTGCAGGTAGGCGCCATGAGCCTGCCAGAGCTCCTGGTCATGCTCCGATGCATCCTGGAGCAGTACCGGCAATTCCCGTGCGGGAGGAATATCCATCTCGCCACGAATTTGCCTGACACCCAGGACAAAACCCATCACCCATTCCATGTGTTCCCGGGCCTCGGGGTCGTCGGCAAATTCGTCTTCTCCGGGGTAGGGCTGAAGCATGATGGTGTCACCGGTCTTGCCGGCAAGCGGGGCGACCCGCTGCCAGATCTCTTCGGTCACAAACGGCATCACCGGGTGCAGCATCCGCAGGGTGGCTTCCAGCACCATGACCAGGGTCTGGCGGGTGCCGCGACGTTGTGCCGCGGTGGTGGATTCTGACTGGAGGATGGGTTTGGAAAGTTCAAGGTACCAGTCACAGAACTGGTGCCAGGTGAACTCGTAACTGGCCTGGGCTGCCAGGTCCAGTCGATAGTTGCCAAATCCCCGGCGTGTTTCCTTAATCGCCTCGGCCAGGCGGGCACGGATCCAGCGGTCGGCCAGGCTCAGTTCCACCTTGCCTTTCAGGCCGCAGTCCCGGTCCTCTGTGTTCATCAACACGTAACGCGCGGCATTCCACAGCTTGTTGCAGAAGTTGCGATAGCCTTCGATGCGGCCCAGGTCGAAGCGAATATCGCGTCCGGTGGTGGCCAGGGCGGCAAAGGTAAAGCGCAGGGCGTCGGTGCCAAAGGCAGGGATGCCATCGGGGAACTGACGACGGGTTGCCTTTTCAATCTTTGGTGCCAGGTGGGGCTGCATCAGGCCGGTGGTGCGCTTGCTCACCAACTCTTCCAGGGTGATGCCGTCAATCAGGTCCAGGGGGTCGAGCACGTTGCCCTTGGACTTGGACATCTTCTGTCCTTCCTGGTCGCGGATCAGGCCATGGATATAGATCTCCTTGAAGGGGACGTCATCCATGAATTTCAGGCCAAACATAATCATCCGGGCAACCCAGAAGAAAATGATATCGAATCCGGTGACCAGTACCGAGGTGGGGTACCAGGTTTTCAGCGCATCGGTTTGTTCCGGCCAGCCCAGGGTGGAGAAGGGCCACAGGGCAGAAGAGAACCAGGTATCCAGTACGTCCTCGTCCTGTCGCAGGGCAATCTCGGCGCCCAGCTTGTTCTCTGCGCGCACTTCATCTTCGCTGTGGCCTACGTAGATGTTGTCTTGCTCGTCATACCAGGCGGGAATCCGGTGTCCCCACCACAACTGGCGGCTGATGCACCAATCCTGGATGTTGTTCATCCACTCGTAATAGGTCTTGGACCAGTTTTCCGGGACAAAGCGAATCTTGCCGGTTTCCACCGCGGCGATGGCTTCCTTTGCAAGGGGCTCGACCCGCACATACCACTGGTCGGTCAAATAAGGCTCAACCACTGATCCACTGCGATCCCCCCGGGGGACCATGAGTTTGTGGGCATCAATGCGCACCAGCAGGCCCAGGGCATCCAGGTCTTCCACGACCTTCTTGCGCGCATCGAAACGGTCCATGCCCCGGTAAGGCTCCGGGGCGGCATCGTTGATCGCCGCGTTATCGGTGAGGATGTTGATGATTTCCAGGTCATGACGCTTGCCGATCTCGTAATCGTTCACGTCATGAGCAGGGGTGATTTTTACGCAACCGCTGCCGAACTCGGGGTCCACGTAGTCATCGGCCACGATGGGGATCAGGCGATCGCTCAGCGGCAGACGCACATGCTTGCCGACCAGGTGGGTGTAGCGTTCATCATCCGGGTGCACCGCAACGGCGGTATCGCCAAGCATGGTTTCCGGACGTGTGGTGGCTACCACCAGTGAGTCGTCACTGCCGTCGATGGGGTAGCGCAGGTGCCACAGGTGACCGTCTTCTTCCTGGGAAAGCACTTCCAGGTCGGACAAGGCGGTGTGCAGGACCGGGTCCCAGTTCACCAGGCGCTTGCCGCGGTAGATCAGGCCTTCCCTGTGCAGGCGGACGAATACTTCCTGGACAGCTTTTGAGAGCCCCTCGTCCATGGTGAAACGTTCCCGGTTCCAATCTACCGAGGAGCCCATGCGACGCAGCTGCCGTGAGATGGTATTACCGGATTCTTCCTTCCACTCCCAGACTTTTTCCACGAACGCGTCGCGTCCAAGATCGTGACGATTCAGTCCCTGGGCATTCAGCTGGCGTTCCACCACCATCTGGGTGGCGATGCCGGCGTGATCGGTGCCAGGCTGCCACAAGGTGTTTTTTCCCTGCATCCGGTGGAAGCGCGTCAGGGTATCCATGATGGTGTCCTGGAACGCATGCCCCATGTGCAGGGTGCCCGTGACATTGGGTGGCGGGATCATGATGCAATACGGATCACCACTGCCTGAGGGGACGAAGTGACCGTCCTTTTCCCAGGTCTCGTACCAGCGGTTTTCAATGTCTTGGGGAGAGTAGGCTTTATCCATTTCTTGATTCACACGCGCCGTGACGGTCCGGGTAGGGGTGGGTTACTGGTTCGATTCTTCTGTCTGGCCGGCATTGGCAGCCAGTTGTTCATTCAATACATCGTCGATGAGAGACGGGAGCTGTTCCTTCAGGCGGTCAAGCACCTGTTCCAGCAGGGCGGCTTCCATTTCTCTTACGGCGCCATGCAGCAGCTGGCTGGCCAGGTCGATGGTCTGGGTAGTCAGCTTGGAACGCAATTCTCCCAGGGCCTGCTCGTTCGGCCAGGCCGGCTCACTGACAAGCACCTTGGGCGTTTTGCCGCCAATGTCAGTCAGGACGTCCGGGTTAAACTCGAATCCGGATTCTGATTCCGCCCGGGCCCCGGCCTGGGCGGCGACCTCGGCCTGGAGCAGGGACTGAACTGTCTGGGGCAAAATCACTACCGTCTCGGTCAGTGTAGGGATGCGGTTCGCCAACTTGTTGTCACGCCCCTTGTTGTTGCGTTTTGACATGGCCTAGCCCAGTTCGTGTGTGTTCAATGGATACCCACGATCCCTGTAGAAGCGGAACCGTTCCCGGGCCTGTTTCCGGGTGGCTTCATTGCCACCCACGATTTCGGCCACTCGTTCGAATCGACTGAAAAACAGCGGCACCTGCTCGGCAAGGTTTATCAGCAGGTCCCGATGTTCCGGGTCCGGCTCTTCTCCCTGGCCGATGATCACCGGCGAATCCGCAGCGGCCTCCGAGCCCACTATGGCGTGGGGGACGAAGCTGCCATCCCGGTAGGTCCACAGTTGATCATCCAGCGAGGCGGCGGACTGCGCAGAATCCGTGTGCAGGAAGATCCGCTGACCCAGGCGATAGGCTTTCTCGGCAATCCTGCAGGCTGTGCGTACACCATCGCCAGAAGCCTGCTCAGCCAATATGTAAAAATCGACCCGGGTCACTCTGACTCCACGCTTATATGCCGGCCTTGTTTAACAGGAAGTCGATCAGAAGCGGAACCGGGCGTCCGGTACTGCCTTTCTGAGCGCCACTCTTCCATGCTGTTCCAGCGATGTCCAGGTGCGCCCAGCGCTGACCCTTGGTGAACTTGGACAGGAAGGAGGCGGCAATCAATGCGCCGCCTTCACGGGTGCCCATGTTCGAGAAATCCGCAAAGTTGCTCTTCAGGGTTTCTTCGTAGTCCTTGCCGATGGGCAGGTGCCACGCTTCGTCTCCGGAGCGCTTGCCGGCAGCCAGCAATTCGCCGGCCAACTCGTCGTCATTACCCATCAGGCCGGTCAGGAACGGACCAAGGGCTATTACGCAGGCACCGGTCAGGGTGGCGACGTCGATGATCTCGCTGGGCTTGAAGCGCTTGGCGTAGGTCAGTGCGTCGCACAGGATCAGGCGGCCTTCGGCATCGGTGTTCAGGATTTCGATGGTCTTGCCGGACATGCTGGTGACAATGTCTCCAGGCTTGGTGGCTCTGCCGCTGGGCATGTTTTCGCAGGACGGAACCACGGCAATCACATTGATTGGCAGGTTCAGCAGGGCCACGGCGCGCATCGTGCCGATCACTGAGGCAGCGCCATTCATGTCGTACTTCATCTCGTCCATGGCAGGCGGCGGCTTCAGCGAGATACCACCGGTGTCAAAGGTGATGCCCTTGCCAACCAATACTACGGGAGCCTTCGAAGCGGCTGCGCCCTTGTGCTTGATGACGATCAGGCGGGCGGGTTCCTCGGTGCCACGGGCGACTGATTCAAACGCGCCCATTTTGAGTTTGTGAATTTCTGCCGGGCCCATCACTTCAGTTGTCAGGCTCTTGTGCTCACGCGCCAGCTTCTGCGCTTCACGGGCCAGGTGCGACGGGGTGCAGACGTTGGCAGCGGTATTGGCCAGGTCCTGGGTCAGGGCCATGCCCTGGGTGATTGCCAGGCCTTGCTCGGCGCCGCGCAGTGCCGCGTTGGCGGCTCCACGACTGTCCATGGCGATACCCAGGCGCTTGGTCTTCGGTGCTGCGGGCTTTGGCCCAGTCTTGTGAGCGAGGAAGCGGTAGCTGGCCTTATGCCATGCCTCAGCGGTCATTCGTCCGGCGTACAGCGGTGCGACCAATGCGTCGGTCCCGTGGGTCAGGTAGCTGATGGCATCTGCGGCGCCGGTTTTGGAAGCGGCGGCGATGCCGGCGTTCAATGCGGCGGTCAGGGTGCGCTTGTCCAGCTTGGCCTTGGGGCCCAGGCCTACCAGCAGTAAGCGAGCGCAGGGCATTTTCACCAGGTTGGTAACCAGCAGGGTCTCACCGGGCTTGCCGGAGAAATCTCCGCTCTTGCAGAGGTTTGATATCAATCCCTTGCTCGCCGTGTCCAGCTCCGCAGCGGCCTCGGTCAGGTTACCTTTGGCGTACACGCCTACAATGGCGCAGCCGGTACGCTGCTTGGCAGCAGAACCGCTCTTGGCAAAGAAATTCATAATTCAAACCTCATGTCTTGTTATTGTCGTGCCTACAAACAAATGGGTGCTTGTCTGCTTTGCTGTTTCATGAAAAACCTGGAGCCGCTAAACTTACCCCAGGTGCTGGTCGACGCGAAACCAGTTGTTCAGAATCCACAGTGGCACGGCGAAAAACCGTTAGTTTACTTCAATAGAGCCTAAGGGCGAAGGGCGAATATGGGGCTTGAGGCTTGAAAATCCTGAATCGCTACATTCTGCGCGAGGTATTGCTCACCTGGATTGCGGTGACACTGGTGTTGCTTTTCATCCTGTTGACCAACCAGTTTGCCCGGGTTTTGGGTAAAGCGGCCACTGGCGAATTGCCTCGTGACGCGGTTGCGGTGCTGCTGGGACTGACCTCAATCCAGTTCCTGACGGTGCTGATTCCTGTGGCCTTGATGCTGGCAATCATGCTCGGGCTGGGCCGAATGTACCGGGATAGCGAGATGGTTGCGGTGCTTGCCTGCGGCATTGGCCCCGTCCGCTTGTATCGTCCCCTGATCCTTCTGGCCGCGGTTCTGGCGATGACGATTGGCTGGCTGGCGACGACCGTGACGCCCTGGTCCTTGCGCCTGGCGGAGATTACCCGCTATGCAGCACAGGAAACCATGGAGTTCGGTAGCCTGGAGCCGGGGCGATTCCATTCAGATGGCGACAAGAAGACGGTGTTCTTCGCCGAGGCAGTGGCTGAGGATGGAACTCTGTCAAATGTGTTCATACAGCGCCGCAACGAAGGTCGTGTCGAGGTGTCAGTGTCCCGTCAGGGTAAACTAACCCCGGCTGATGAAAACGGCTGGCGCACCATGTTGCTGTTCGACGGCAAGCGCTACGAAGGGGTTCCCGGGTCGCCGGAATTTAATCTCATGGAGTTTGCCGAGGAGGGGGTCCCCCTGCGTCCAGCTCTCTCCAGGGCCAAGCTGGACAAGACTGAAATGCTTCCTTTCAGCGAGTTGCTAGGCAGTGATGACCCGGTACTCATGGCCGAGTTGCAGTGGCGGCTTTCCGGTCCTGTGATGATATTTGTGCTGACTCTGCTGGCCGTGCCCATGGCACGCACCAACCCGCGGCAAGGCCGATATGCCAAGATCCTGTTAGCCATCCTGGTCTATATGTTGTACTCGAACATGCTGGGCGTTTCCCGCTCCTGGCTGGAGGACGGTCGGATACATCCGATTCTTGGCATGATCTGGGTGCATGCACTGATGGCTGGCGTGGGAGTGTTTATGCTGGCTAATCAGTCCCGAATGTTTCAGCGAATTTTCAAGCGCCGGGCCCGGACGGTGGCGGCATGAATATTCTCGATCGCTACATTCTCAAGGCCATCACCGGAGCCAGTTTCCTGGTCCTGGGAGTATTGATTGCCCTGACCGGGTTCGTGGTGTTCCTTGGAGAGCTTGACGACGTAGGCAAGGGCTCGTTTGGCGTGTGGGACGCAGTTTCCTACTCGCTGCTCATGTTACCGACCCAGACCTTTGACATGATGCCTGTGGCCGCCCTGATGGGGAGCCTGATGGGACTGGGTCGCCTGGCGGCACAAAGCGAGCTGACAGTGATGCGCGCTGCCGGGGTCTCGCCATGGCGGCTGGCCCTGTCTGCTTTCGGTGTTGGATTAATCCTGGCCGTATTCACCGGCGCCATGGGCGAGTTTATCGCCCCGCCCCTGGAGCATTACGGCCTCGCCCAGAAAACCATCGCCAAGCATTCGGATGTCCAGTTTGATAATCGTCAAAGTGTCTGGATCAAGCATGAGGGGCAAATCATCAATGCCCGCGCCCGTTCCGACGGGAACTGGGACGGTGGAGTTTTTGTGTTCGGGTTTGACCAGGACCGGAATCTCACCAGTATGGGGCGGGCAGAAGGAGCCAGTCTGAGTGAGGATGGACGCTGGCACCTTGATCAACTGGCTGAGTCCAGATTTGACGGGGGTTCCGTGCTGGTCAGCCTGGACGAGATCCGGCCGCTAGGTCCCGGCCTGAGTCCTGAGTTGCTGGATTTGTCAGAGGTACGTCCCCAGGTCATGTCGACCCGGGACCTGTACAGTTACGCTAATTATTTGCGTACGAATGACCTGGACGCCCAGAGATACGACATCATCATGTGGTTTCGGGTGGCGGGAGTGTTGTCCATATTAGTGATGACTACACTGGCGGTGCCTTTCGTATTTGGCAGCCTGCGCAGCTCCGGAGGCGGCGTTCGGCTGCTTATCGGCATTATGATTGGAGCCATCTATTTCCTTGCCAACCGTACCCTTGCCAGCAGTGGCCAGGTGTTCGACCTGAACCCCATCCTGGTGGCAAGCATACCGTCCCTTGTGCTGATGCTTGTCACGGTGATCGGGATATCCCGTATACGCTAGGTGACGGGCTTTGCGGTCAGCCCCGGGGGGCTTTTTCCATATCCGCAACGCTAATCAAGACCACCCGGGTTCCGCTAATGCGGTCGTGCCAGGTCAACCTTTCCCGGTCCACCAATGCCCACAGGTATCCGAGCCCAACAGGAGCGATCGACAGCAGGGCCGCGAGAAAACGGATGCCGGCCTTCGACCAGCTAACCGCCTGGCCGTCGTGGGTTTCCAGTTTTGCTCGCCAGGCGCGCATGCCCAGGGTTTGGCCTCCGTGGGTCCAGAACCAGCAAAAGAATCCCGCTGCGATAACCATCAGGTAGAGCCGGAACCACAGGGCGCCCTGCTGGATGGCCTCGCCACCGGTCATGGCGATCAGGGGAGTGGTAGCCAGCATCCACAGGGCGGCAAGCACCAGGCTGTCGTACAGCAGCGCGCCCAGTCGACGGGGAAAATGAACGACCGGGTGGGGTTCTTGGGCGAGGCTGTCAGGCAATTGTCGTGTCTCCCGGTGGAGTCGGGCGGAGCGGGTTGGGACGAACCTGGGCCGGTTTGAAACCGAGCCACCTGGTCTCAATTGACAGGGAGCGCGCACATCCGAATAGAGGTCGGCGTGAACCGCACAGCGTACTTGTATGAATCAGGCTACGGCGCTGCCGGGACTGGTCACCGAGGCATAGAGGTAGACGATTTTTTCCGCGCAGCGATCCGCGTCCTTGTCGGACATCTTTCGAACACTCGCCCATATCACGCTTTCGCCATTTATTGGAGAAATACTATGAAGTTCGTCAAATAACTCTCTGAATTCATTATGGATTGGTTCTGGAAGTTCACCCATATCCAGATCTTCGAGATTGGCCTCAAATGCTTCAGCGAGCCTTTGCTTGATGGGACCGGGTCCCACAAGCGTGCGGGTCGCCAGGTAAAGTTTTTCTAGATTTTTAGCCATGTGAGGTATTTTTTATATTAAAAGTCAGTAAGTTATCGCCTTATTATTCAAGACGTTCTTAGTCTATCCGCGGCTCTATTCGTTGAGCCTTTATGAAAGTTTATTTCTCACAGGCTAATCGACGTCGCTGCATAATCTACACCACTTTTTAATCCTTACTCACTGAAAACGCAAGTCTTTTGCAGACTATAAATTTAAAGTAAGTCTGATGGCCAGGGACATGTCCCTGGATACCCGGGCCATCCCGGGGCGGGAGTTGTGTCTCATAACTGCATCTTTGCCCTCGGAATTTTTGCCAATGGGGCACAGCTCAGTGCCGTTGTTATCCGGCCAGCTGGGGGAGGCGGTTTTGCCGAGAATTCTATGGCGCGTTTGGATAACTGGCCAGGTGATTATCCGGGCTCAATATGACCGGTTATCGAAGGTGGGAGAATCCAGCCGCCATGGCCATCCTGGTCCCGCAACCATCGTTGCCGAGCGATGGCCCGACCGGCTTCACTTTCTGCGATCACCTTTGGCCAGCCCGCGTCGAACTCAAGGATAGCCGCCCGTTCATCCAGCTGTTCACGCTCGTTCATTGAGAGGTCTTTGCTTTTTAGCGGATGCATTTTTCCAGTCCTGTTTCAGTGAATCCTGATTTGCCTGTCAGTGTCGCCCACTGCCTGGCTCACCAGCTGCGCCTGGTCAGACATATTGTGTCGATGGAAGGGCTGGTTTCGGCTCTGTCCAGGTTGGCAGAAGTTTCAGTTCAAGGCCCAGTGGTTCTCATGTGACCATCGGCAAAAGCGATGTTGGGATGCGACACCCGGCGAAATGCATACGAATGCTTGGCCAGTAGCATCAAGTCGGTCCGGCCAGGCCGGTAGAAATAATGTTAGAGAGGGGGAAATGGCGCTCCCTAGGGGATTCGAACCCCTGTTGCCGGCGTGAGAGGCCAGAGTCCTAACCACTAGACGAAGGGAGCGCAGACGATTGCCTTAAAGAATCGTACCGCATGTGGCGGCGGCTGCTATTATACGGTCCTTCTTAATAAGCTCAAGTGGAGCCGTTATATTGCAGTCTGAGCAACCTGACACCGGGCGAGTAAACCCCGTCGTCATCCCAAGGCCCGAGCATAATGTTTCCCGGGCCGGCATATCCAGAGAATCGTTGAAGGTCTTGTACCGCCTCAAGGAAGCGGGCTACCAGGCGTTCATGGTAGGCGGTGGCGTGAGAGATCTTCTTCTTGGGCGCGAACCCAAGGATATAGACGTGGTTACCGATGCTCGTCCGGAACAAGTAAAGCAGTTGTTCCGCAACAGCCGGCTGATCGGACGTCGATTCCGCCTGGCGCATGTGCATTTTGGACGTGAATATGTCGAGGTCGCCACATTCAGGGCGAATGCAGACGACATCGAGGAGACCGATCCGGATCACGAGTTGGATCATGGTGGCCGGATTATCCGGGACAATGTTTACGGCACGATTGACGAAGACGTCTGGCGCCGTGATTTCACCGCAAATGCGCTGTATTACAACATTGCTGATTTTTCCATCTGGGATTATTGCGGTGGCGCCCAGGATGTCCGGGACGGAATACTCCGGCTAATTGGCGACCCGGAAACCCGCTATCGCGAGGATCCGGTGAGGATGCTCCGGGCAGTACGTTTCGCCGCCAAGCTGGGATTCAGGCTGCATCCGGCTACCGAGGAGCCGGTGCACAGGCTGGCATCGCTGATAGACCAGGTTCCTCCCGCCAGGTTGTTTGAAGAGGTTCTCAAGCTCTTCCAATCCGGCCATGCTGCCTCTTCCTTCGATTTGCTCCAGCACTTTGGTCTTTTCAAGGTATTGTTTCCCGAGTCGGACCGGGTGCTGAGCGAGGAGCAGGCGGGAGATTTCCGCATCCTTATACAGCAGGCGCTGAATAACACCGATTCTCGTATCGCCGAGGGCTTGCCGGTAACCCCGACTTTCCTGTTTGCGGTATTGCTCTGGGGACCGATCCGGGAGTTGGCCCAGGCCAAGCTGGCCAATGGAATGAGCGAGTTCGCCGCCCTGAATGAGGCGGGCGACGAAGTGATTGCGGCCCAGCAGGCGTGTGTTTCAATTCCGCGCCGGTTCTTCATTCCAATGCGTGAAATGCTGGCGATGCAGCCCCGCTTCCTGAACAAGCAAGGAAAACGCGCCACGCGGCTGCTGGGACATCCGCGCTTCCGTGCCGCTTATGACTTTATGCTCTTGAGAGCCCAGGCCGGTGAGGTGGATGCCGAGCTTGCCCAGTGGTGGACGGATATCCAGACGAAGAATCCCGAGCAGCAAGGCAAGGAAACAGGGTCCGCGGATGACAGGCCGGCCGGCGCAGCCCGCAAGCGCAGGCGCCGCAGACGTCCTCGCAAGGCAGTCACCCCCTCTAACGATGCCTAGTTCTGCGCGATGGTTGCCCGCATATGTCGGGCTGGGCGCGAACCTGGAGCTACCGGTGGAGCAATTGCGAAAAGCAGTTGGCTTGCTGGGAGCCATACCAGGCACCCGCCTGATCCTCGTGTCTCCTGCGTACAGTTCACGACCCATGGGCCCCCAGGACCAGCCGGACTACTGCAATGCCGTGGTTGGCCTGCTGACTACCCTGGAGCCGCTGGTCTTGCTCGAGGCCCTGCAGGGCATTGAAAACCAGATGGGCAGGGTGCGGGACGGGGAACGTTGGGGACCCAGGGTGATAGACCTGGACCTGTTGGTATTTAGTGGCGTGGTCATGACTGGTGAAAAACTGGTTTTACCCCACCCCGGTATTCATGAACGCAGTTTTGTCCTGTATCCTCTCGCGGATATAGCGCCGGCGCTGAAAGTGCCTGGTCTGGCTAGTGTCGAGTCGCTGCGTGCAGCGCTCCCCGGAGATGATCTCCAGCGCCTGGAAGAAAGCCTGATTTAATGAATTCTAAGACTGGCAAATATATTGTCATTGAAGGCCCGATTGGGGTCGGCAAGACCAGCCTTGCAAAGCGCCTGTCGGCGAGTTTTGGCAGCGATCTGTTGCTGGAGAAGGCTGAAGAAAATCCGTTTCTGGAAAAGTTTTATCGGAATCCGGGTTACGGCGCTTTCCCTACCCAGCTTTTTTTCCTGTTCCAGCGGGCGAGGCAGATGGCCGAATTGCGCCAGGGCGACATGTTTAAGCCCGTCTGGGTTTCAGATTTTCTACTGGACAAGGATCGTCTGTTTGCCAGGATGAATCTGGATAATGACGAGTACCTGCTTTACGAGCAGGTTTTCGATCGGCTGGCAATCGATGCCCCCGAGCCGGACCTGGTGATTTACCTGCAAGCTTCCGTGGACGTGCTTCTCGAACGCATAACCCTGCGCGGCATCGAATACGAGCAGACCATCAAACGCGATTATCTGGAGCGTCTGATGGATTCCTACTCAAGATTTTTCCACGATTACGATCGGTCACCGTTACTGATCGTCAACGCCGGGGAAATCGACCTGGTCAGGAACGAAACTGACTACGAACAACTGTTTGACGTAATATGCAAAGTGGATGGTGGGCGACATTACTTCAATCCGGGTACCCGGTCATTGGTGTAGCCGATGGGTGATGTTGCATCTTGCTGTCTGTTGATTCATTCTGCCGGCTCTCACCGAGGCCTCTAATGTATAAGCAACTTCAACAACGTGGCGCCGAACGCCCACCAGTGAATGTTTCTACCCTTGCGAAAATGAAGAACAAGGGTGAGAAGATTTCCTGTTTGACGTGCTACGACGCCAGTTTTGCAATCCTGGTGGACGAGGCTGGAGTGGATCTGGTCCTGGTGGGTGATTCCCTGGGCATGGTGATCCAGGGCTACGACACCACGGTGCCGGTGACCGTTGATGACATCATTTACCACAGCCGTGCGGTTTCACGGACGCTGGTAAGGCCATTGCTCGTGGCAGACATGCCATTTATGAGTTATTCGACCCCCGAGCAAGCGCTGAGCAATGCAGTTCGCATGATGCAGGAAGGCGGGGCGCAGATGGTCAAGCTCGAAGGTGGAGCCGGTCAGGTAGAAGTGGTTCGGTACCTGGCTTCACATGATATTCCGCTGTGTGCCCACCTGGGGCTCAAGCCCCAGTCGGTGCACAAGATTGGTGGCTTCAAGGTGCAGGGTCGGGAAAACGAAGCGGCTGAGGCAATGCGCCGGGATGCCAAGATGCTGCAGGACGCAGGTGCTGACATTGTATTGCTGGAGTGCATCCCCTCAGAATTGGGAGCACAGATTGCGAAGGACTTGCACGTGCCGGTGATCGGAATCGGTGCCGGCCCTGATGTGGATGGCCAAATCCTGGTGCTGTACGACATCCTTGACATCACCCCCGGTCGCAAGCCGCGCTTTGTGAAGAACTTCATGATAGAGGGGGGCAGTCCCCTGGGCGCCATGGAGGCCTTCTGTGCTGAAGTGAAGGCGGGAACATACCCTGCTCCAGAGCACTGTTTTTCCTGATTGATTACCATGGTCCTGTTGCCATTGCCGGAATAAAAGTATGAGCTCCTTGCAAATTCAGCACACTATCTCGGGGGCCAGGGAAGTCATCAGGCAGTGGCTTGCATCTGGCGAAAGTGTTGTCCTTGTTCCTACCATGGGAAATCTCCACGCCGGCCACATGAGCCTTGTGCATCGCGCCAGGTCCCTGGCTGATCGGGTGGTTGTAAGTGTTTTCGTAAACCCTCTGCAGTTCGGTCCTAACGAAGATTTCGAGGCCTACCCCCGTACCCCGGAGCAAGACCAGGATCTGCTTGAAGCGGCCGATGTGGATTTATTGTTTGAGCCATCGGTAGAGGAAATGTATCCCGATGGCGAAGAGGGTACCGCCGTTGTAGAGGTGCCGGGAATATCTGATGTGCTTTGTGGTGCACACCGAAACGGACATTTCGTAGGTGTCGTGACGGTTGTAACCAAGCTGTTCAACATCATTCAACCTACCGTCGCGGTGTTTGGCGAAAAAGATTTCCAGCAGTTATTCATCATCCGTCGAATGGTTGAAGATCTTAATTCTCCCGTTCAAATAGTTTCGGTTCCGACACGACGTGAAGACGATGGGCTGGCGATGAGTTCTCGTAATCGCTACCTGAGTCCGGAGCAAAGAAGCGTCGCTGCAGGTTTGTATGCCACCTTGCAGCAGATTGCCCAGCACGTTCAATCTGATGATGAGGCGCTGGAGGACATCGAAGACTGGGGTAGGGCGCGGCTCGAGGAATTGGGTTTTGTGCCGGAGTATCTTTCAATTCGTGAGCGACATGGTCTTGCAGCGCCAGCCTCAGCGGATTCAGATCTTGTGGTGCTGGTAGCGGCTCGCCTGGGTTCTGTAAGACTTATTGATAACCTGGCTGTCGACCGGGTTTAACCAGCGTTCTAGCTACAGACCCTGTCACGGCCCTGAAGTTTTGCCCGGTACAAGGCTGAATCGGCGTCATTTAATAGCGATTCCAGAGTATGCCCGGCTTTCATTTCGGCAATCCCCACAGAAATAGTAATCGGTGGTTCAATGGTGCTTCCTGCATCGGTGTCCAGACTCTCGTGTACCGCTTTGCGCACTCGCTGCGCAATCGAGAAGGCCTCTTCCATATCCGTTTCCGGGAGCAACACGGCAAATTCATCCCCGCCGTAGCGGGCGATCATATCGCTGGGTCGGAAATGCTCTCTGAGGGTTGAGGCGACGTGGCACAGTGCGTGGTCCCCTGCCAGGTGCCCATGCTGGTCATTGAAGTTCTTGAAGAAGTCCACATCCAGCATCATGAAGGTCGCCAGGGTGCCGTCATCCTGCATGCGGGCCAGTCTGCGCCTGAACATATCTTCCATCCAGTGACGGTTATGCAACTCGGTCAGTGCATCGGTAACAGCATTGCGCTGGTATTCCCGAATCATATCGGAGCTGCCGGCAATCGCCTGGTTATCATTGCGAAGCCTGGAGGAGAGTACCCGTAAAATGTTCCGGGAAAATGCATGGGATGTTTCGATTAACTCCCACAGCATGTTCTTGTCCAGCACCATCAGGTGACATTCACTTTCTGCGATCACCCAGGCGGAGGGATCCTTTTCTTCGATGAGGGACATTTCACCGGCGCAATCACCGACCTCAAGCGTCAGGAAGGCCTCGGATTCGGCAGATTCCAGGTGGACCCGCATTTGACCCGACAGGATCAGGTAGACACATTTGTTGGGAATCTCGGGCGAGAGCAAGGTCTCTCCCTCGCTAACATCGCGACGGGTGGTCCTGGCCAGGCAGGATGCCACCAGGTATTCGTCAACACCGCGGAACATACGCAGGCCTGCAAACAAAGACGCATCGTTCACAGGCGAGTTTGACTTATGGACAGTGCTGTTTTGAGTCATTGCGTCTGTTGCCAGCTCGTCCTTTTTTGAACTTCCTTGCATTTGGTGCTTACCGTCCTGGTTGCCTTATCTTCACGGCGCTAATTGTATCTGAAACTGAGGATACCTCGTTGAAGTAACACAAAGTGTCTATCCAGTCTCACTTTTTAACATAAGCAAGGCCGGGAATTTGAGCTCTCTCAACGGTTTCCGGCCATTTAGTCTTTTGTGGCCTGGCAATGCAGTGCCCATTCCACATGCTCTCTGACCATCGATGAAGGGTGTTGCAGTCGTGATGTCAGCGCCTGCGCCACCTGGTGGCTGGCCGGGGCATTTCCCAGGGCGACGGCGATGTTTCTTAGCCATCGATCATGGCCGATGCGTCGAATAGCGCTGCCCTGTGTTTTAGCCATGAAGGTTGCCTCGTCCCAGGCAAACAGTTCCACCAGTAGTGGTGAGTCCAGGGCATGCCGTGGCGAGAAGTCATTTTCCGGGGTGGGCCTGGCGAATTTGTTCCAGGGACAAAAGATCTGGCAGTCGTCACATCCGTAGATCCGGTTCCCCAGCAAGGGACGCAATTTTTCGGGGATGCTGCCGTGATGCTCAATAGTCAGGTATGAAATGCACAGCCGGGCGTCCAACTGGTAGGGGGCGATGATGGCCCCGGTTGGGCAGACATCAATGCATGCCCGGCAACTGCCGCAATGGTCGTCGGCTTTCTCATCTACAGGCAAGGGCAAATCGGTGTAGAGCTCTCCCAGGAAAAACCATGAGCCGGCTTTCTTGTTGATCAGGTTGGTGTGCTTGCCCTGCCAGCCCAGTCCGGCCTTGTTGGCCAGGGGCTTTTCCAGGACCGGGGCTGAGTCGGTGAAGACGCGGTAGCCGAAGGCGCCGATCTCCTGCTCTATTTGGGCGGCCAGCTGTTGCAAGCGCTTCCGGATGAGCTTGTGATAGTCCCTGCCCAGGGCGTAGCGGGAGATATATGCCTTGTCGGCTTGCAGCAACAAATCTTCCGGATCGGCGCCGTTGCCAGGCAGGTAATCCATGCGCGCGGAGATAACCCGCAGTGTCCCGGGGACCAGTTCCTCGGGATGACTGCGCAGGGTGCCATGGCGCTGCATGTAATCCATGTCGCCGTGCATACCTTGTTCCAGCCATTGGTTCAGGCGGTCTTCGTGTTCGCCCAGCTCGATATCCGCGATACCTATCTGCTGGAACCCCAATTGTTCACCCCAGCGTCGAATTTTCTCGACCAGGTGGTGTAAATCGGCGTTGTCTTGAAATTTCATTGCAGTATTCGGATCCGGAAAGCCCCGGGGCAAGTATAATGGTCGGCATGATATCCGCTGGAGAAAAAATATTTTCTGCCGACCAGGTGCGCGGGCTGGATCGTCGCGCCATTAATGAGTTCGGCATACCCGGCTACACCTTGATGTGCCGCGCGGGTCAGGCCCTGTTGGAGGCGGTGATTGATCACTTCCCCGCAGTGAAGAGCCTGTTGGTCATCTGCGGGGCCGGCAATAATGCTGGCGACGGGTACGTGATGGCGCGGTTGGCCAGGCGCAGTGGTTACCGGGTCAAGGTCATCACACTGAGTGATCCGGTGTTGCTCAAGGGCGATGCCAGGGAAGCCTACGATGACTGGCAGAAAGACGGCGGCAGGATCCAGGGTTGGAAAGCAGAGGCGCTTGATCAGTGCGACCTGGTCGTGGATGCCATCCTGGGTACCGGACTGGAACGGCCCCTGGAAGGCCTGTTCCGGGAAGTGGTAGAGGCGATCAACGCCGGCTCACGCCCCGTGCTGGCCGCGGACATTCCCAGTGGGCTGAACGCAAACACCGGATCTGTGATGGGTGTTGCGGTGCAGGCCGACATGACGGTGACCTTTGTCGGGCGCAAGGTGGGCTTTCACCTGGGCAATGGAGCGGATTATGTTGGTCGTTATCTGTTTGCGGACTTGCAGGTGCCCTCCAAAATTCTTGCAGAATCGGAATTTCTGGCCCGGTTAATTTCCCCTGATTTGCGCCACCAGGTGTTACCTCCAAGGCAGCGCACCGCTCACAAGGGTGATAACGGTCGGGTCCTGGTTATCGGCGGCGGGCAGGGTATGCCCGGTGCCGTGCGCCTGGCCGGCGAGGCCGCGCTGCGTTCTGGCGCCGGCCTGGTGACAGTGGCCACCTTGCCGCAGCACGTGTCGATCGTACTGTCCGGGCGGCCGGAACTGATGTGCCTGGGTGTGCGCAGGGAAAAGGACTTGCAGGCGGCCCTGGACAAGGCTGATGTGGTGGTGGCGGGACCGGGTCTTGGTCAGGATGAATGGTCGCAACAGATGTATAACGCCGCACTGGCCTCCGGATTACCGCTGGTTCTGGATGCTGATGCCCTGAACCTGCTGGCGAAACAACCGGTGCGCCGCAGCCACTGGGTCCTGACCCCGCATCCGGGTGAAGCCGCCAGGCTGCTTGGAACCTCTGGCGTTGTTGTGCAAAACGACCGGCTGGCGGCAGTCCGGCGCATTGCCGAGTCTTATGGTGGTGTGGCGGTTCTCAAGGGTGCCGGAACCCTGGTGAGCCAGGCCGCGGAGCCCCCCTGGATATGCGATCGAGGTAACCCGGGAATGGCGGCGCCTGGTATGGGGGATGTGTTGGCCGGGGTGATCGCCGGACTTGCTGCCCAGTGCAAGGACCTGGATGCCGCCGCCCGCCTGGGCGTGCTGGCCCATGCCTGTGCCGGCGATTTGGCCGCGGCGAAGGGCGAGCGAGGTCTGCTGGCACGAGATTTGATGATGCCGCTGAGAAAGTGGCTCAATGGCCTTGCCTAGACGGACGATCGGAATGAGTGACACTGACAACACCTGGTTCCTGCCGGGACCTGAAGATACCGACAGACTGGCCAGTGCGGTGGCGGGACCGTTGATGGAGTTGAGTCGTGAAGGGCCGATTTGCGTCGCTCTCCAGGGTGAACTCGGGGCGGGTAAAACCAGTTGGGTCAGGGCCATGCTCCAGGGCTCGGGTTACCCGGGTCGGGTGGTCAGTCCGACCTACACGCTGCTGGAGCCCTATAGCGTTGGCGAGTTCACCGTGCTGCACCTGGACCTGTATCGTTTGTCCGATCCGGGCGAGCTGGAATTCCTGGGTCTGGAGGACATGGTTGCTCCGTTGACCATCATTTGTGCGGAATGGCCGGAACGGGGAGAGGGTGTTCTGCCGTCTCCCGACCTGGAATTACGGTTCTCGTACAGGGGTGAGGGCAGGCAGTTGCAGGTGCTTCCCTTCAGTGAGCCGGGCAGGCGATGGCTGCAGGTCGTGGCGCTTCAGGCCCGGAAGCTTGGCTTGTAACCATCTGAAACTAATAAATATTTTACTTTTTCTGCAAACCCGCGGAGTTCTCTGTCTATAAGGCCGGATGTTAGCGGGTGTTATTCAAAAGAATTTTAGGTAATCCCCATATCTTGCTAATTTAATAGGATTTATTCTTGATTTATTCCCATTAGGTTAGGTACATTTGTCATATTCCGTGATTAGTGGGTCGGATCACATGCGTAGCGTTGTAGCGGTAATCCTCTTGTGTCTGCTTGTTCCATCTTCGGCCTGGGCCGGTGGACAGCTTGATGGTATCCGTCTTTCCAACCATGAAGGCAATACCCGGGTGGTGCTGGATGTCAGCCGCGAGGCCGCACCCAAACTCATGAGTCTGCGCAACCCCAATCGGCTGGTTATCGATCTCCCCGGCTTCTCGTTAGCGTCCAACGCAAAGATCGCTACGGCAAAAGGTGTTGTAAGAACTATTCGTACCGCTCCTCAGGCCAATGGGGACTTGCGGGTGGTGCTGGATTTGAGTGAGACCACCAAGGCCAGTGAATCACGCCTGGGTCCCGGTGGCGGCTACGGACATCGCTTGTTATTCGACCTGTCCAGCTCTTCCGAGCGCACGGCCAGGAAGACCGTGACAGAAGCTACCGGTGCAGGTCGCGATGTGGTGGTGGCGATCGATGCCGGCCACGGGGGTAAAGACCCCGGTGCCAGTGGCCGCCAGGGCACTCGTGAAAAAGATGTCGTGCTGGCCATCGCACGCAAGCTGGCCAAGCGGGTAAACGATCAGCCTGGCATGAAAGCGGTGCTTACTCGGGACGGCGATATATTCCTGAATTTACGGGACCGGATGGTAAGGGCGCGGAATAATGGCGCCGACTTGTTTATTTCGATACACGCGGATGCGGTGGGCAGTTCCCAGCCCAGGGGTGCCTCGGTGTACGTGGTGTCCGACAAGGGTGCCAGTAACGAGGCGGCCCGATTGCTGGCCGAAAGAGAGAATGCGGCGGATCTCAGGGGTGGTGTGAACCTGGGAGAGCAAGAGGACATGGTCGCCTTTGCCTTGCTGGATATGTATCGGGACCTGACTGAAACCGGGGCCGTGAAAGCCGGTGAAGAGGTTTTGCAGGAACTGGGTGGAATAGGCAAGCTGCATCGCTCAGAGATTCAGCAAGCCGGATTCATGGTGCTCAAGTCGCCGGACGTGCCTTCCATTCTTGTGGAAACCGCGTTTATCTCTAATCCTACCGATGAAAAAAACCTGCGTTCCAGCGCCCATCAGCAGAAGCTCGCCGACGCGATCCTCAAAGGCGTCGTGAACTACTTCAACAAGGCGCCTCCTGAAGGCACCTTACTGGCTCAGAAAGGACCTCAGAGACTGCGGGGACCCGCTGGCGGTCCGCAGCAACATGTCATCGCACGCGGAGATACGCTATCGGGTATTGCCTATCGGTATAACGTGAGCCTGCGCAACCTGCGTAGCGCCAATGGCTTGCGCAACGACCGGATTCGAGTGGGCCAGGTACTGAGGATTCCCACCACCTGATCCAGTTCGGTTTGGCGGTGACACGTGCTTGGGGCATCATGCGCTTTTAGTCTGATTGCTGTGCGCCATGCTTATCCGAGAACTCCCCTCCCAGCTTGTAAACCAGATCGCTGCCGGCGAGGTCATTGAGCGCCCGGCATCGGTGATCAAGGAACTGGTTGAAAACAGCCTGGATGCAGGCGCCTCCAGGGTAGAGGTCGAGATCGAGCAGGGCGGAATGCGGCTGTGCCGGGTTCGTGATGATGGAATTGGCATTGCCCCGGGAGAGCTGGCCATGGCGCTGGCCAGGCATGCGACCAGCAAGATCTCGAGCATGGAAGATCTGGAGCAGGTGTTGACCCTGGGTTTCAGGGGAGAAGCGCTGCCCAGTATTGCCTCGGTGGCCCGTTTGAGCCTGGCCTCCAGGCAGGCCGATGCCGAGCATGGGTGGAAAGTCTCGGCTGACCAGGGCGTGATCAGTGAACCGGTGCCGGACGCGAATGCACCGGGCACCACCATTGATGTACAGGACCTGTTTTATAATGTGCCCGCCAGGCGCAAATTCATGCGTACCGAGCGCACCGAGTTTGGTCATATCGACAAGCTGTTGAGGCGCCTGGCCCTGGGTAATTTCGAGGTTGAATTCAGGTTGCTGCATCAGCGCAAGCCGGTGCTGCGATTGCCCGCCGCGCTTGACCAGGCTGCCAGGGAGCAACGGGTCGCCGATGTATGCGGCAGCGCCTTTGCCGAGCAGTCCCTGTTTGTGGATCACGAGGCAGCAGGAATGCGCCTGTGGGGCTGGTTGGGCCTGCCCACGTTTTCTCGAAGTCAGCCTGACTTGCAGCACGTGTATGTGAACGGTCGAATGATCCGCGACAAGCTGGTTTCCCATGCCTTGAAAATGGGCTACAGGGATGTGTTGTTCCACGGTCGTCAGCCGGCATATGTGTTGTTTATAGAAATGAATCCTGCCCTGGTGGATGTGAATGCCCATCCCACCAAGCAAGAGGTGCGTTTCCGGGACAGCCGTATGGTGCATGGATTCTTGTTTCGTACCGCGGAGCAGGCCCTGGCCGATACGCGACCGGGGGCCCAGGCTCCGGAGTCCACGGGTATGCAGGCGCCTACCCGGATGTTTGACGGCGCGCCCCCATCCGGGCCTGTCTCCCAGCAGCCCATGAGTTTGCTGCTTGGTCGTGGCCAGGCGCCCCAGGGCGCCCCCAGGGGAAGTGCATCGGTGCGTGAGCAGATGCGGGCCTACGCAAATCTTCATCCCTCCGCCCAGGGTCCGGACGTGTCTGCGCCCCCGGAGGAGTCCGAGTATCCGCTTGGATTCGCGGTGGCCCAGTTGCACGGAGTCTATATCCTGGCGCAAAACCAGGCGGGCCTGGTGGTGGTGGATATGCACGCGGCTCACGAGCGCATCACCTATGAACGGCTCAAGCGATCCATGGCTGAGGGTGCGATCAAGGCGCAGCCGATGCTGGTGCCATTGACCATGGCAGTCTCGGAACGCGAGGCGGACCTGGCGGAGCAGCGCGGTGAATGGTTTGCAGAGCTGGGTTTCGAGGTAGGCAGGACAGGTCCATCCAGCATCACAATCCGGCAGGTACCATCGCTGCTACGGGATGTGGATGTCGATCAACTGGTCCGGGATGTGCTGGCAGATTTGACTGAGCACGGCGAGACCCGACGCCTGGAAGAGGCGAGTAACGAATTGTTATCCACCATGGCCTGCCATGGCTCGGTCAGGGCCAATCGTCGTCTCAGCCTGGACGAGATGAATGCACTGCTAAGAGAAATGGAGAAAACTGACCGGGCCGATCAGTGCAATCACGGCCGGCCAACCTGGACCCAGATCAACATGGCTGATATGGACAAGTTGTTCCTGCGTGGGCGCTAGCCATGAGTGATGCGCGAGCGACGGTGATTTTTCTGATGGGAGCGACGGCCTCGGGCAAGACCAGCCTGGCGGTGGACCTGGCGCAGAAGCACGACTGCGAACTTGTCAGCGTGGATTCGGCACTGGTGTACCGGGGGATGGATATTGGTACTGCAAAGCCTGATGCCGATACCCTGGCGCGTGCTCCCCATCGCCTGATTGATATCCGGGAGCCGGAGCAGAGCTATTCCGCGGGTGAATTCCGGCGGGACGCCCTTCAGGCGATAGACGAAATCCACAAGGCCGGGAAAGTGCCCGTGCTGGTGGGCGGAACCATGCTTTATTACCGGGTGCTTGAGCAGGGGATCGCCCCCTTGCCCCAGGCGGACCCTGCCTACCGCCAGCACCTGGATGAACGCGCTGCCAGCCAGGGCTGGGAAGCCCTGCATGCCCAGTTGGCCCAGGTTGACCCCGAGTCGGCGAAAAGAATTGCGCCCGCAGATTCCCAGCGTATCCAGCGAGCCCTGGAGGTTCATCACCTCAGTGGTGAGAGCCTGACGGACTTGCACGCAAGGGCCGAATCCCGGGCTCTGCCGTTCACGGTCAGGAAATTTGCCTTGTGGCTGGAGGACAGGAAGCTGTTGCACCGGCTGATTGCCCAGCGATTTGAACAGATGATGGAGCAGGGGTTTCTTGAGGAAGTGCGGGGGCTGGCCGCCCGTCCCGGGTTCTCGCCAGATCTTCCGTCCATGCGGGCGGTGGGCTACCGGCAGTTGTTGGAGTATTTGAGCGGTGGCAAGAGTCTGGATGATGCCTGTGCCAGCGCATTGGCCGCCACCCGGCAGCTAGCCAAGCGGCAATATACCTGGATGCGATCCCAGCAGAATCTGGTTTGCCTGGACGCATTGGATCCGGCGGCTCGCGAGCAGGTTTGCCGTGCAGTGGAAGTGGCTGGAAAAGCCACATAATCCCCATATTAGTAGATGGTGATGTCTCAGCCTGTGATACAATTCCTGTCGGGTCGGCGGGACGTAATGACCGATTGCTAGAATTGAACTCAGCTACCCCGGGGATACTGAGTATGTTAACTATTAAGGAGACAACGATGGCCAAGGGTCAATCGCTGCAAGATCCTTTTTTGAACGCCCTGCGTAAAGAAAAAGTTCCAGTTTCAATTTACCTTGTTAACGGCATCAAGTTGCAGGGGCAAGTCGAATCATTTGATCAGTTCGTAGTTTTGCTGCGTAACACGGTCAGCCAAATGGTCTACAAGCACGCTATATCTACCGTCGTTCCTGCCCGGAATGTCCGCGTTCCCATGGGGGACGAAGAAATTGGCGAGGCTGACTAGGGGCTTCCTGCCCCGGGAGAGCCGAATTGTTTGAACGTCCTCGTAGTGGCGAGCGCGCATTGCTCGTTCACCTTGGGCTGGGTGAGGCGGTACCGCAGGATGTTCAGGAGGAGTTCGAGGAACTCGCCCGTTCGGCCGGTGCCGATCCCCTTGAGACCATCGCCTGCGTCAGGCAACGCCCGGATTCCCGCTTTTTTGTCGGCACAGGCAAGGCGGATGAAATTCAGGCGGCCGTGAAGCGGCTTGGCGCGGATCTGGTGCTGTTCAACCATTCCCTGTCTCCCAGCCAGGAACGAAATCTGGAACGTCACCTGGAATGCCGGGTGCTGGATCGGTCCGGCTTGATTCTGGATATCTTTGCCCAGCGTGCCCGGTCTCATGAGGGCAAGCTGCAGGTTGAATTGGCCCAGTTGCGCCATCTGTCCACCCGGCTGGTTCGTGGGTGGACTCACCTTGAACGGCAAAAAGGCGGTATCGGTTTGCGTGGTCCGGGTGAGACCCAGTTGGAAACCGACAGGCGGTTGCTGGGCAATCGTATCCGCACCCTCGGGCAACGCCTGGAGCAGGTAGACAAGCAAAGAGAGCAAGGCCGGCGCACCCGCAAGAAAGCCGAGGTGCCGACTATTTCCCTGGTTGGGTATACCAATGCGGGGAAGTCCACCTTGTTCAATGCCTTGACCAACTCAGATGTTTACGCGGCGGACAAGTTGTTTGCCACCCTGGATCCCACACTGCGCAAGCTGGAACTGGCTCCGGGGCTGGAAACCGTGCTGGTGGATACGGTGGGTTTCGTCCGGGACCTGCCCCATGAACTGGTGGCGGCGTTCAAGTCCACCCTGGTTGAGACCCGTGACGCGACCTTGTTGCTACACGTGGTGGATGCTCATGATCCCGAGCGCAGAGAAAGAATCCGCCAGGTAGACGAGGTGCTCGAGGATATCGGCGCAGAGAGCGTGGATCAGCTCCTGGTGTTTAACAAGATTGACCTGAGCGATGATGAGCCGCGGCTTGAACGGGATGGCCAGGGGCGGGTGAGCAGCGTATTTGTCTCGGCCGTGACTGGCGAGGGCCTTGATCTGCTTCTCCAGGCGCTGCACGAGCGCCTGGGTGGGGAATTGCTCAGGGGTGATTTGCGCCTGGAGTCCGGAGAGGGTCGAATTCGGGCCCTGCTGTATGACTTGTCGGCCGTCCAGGGCGAAACCGAACTGGAAGAGGGCGGCTGGTTGCTGCAAGTGGTGCTTCCAAGGCGCAAACTGGCCCGTCTTATTAGCAAGGAAGGCCTGGATTCCCAGCGATTTGACCTTGCGCCTTGTACCGCAGACCTCAGCTTCCTACAATCAGGGATTCGGACAGGCAGCGCCTGAACCAGTCCCCCATACAATCAGGGAAACAGATTACTTATGTCTTGGAATGAACCGGGAAAAGATGATAATCCGTGGGGTAAGCCCCGTGGTCAGGAAGGCCCCCCCGACCTGGATGCAATCGTCCGTAATCTCCAGAAGCGCTTCGGCGCCATTTTTGGCGGTGGCGGATCAGGCTCCGGAGAGGGAAACAAGGGCGGTGGCAAGGGCGTGTTTGTCATCCTTGCCCTGTTGTTGGCCGCCTGGTTTATTGGCGGATTCTACGAGCTGGATGCATCAGAGCGGGGCGTAGTGTTGCGCTTTGGCGCGGCAAACCGGACTTCAATGCCTGGCCTGCACTGGCGCCCATGGCCCATCGAAACCGTTGAAAAGGTGAATGTGTCCAGCATTCAGCGTTTCGACTACAAGACCCAGATGCTGACCGCGGACGAAAATATCGTGGATATCGCCATGAGCGTGCAGTTCCGTTATGCGGACATTGAGAAAGTCTTGTTCAATATTCGCAATCCGAGCCAGACGCTGCAGGATGTGAGCGAAAGCGCCATCAGGGAAGTAGTGGGTAAGGCCAATGCGGAGCTCGTGCTGGGAGAAGGGCGTGAGGATCTTGTCGTCAAGGCCAAGGACCTGCTTCAGTTGACGCTGGATGAATATGGTTCGGGCATCGAAGTCACGTCCTTGAACCTGATCGACGCCAAGCCGCCGCAGCAGGTACTGGCTGCGGTGGATGATGCCACCAAGGCTCGTGAGGATCGTGACCGCTTGCGCCTGGAAGCAGAAGGTTATTCGAACGACATACTGCCCAGGGCCCGAGGCGCGGCACAGCGGCAATTGGAAGAAGCCCAGGCCTACAAGGAAGAGATGATCGCCGAGGCGCAGGGTAATGCCCATCGATTCCTGGCGGTGCTGACCGAGTACCAGAAGGCCCCCGAGGTCACCCGTGAGCGTCTTTACCTGGAAACGATAGAGGAAGTTCTGGGTAATGCATCCAAGGTCATCGTCGATACCGATGGCAGCGGAAACCTGATCTACCTGCCTATGGACAAGTTGTTGGAATCACGAGGCCGTTCTATCGGCGGAGCGGCTGAGGGCATAGAGGCCGCGGAAGCGATTCCCGAAAATCCCGGGATACGAAGTGGAAGTGATCGTCGCAGCAGGGGGACCAGATAATGCAAACACGTTTATACGGATTGCTGGCCCTGCTGGCCGCACTGTTGCTGTTATTGAGTATGTCGGTGTTCGTGGTTCACGAGCGCGAGCAGGCTATCAAGTTCCGTTTTGGTGAAATCATCAATGCGGACTTCGAGCCGGGACTGCATTTCAAGGTTCCATTTGTTAATAACATCATCAAGTTTTCTGACCAGATCCTGACCCTGGATAATCGCCCCGAGCGATACCTGACAAGTGAACGCAAGTTCGTGCTGGTGGATTTCTTCGTCAAGTGGCGTATCAGTGACGTGACCGGTTTCTACATTTCCACTGCCGGCGATGAGTTGATGGCATCCCAGCGTTTGTTTGCGATCATCACCGATAGTCTTCGAAAAGAATTTGCCAAGCGCACGATCCAGGAGGTCGTGGCAGGAGAGCGTGGTGAATTGATGGATGAAATGATGGCCCGTGCACGGTCGGTTGCGGCTGAACTGGGCATCATCATCGTGGACATACGGGTCAAGCGTATCGATCTTCCTGACGAAGTCAGTGGCTCAGTGTTTGAACGTATGCGCCAGGAGCGTGTGCGTATTGCCAAGCAGTTCCGTGCCGAAGGTGCGGAGATGAGTGTGAAGATTCGCGCCGAAGCGGATCGCCTGCGCACCGTGATGTTGGCGGAAGCCTATCGTGACGCTCAGCAGATTCGTGGTGAGGGTGATGGGCGTGCGGCGGCTATTTATGCCGAGGCATACAAGAAGGACGAGGATTTCTATTCCTTCTACCGCAGTCTCCAGGCCTATCGTCATTCAGTGGGAACGGAACAGGACTTGTTGGTGATCAAGCCGGATAGCGACTTTTTCCGCTTCCTGAAGTCCGCGGACGGTAAATAGCTCACAGGATACCGCCGGCCAGGGAAGCCCCTGACGCCGGCCACCCCTGTGCGTGGAATTGTATGAATTGGTCGGATTTGTTTTCTGCCTTGGCCCTGGTACTGGTAATCGAGGGATTACTGCCGTTTGCGGCGCCCGGGCATTTGAAGAAGACATTGGCCACGATGCTCGCGCTTGAAGACGGGGCATTACGCTTGATGGGTCTTGGCAGTATGTTGCTGGGCCTGCTTATTTTATATTTCGTGAGGGGCTGAAACGGCGTGCGTTGTGCGTCGGAGGCATCAAAACAGAATGGCTAAGAACGTAGTTGTAGTTGGCGCCCAATGGGGCGATGAGGGCAAGGGAAAGATTGTCGACCTGCTCACCGATCGTGCAGATGCCGTGGTTCGCTTCCAGGGCGGTCATAATGCGGGTCACACCCTTGTCATTGCGGGAAAGAAAACCGTCCTGCACCTGATTCCGTCGGGAATTCTGCGTGACGGTGTCCGCTGCCTGATTGCGAACGGGGTAGTTCTTGCACTGGACGCGTTGTTTGACGAGATTGATGCTCTTGAAGCCGAAGGTGTGCCCGTCAGGGACAGGCTGGGCATATCACCGTGCTGCCCATTGATCCTGCCTTCCCATGTGGCCCTGGACCAGGCCCGTGAGCGTGCTCGCGGTGCCCGCGCCATCGGTACCACGGGTCGCGGTATTGGCCCGGCCTATGAGGACAAGGTGGCCAGGCGTGCAGTGCGGGTTGATGACCTCATGCATCCCAATCGTTTTGCCACCAAGCTTCGGGAACTTCTCGAATATCACAATTTCCTGCTGGTGAATTATTTTAAAACCGATGCGATCGACTACGACGAAACCCTGGCGCAGATGACCGCACTGGGTGAGCGTCTGCGCCCGCTGGTTGCCGATGTTACCGGCGAACTGGGTAGCAAGTGCGCCGATGGTGGCAGCATTTTGTTTGAAGGCGCCCAGGGTACCTGGCTGGACGTTGATAATGGCACTTATCCCTATGTGACCTCATCCAATACTGTTGCCGGTGGCGCAGCCACGGGCAGCGGCCTGGGCCCGGGATACCTGACCTACATACTGGGTATTGCCAAGGCTTACACCACCCGGGTCGGGGCAGGTCCATTCCCCACCGAGTTGTTTGATTCACAGGGCGAGCATCTTGCCCGGGTGGGGCATGAATTCGGCGCTACAACCGGCCGTCCCAGGCGTTGTGGCTGGTTTGATGCGGTGGCAATGCGCCGGGCGGTGGTGAACAACAGCCTGACCGGTATTTGTGTGACCAAGCTGGATGTCATGGATGGCATGGAGACGATTCGTATTGCCGTGGGCTACAAGGTTGGCGACAAGACTCTGGACTGTCCCCCGGCATCCGCTGAGGACCTGGCCGAATGTGTCCCGATTTATGAGGAAATGGCCGGCTGGAAGGGTAATACCGGTGGTGTCACGGATTACGATGAGCTGCCGGAAGAGGCAAAGGCTTATCTGACTCGCATTCAGAAACTGGTTGGCGCCCCGATTGATATTATTTCGACTGGTGCAGATAGAGCTGAAACGATCGTTTTGCGTGATCCCTTCAAATAAGACGCAGTACCTGGGCCTGCTATGACAACGCTGACGCGTAATGAAATTCTGTCCCGATTGAAGGATTTGGCAGGCCCGGGCGGATACCTCGAGGATCGGGTGGACGTCGAACCGTTTGAGGTGGATTTCCGTAAGCTCTATAAAGGTGCAACACCGTTGGTGCTGCGTCCGGATAGTACCGAGCGGATTTCACAGATCATGAAGTTCTGTTTTGAAACCGGCACGGCCGTGGTGCCCGCCGGTGGCAATACGGGGTATTGCGGCGGAGCGACACCGGATGAGTCGGGTGAACAGATTGTTCTGAGCCTTGCACGGCTGAACAAGATTCGCAGCGTTGATCCGATGAATTACACCTTGACCGCAGATGCCGGTTGCACCCTGGTACAGGTGCAGGAAGCGGCCGAACATGTGCAGCGTCTTTTCCCCCTGAGCCTGGGTGCAGAGGGCTCCTGTCACCTGGGTGGCAACTTGTCCACCAACGCCGGCGGTACCGCTGTACTTCGTTACGGTAATACCCGCGACCTGGTGCTGGGCATCGAGGCGGTGCTGCCAGATGGCCGCATTGTTGAGAACCTCAAGGGTTTGCGCAAGGACAACACCGGTTACGACTGGAAGAACCTTTTCATTGGCGCAGAAGGGACCCTGGGGATTATCACCGGGGCGGTACTGAAGCTGTTTCCGACCCCGCGCTCCTATGGCACGGCGATGGTTGCCCTGCGGGACCTGGACGCATCTGTGGAACTGTTGTCCATGTTGCGGGAGCGCAGTGGTGACGCGGTAACAACTTTTGAACTGATACCTCGGCTCGCCATGGAACTGGCCTGCCGTCACATCGACGGTGTGAAGGATCCTCTTGACCAGCCCTACGACTGGTATGCCTTGATGGAATTGTCCTGTGCCACGAATGAGGCCCAGACACAGGAGTTGCTGGAGACGTTACTGGGCGAGGCCTTTGAAACGGACGTTATCCAGGACGCCGCCCTGGCCAATAGCGGCGCCCAGCGCGAGGCGATGTGGCGCATGCGGGAGAATATCCCCGAGGCCCAGAGCCACGAAGGGCCGAGCATCAAGCATGATGTCTCCGTGCAGGTGAGTCGTATGCCGGCCTTCATTCGCGAGGCCACGACCCTGGTGAAAAAACTGGTTCCCGGATGCCGTGTTGTCTCCTACGGGCACCTGGGTGATGGCAATGTGCATTTCAACCTGAGCCCCTCGGAAGGTGATCGCGATCCGGTGTTTCTGGAGCAGGCCAAGCGCGTAAATCATGCGGTGCATGAATTGATTTCCCAGTACGGTGGCAGCATTTCTGCCGAGCATGGGATTGGTCGTCTCAAGCGTGACGAGTTGGCTGTGTACAAGAGTGAGGCGGAGATCCAGTTGATGAGGGCTATCAAGGCTGCCCTGGATCCTACGGGGATTATGAATCCCGGCAAGGTACTTTGAGGCCGGTTCCGTAGTAATCGTTTCGACTCACACCTGGTGCGTTGTTCAATTTTTCGCATATATGCATATTCATCCACGCGTTCCTTTTTGGGTGGTCATTGGTTATGCTCTGGAAAAGTCGTTCCTTTTGTAGAGACAGTTACTAGTATGTAGCTGGAAGGAACTTGGCGTCCAAGTGGGCCTGACAACAAATGTGGAAGTTGGTGTAGATGCACAAATTCATGGCCTGTTTGTTAGTAGCGCTTTGGAGCTTCGGTTTGCCTCAAGCGGCCCATGCCCGTGAGCCTGTTCTCGGGAAGGTCCTGGAAACCGGTCGGATTACCTTTGGCTATGTTGAGGATGCACTGCCTTTCTCGTTTGCAGATTCGAACGGCAAGCCGTCTGGTTACTCGGTGGATCTTTGTCGCGCAATTGCCGAGCAGGTCCGCCAGGAACTCAAACTCCCCAAGCTGGAAATAGAGTTTGTAAAAGTAGAGAGCAGTGAGCGCGTCAATGCCCTGGTGCATTCAAGGGTTGATATGGACTGCAGTACTACAACCCAGACACTGGGCCGAATGGAGAAGGTCGATTTCACCTTCATGACCTTCGTTACCGGCGCATCGATGGTGTCTCTTCGAGAAAAGGGCTCGGCCGAGCCGTCACAAATACAGGGAAAGCGGATTGCGGTGATTTCGGGCACCACGACCGAAGTGGCCGTCGCCCAGTACCTGGTTGAAGAAAACCTGACAGCAGAAATCATTCCCGTGGACAGTTTTTCCGGAGGCATGGGCTTGCTGGAGGACGGATCGGTGGACGGGTTCTTCTCGGACCGGGTCCTGCTCATGGGGCAAATGCTGAGGTCACCGATACGAGACAAGTTACAGTTATCCGAAGAGCTGATTTCTTACGAGCCCTACGCATTGATGCTGCCCCGGGACGATGGAGATTTTCGCCTGATCGCCAATCGTACCCTGGCAAATATTTACAGCGGGAACCAAATCGGTGTTCTGTACAAGAAATGGTTTGGACTTATCGATCCTCGTCCGTCCACCTTGTTGATATCCCTGTTTCGCTTACAGGCGCTGCCCGAATAAATTCAACATGAATTGAACATAACTTGGATGTCTGTGTTCCAGAGCATCAATTTGGATGACTTGGGCTTGATGTTTATTTGACTTGGAACCAGTCCAAGGGTTACAACTGCGGTGTTGGAACCGTCAAGGCTGTTCAGCTTCCTCCCCAAAAAAACCTAAAACTTTTCGGCACGCAGTGCAGTGTGCAGTCGCAGAGTTGAGTCCAAAGGTTGTTGGGATGGCCCAGTCGGATTTAATGCCAAAATTATAATTAACGTAATAAGCGCACGGCGTCATGAAGAGTCAGCAGCGCCGGAGTAAGTTTTATGCATTGGTTATCACCGCTTCGTTTAGGTGTACTGTCCCTTTTTCTTTTTCTGACAGCATGCGGAGGCGGTGGAGGCGATAGCGCTCCTGCTGTGGTTCAGCCCCAGCCTGATCCAGCATCCTGGTTGCAAGGCTCTGCGGTAAACAGCGCCCTGGTTGGCGCCGAGATCAAACTCTTTCGATTCGACACGGATGGCACCGAAGTAGAAATTGTTGCCGGCAGCGCTCCTGTACTGACCGATGCCGACGGTGATTATAAATTCTGGATTACCGGCGGCAGTATCGATGCCAGCACCGGACCGCTGATTCTTCGCAGCGTTGGCGGCACCATGAATTCCGCGGCAGCCCCTAAGCTGGAGGCAGTACTCGCGGATTCCTCGGGCCTGCAGGCTGATGGGGCTACGCTGACTCAACATCTGTCCCTGGGCAGTTCCGTCGCCGCCTCGCTGCTGCGTTTGCAGGCGACCCAGGCTGCTGCGGCGCCAAGCGCTGCCGATGCGGCAGGCATCATCTCCCTGGTTGAACAACAACTGGCTATTGGCCTGGACCAGGATCCTTCTGATCCCACCCAGCCCCTTGCGATATACGCCCAGAGCGTGGATGAAAACCTGGGCCTGTCCCAGACGCCTGACAATGCTCCGGCCGTCAACGAATTCATTGATTACCTGGCGCTGAACCTGAACTCTGATTCCGGCCAGCTGGATAACACCATGCAGGACCCGGCAACGGGACTGATGGTTCCGGCGAGCTTCAATAACATCGGTAGCGGACTGCTGGCCAGTCTTGTCCCCCAGGGCCCGGCTTCGTTCCAGACTGTGAAGATCTCGCTGGACAAGCGCGAGATTGAAAACGACGGCATGGATACCGCATTCCTGACCGCCTCGCTGGTGGATGGCACAGGTGCGCCCGTGGCCGATGGCACGGTGGTGATGTATGAAAACACTGCCGGCAGGGTAGTGATGTCCCGGAATCGTTCTTCGACCGTGGATGGCTCGTCCAGGATCAACATAACCAGCGTTTGGCCAGGTGCTGCCCAGGTTACTGTCCTGTATGAGGGGGCTGACCAAGCGCTGCATAGCGCTGTGGTGGAAATGAATATTGTGAACAACGTGGCAGACGTTGTAGATACCATCCCCCCCAAGGTGTCCAGCGCCGGCGCGACCAGTAACACCGAGATCCTTGTGTCCTTCTCCGAGGCAATGCGTGGTGGAATAGAGGGGGCTGAAAACCCGGCCCATTATCGGGTCAGTGCAGTGAACTCCCTGCTAACACCGAAGACCGGGGCCGCCAAGGCGACATCGGGAGAAAAGTCCGGGTCGGGTGACCAGGACAACCAGAAGCCGGAAGTCAGGATTATCGGGGCAGAATTGATTCTGCCTGACCGCAAGACTGTTCGCCTGACCACCTTGTCACAATCTGACCTGCTTTATGCAGTGCGAGTGGTGAACCTCTCTGATGTGAACGGCAATGGTATGTCTGCCGGCGAGCAGTTTGATTCGGATCCGACCCGCGCTGAATTTGAAGGTGTTCCTCCCAGCGGCGCCGAAGTGGTGGATACCGATGGTGATGGCCTGAGTGATAGCGATGAGCAGCGTGGCTGGATCGTTACCACCGTTACCGCAGCTGGCGTGGTCCTGACCTTCGAGGTTACCTCGGATCCCCTGAACCCCGACACAGATGGCGACGGGGTTACCGATAATGAGGAATTCCACGGTGCCCTGAATCCACGCACCGCTGACAGTGATGGCGATACCCTTACCGATGATCAGGAGTGGAACACTATTTTCAGTGATGGCCTGAACCAGGACACCGATGGTGATGGTGTGCAGGATGGCTTCGAATACTATACTTTCAGAACCTCGCCTATTCTGGCTGATACGGATGGAGATCAAATTTCCGATCCCGACGAGGTTGCGGCGGGCAATCGTAATCCTCTGGTAGCTGATCTGCCCAGTCCGAGAATTAGCGTAGGCAATCTCAGTCTTCAGTTAAACACGAAATTCTCGATTACCAACGAGAGCGGGCAGGTAAGGGAAGAGACGAAAACAAATGAATCGACTTTAAGTCGAGGAACTGAGGATGCTCAGAGTAGTAGTAGCGAGAACTCAACTAAGAATACCCTTGAATTTAGTGAGGAGCTTAAGCTTACCAAGAATTTTGGAATATCCGCGGGAGTTGCTAGTGCCACTATTGAGGGTACATTTGGCTCCAAGCAGGGCTCGGAGAGAGGCAGTACCTTTACTGCCGGTCAGGAGTCTGCCCGTTCCTCGGAAGAGGAATACCATGACTCGTTAACTATATCGGCAACGAGAGACGTGCGTGAATCTGTTAACCGTGATATTGAAAGCGCTTCGATTAAGGCATTTGTCTCGATAGATAATCTCGGTGATGTGCCATTCACGATTAGCAACCTGGAGCTGACCGCGCAAACCCAGGATCCCAACAACCGCCGGCGAGTTATCCCGGTAGCATCGCTGGTGCCGGAGAACGAATCGTTGGGATCGGTCAATCTGGGAGCACTCGGAGACACGTCCCGAGGACCGTTCGTGTTCGCGACCAGCCAGGAATCGGTATTTCCCCAGCAAGTACAAGAGTTGATGAAGAACCCTCGCGGCCTGGTGGTTCAGATTGCCAATTTTGACATCACGGACGAGTTGGGGAGGAATTTCTCATTTACTTCCCGGGATGTTCTTGATCGGACCGCCGGCATCACTTTCGATATGGGAGATGGCCGAACGGAGACGTATCGCGTTGCGACAGCGAGCGCCCACGATCGCGCTACCGGACGCCCGCTTGGCATTCCGATGTCGTATGCACTGGAGGTGATTGGACTACAGCGCTATGCGTATGTTCGTGATGGTGGGAATGGAATCCTGGAAACGGCTGCCGCAGGGGATGACGATAGTGGTGATAAGAGCCCGGGAAGTTGGGTTGAGTCTGGAAGCATCGCCATTACCGCCGGGGAAAATGGTCTGCTGGAAGCAGTTGTTGCCGGGGACGATGTGCTTATGGAGCCTGACTATGCGACGGCCTTAAAAGAGGACAAGGCGACTATCCGTGACAGCGGAAACAGGCGCTCGGAAACTATTGCGGCCGGTGACGACGTGCAACTTGCACCTCTTGGCACGATGGTTGCGCCAGATCAGGTGCTGATTCATGCAGGACCCGACGGCGTGTTGCAGACAGCCCCAGCTGGCGATGACAGGGTGGTTGCGCCGTCCAGACCATACCGTGTCTTGAGCAGGTTCCGGGATACCAGGGTTGATCCGGGAATCGACAGCTTCTGGGTGCTTTTCCGGTCCTCCAGGGGCGGGGCAGTCGATCTTGATGACATGGTCATTCGGGCCGGGGAAAATTACGACTTCGCCTATGTCCAGGACCAGGACGCAGATGGAGTGTGGGCCAGTGAGGAATATCTTCACGGCAGTTCCGATCTGATGGTCAATACAGATGGATGCGCGGGACCGCTAACAGACCGGACTTCCGCTGACAACTGTGACAACCTGAGTGATCAGCAGGAGATACAGGAGGGCTGGAAGATCAAATTGGCGAATTCCCCAGAGTTCATCCAGGTCTATTCCAATCCCAACCAGGGGGACTCTGATCGCGACGGAGTGTTCGACGATCAGGAGCGAGCCTGCGGCCTGGACCCGAGGCAAAGAGATACTGACCTTGATGGCTTGACCGACTGGGAAGAATTAAACGGCTTGAGACTTGGTGTCGGTGGCAATACCACGCCTATGGTTAGCAGGGATCCCGATACCAACGAAGTTGTTTATGAAATTGTTTCGTATTCAGGGCCCGCCATCTTCCCTCTGGTTGATCACGCGGTAAATGTTGACTGCAACATTGCTACCGGCCTTGACGGCTTTGCCACAAATCCACTGAGTAACGACACCGACGGCGATCTGGTGGACGATTACGCTGAACTTCAGTTGGGTTTGAATCCGAACGATTCAAGCGATGGCCCATCGTATCTTGACGATGACGGCGATGGCGTTCCGAACATGATTGAAAACGAGGGCTTTTTAATCACTGTCAACGGACTCGAATACAGGGTCTATTCGAATCCGTACGACCCGGATTCCGATGACGATGGCTTGCCTGACTTGCTCGAACACATGCTGAGAAGCAATCCCTCCGCAGGTCTTGTCGCTCGCTGTGAGTCCGGCGCTTGCTTGGAAAGCGGTGTCGATACCGATGGAGATGGATTTGGAGATATTGATGAATATGCAAATAACGGCGCCGCCTGCGTGACCACTGTTGTCGGTTCTGTCTGTCAAAGATTCGATTCGCTGGTAAGCAACGGCTGGCGTGACTTTGTCAGTCGTTGCCAGGCTGCCGACGTTTGTAACCCTGCGTCAATAGCTCAAGCAGTGACTGATATCTCAGCACAGTATGGGACAAACCTGAATGAGCGAGATTCAGATTTTGACGGGTTGGAAGACTGGCAGGAAAGAACCGAAGACTTCACGATCACCGTTAATGGTGTGACTCAAGTCTTGGTCGCCCCGGTCTCTGATCCGCTTGTCGCAAACACTGACGCGGACGAGGGTGACACGATACTTGATGGCGAGGAACTGTTTTTAGGCGTGGACGGATTCAGGACCAATCCGGGTAGTGGTGACACCGATGGTGATACCCGTTTGGATCAGATTGAAATCCAGCGGCGGCTGAATCCTACAGAAGCGGACAAGAGAGTGTCGTATGTCATCAGCAATCTCACTCTGTCTGGAATTGCGGCATCCTCGAGTCAGCTGGCCTGGAGATACCGAAACAACGGAGATACTGTGTGCTCGATAGGAGACGAAATTGGGGTTTCGCCGGGGTATGTGTGGACGAGTGAAACGGTTGATATTGACGCGCAGTGCACTCTTATGCGTCGGCAAAATGTATTGGTGGATCGTGAAAATACCGAGATGGTTCTCACTTTTGACGCCAATGAGGTTGATGGCACCTTTGATGGCTACGGATACCAGTGCGGCACCCTTGAGACTAACTGTGACGAGACTTCGCCAACCCAAACTGTCGTTATTAGCTTCGATGAGAACACCTTGAATAGCAATCTGAACGTCCCGCGCGTGATACGAGTCCCGGTAACTCAACGGGTAGAAGACGTACTCATTATAGACTTTGACGTAGTAATTACCGTGGACTAGCGGCTGCGTGAATTCACGGTTTTGCGAGGTTCGGGCAGCGCGGGTAGATGATGGGGGCAGGCCAAAATCGACCCTGAGGCGAAAGCATCCCGCTGCTTGAAACCTCTGTTTTCGACGCTTAGGTCCCGTTTTCGATTGTGAAAGCGGGACCTAAGGCACCTTGATGCCAGGGGCTATCCGAGTCCGGCGCTCTTCGGGCTCAAGATGCCCCTGTTGTAATTTGTCGTTAACCCCGTTGTGACAGTGGGCTACAATTCCCCGTGAGTTGTAGCTGCGATCCAGGGGATCTTCGATGACCGATACACAATTTCGCCATATCGCCTCGGCTGAGCCGCCGTCCAATGGTCAGCGTCTTTTCATGCGTTATTTCACCGCGATCCTCATTGACCTGGTGGTGCTGAATCTGTTCGCCGAATACTGGGACAAGGTAGTGGTCGACTCCTTCACCGTTTCTCTTCTGGCGGCGGTGCTTCTGCAGGTACTGCTGAAACTGACCCTGGTGGTAGAGCACAAGGTGGCGGATTATTTCAACAACAAGACCGGCGCCATGGCCAAGTTCATGCGCTATTTCAGTGCCTGGCTGATCCTGTTTCTCTCCAAGTTTGTCATCCTTGGCGCTATTGACCTGGCCTTCGGAGATCAACTGACTTTCCTCGGTGCGTTGCACGGCATCGTAGCGTTCATCGTCGTGGTGATGGTGATGCTGGCAGCCGAGGAGGCCATCGTCCGGTTTTACCGCCGGCTGGCCTGAGAATCGCTTTCTGGTCACGTGGGAAAACCACTAAACGGTTCGCAGTTTGGGGATATACATTACGGTCTGCCTCAGTGACAATAAGCACTGGGAGGCACGGGTTTGCCCGTCGCCAGTCCTGGGAGCGAGACGGGAACTTTGCATGACATTGAGGGAACAAGTTGAACAACGCTTGCCCAACTGGCGCAGTTGGTATCCCAGCGTGTTTGATGCGGCCGAGGACCTGGGTCTGATCCGGGCCGTGGTCTGTGATCCCGCGTCGTTAAATCTGAACAACCGCCATACCGCTATCCGCCAGCAGGCCGCCCAGGCCCATCGCGATCAGTGGGGCGGCGGCGAAGCCGACGAAGCGGACTAGGTGTCTTCGCCCGCCCGGGAAATCATCTCGCGGGCACTCCAGAATTTCCAGCAGGAATACGTCTCACCGGGCTTGCGCGGTTTGGCGTTGCTTTGTGTGCGATCACAAGCAGAATCCAGAGTAAATCCAATATGGACTTCGCCCCGTCGTGAGGAGGGGGCGTCTTATCATCGCGAGGGTCTTGCAGGAATTCCAGAAATGAAAACGCCCCTGAAAAGGGGCGAGATCATGGTGCCCAGGAGAGGACTTGAACCTCCACTACCTTACGATAACTAGCACCTGAAGCTAGCGCGTCTACCAATTCCGCCACCTGGGCATAGGCTGAATCCGGGAACCGGACCCTGACTGGAGGGCGAACTTTACGTAGACGATGTATCCTTGTCAACTATCTATCTGTCCTGAGGGCAAACTTTTTGAGCAACACAAACGATAAGACCAGGCGTCCGGGTTCAAGCCCGCGCAGCCAGGCCGATTACGAATTCACGATTCCGGGCCGGGACGAGGTCCTGGCCTTGCTGGAAGCCCAGGGAAAGCCCATGTCACCCCGGGAGGTTTTCTCTGCCCTGAAGCTCAAGGGCGAGCCCGTGCGCCAGGCTATGCGCAAGCGCCTGGGGGCGATGGGCCGTGACGGGCAACTGATTATCAATCGCAAGGGCGAGTATTGCCTGACCGCCAGGATTCACCTGGTTACCGGTATTGTGCAGGGCCACCGGGACGGATTCGGCTTCCTGATACCCGAGGATGGTTCCGACGACGTATTCCTGTCTGCCCGCCAGATGCGTGAGGTCATGCATGGTGACCGGATTGCGGTGCGCATCAAGTCCTACGATCGCAAGGGCCGTCCCGAGGGGGCGGTGGCCGAGGTATTCGAGCGAGCCAACACCCAGGTGGTGGGCCGCTATGTTGCCCAGGGGGGTATAGGATTCGTGGTGCCGGATAATCCCCGGATCACTCACGAGATTCTGATTGGCCCGAAGCACCGTGGGGGCGCCCAGCCCGGTCAGATTGTCATTGCCGAGATTACTGCGCCGCCGGATCAGAAGACGTATCCGGTAGGGCGAATCAGCCGTGTACTGGGTGAGGAAAACGATCCCGGCATGGAAACCGAGATTGCCGTGCACGCCCACAACCTGCCATTCCTGTGGCCGGATGAGGTGGAGCAGGAGATGGTGGTCTTCGGCGAGGATGTGCCGGAAAGCGCCAAGCAGGGGCGCGAGGACTTGCGCAGTTTGCCCTTGGTGACCATCGACGGCGCTGATGCCAGGGACTTTGATGACGCGGTGTACTGCGAGCCGGATGGCACGGGCTGGAAATTGCTGGTGGCCATTGCGGATGTGTCGCATTACGTGGTGCATGGCACGGCGCTGGATGCCGAGGCCCGGAACCGGGGCACCTCCGTGTATTTCCCCAACCGGGTGATCCCCATGCTGCCCGAGGCACTGTCCAACGGGCTGTGCTCATTGAAGCCGGATGTGGACCGGCTGTGCATGGTGTGCGAGATGCGCATCGACAAGCAGGGCAAGGTGAGCAAATCGCGGTTCTTCCGGGGCGTGATGCGCTCGGCCCAGCGTTTCACCTACGAGCAGGTGGCCGGAATCATCCAGCACGGCGATGAACGACTGCGAGAACGCTTCCAGGCCCGGGTCCAGGGACTGGAGACGCTGTATGCGCTCTACAAGGCGCTGCTGGGCGCCCGCAAGGAACGCGGCGCGATAGATTTCGACATTCCCGAGAACACCCTGGAATTTGATGAACGGGGCAGGGTGGCTGCGATCCATGAGCGGGTGCGCAGCGACGCCCACAAGCTGATCGAGGAATGCATGATCGCCGCCAATGTGGAGGCCGCAAGGTTCCTTCGCAAGGCGCGCATTCCCTCCCTGTACCGGGTGCATGCCGGGCCCGACGAGGACCGCCTGGAAGAGCTGAAGCTGTTCCTGGCCGCAGTGGGGGTGCCCTTCAATCCCGGTTCCACATTCAAGCCGGAAATGTTGAGCAAGGTCATTGAGCTGGTCCAGGATCGGCCGGATGCCGCCTTGATCGAGACGGTAATGCTGCGCTCCCTGGCCCAGGCCGTGTACAAGCCGGGCAGCGGTGGGCACTTTGGCCTGGCCCTGGGCGAATACGCGCACTTCACCTCGCCAATCAGGCGTTACCCGGACTTGCTGGTGCATCGGGCCATCGGGCACTTGCTGGACGGTGGCAAGCCCGGTGCCTACACCTATTCGCTGGTGGAAATGGAAGGCCTCGGGGATCACTGCTCCCGTTGCGAGCGGCGTGCTGATGATGCCACCCGGGAAGCCATGGGCTGGCTGAAGACCGAATTCATGCAAGACAAGCTGGGACAGGAGTTCCAGGGCACGATCAGCGGCGTGACCCAGTTTGGGGTGTTCGTGCAGCTGGATACCCTGCAGATTGATGGCCTGGTGCACGTGAGCGCCCTGGGCAGCGAATACTTCGACCTGGACAGGCCCCGCTATCGCCTCATTGGCAGCCAAAGCGGACGGATCTTCCAGCTGGGAGACAGGCTGCTGGTACGGGTGGCCCGCGCCAGCCTTGAGGACCGCAAGATCGACTTTGACCTGGTCAGCAAGGAAGGCGACGTGAGCCGTCACAAGGATGAGGGCGGCAGCGAACGCCGGAAAAAGGGCGGCGGGATTCGGAAAAAGGGTGGAAACCCCAAGAAAAAGAAAGGAAATGCGGATAAAAAGTCTGCAACTCCCGGAAAAAAGCGTAAAAAGGTAAATAAAAAGGCTAAATCGTGAGCGAAGGAAGTTTAATTTTCGGACACCACGCGGTGCGAGCCATGGTGGCGCGTTCGGCTTCCCGGGTGATCGAAGTGCTGCTGGTGGATGAACGCCAGGACAAGCGCATGAACGAGACTCGCCAGCTGGTGGAGCAGGCCGGCTTGCCGGTAAAGCGGCTGGGTCGCAAGGACCTTAACCACCTGCTGCCGGATACCTCCCACCAGGGTGTGGCTGCGCGCTTGCGTGTGCCCCGTCAGTGGAACGAGCCGGAATTGCCGGACCTGGTGGCTGCTGCCGGCCCCAGGCCGCTGGTATTGATACTGGATGGTGTGCAGGACCCGCATAACCTGGGAGCCTGTATGAGAACCGCGGATGCGGTGGGAGCTTGCGCAGTTGTCGTGCCCAAGGACCGTGCAGCCAGCCTGACCCCCGCGGCCAGGAAAGTTGCCTCCGGGGCCGCGGAGACCGTTCCCCTGATCCGGGTGACCAACTTGAGCAGGACAATGCTGCTGCTCCAGGAACTGGGGCTGACCCTGGTGGGAGCCGATGAGCATGGCCCCGTCATGTACCACCAGGCGGACCTGAATGGCCCGCTGGCGCTGGTTATGGGCGCAGAGGGCAGGGGTCTGAGGCGCCTTACTTCTGAGCGTTGCGACGTCCTGGTGCGGCTGCCCATGGAGGGTATTGTCGAGAGCCTGAACGTGTCGGTGGCCCTGGGGGTCATGGCCTACGAGGCGGTTCGCCAGCGCTCACTCTAGGATTCTCTGGCTCCAGGTTTCTTCCGGTCTGCCCAAGCTATTGAAAGAACTTGGATTGGCTTGTCTTTAGCCGGGTCCTTGGGTACCATTGCCGGCCCTTGGACAGGTCTATGTCTGCCAGGGGTTTAAGTTTTCTCTCTGCCTCACCACCAATTGGGAGGCCCAAAGCCCGAAGGGAGCTACAATGAGACATTACGAAGTGGTCTTTCTGGTCCACCCGGATCAGAGCGAGCAGGTTCCTGCCATGCTCGAACGTTATAAAACTATGATTCAGGCCGGCGATGGTGTTATCCATCGTGAAGAAGATTGGGGCCGTCGCCAGTTGGCATACCCGATCAACAAGATTCACAAGGCCCATTACCTGATGCTGAACATTGAGTGCGGCCAGGAAAGCCTTGATGAACTGACCACCCTGTTCAAGTTCAATGATGCAATCATTCGACACATGGTGCTTGGCCGCGAAGAAGCCGTCACCGAACCCTCTCACATGGCCAAGTCCGTGGAAGAGGAGCGTCGTCGTGATAGCGAACGCGCCGAGCGTGATGCTGCCCGTGCCCCTCGCGCCACCGAAGGTGGTGAAGAGGAAGCCGGTGCTGATGATGACGATGCTCCTGCCGAAGAATCTGACGACGATTCCTTGGAAGAAGAGTAAGTCACCGTATCTTTGCTGAATTGAATTCGATAGAGGATTAAGCCATGTCACGTTATTTTCGTCGCCGCAGGTTCTGCCGCTTCACCGCTGATGGTGTGAAAGAGATTGATTACAAGGATCTCGTCACCCTGAAGAATTACATTACCGAGACCGGGAAAATCGTTCCCAGTCGTATTACCGGTACCAAGGCAAATTATCAGCGTCAGCTGGCCACCGCTGTAAAGCGTGCCCGCTTCCTGGCGCTGCTGCCGTATACCGATAGCCACTAGGGCTATGTTCGCTGCTTCGCACCGGGTGTGTGTGGCAGTGATTATTGAATACTGATGAACGGTATCCTGCGTTGGATTATGCAGAGGCAGCATCGCCAGGTCACACTGGTCGCTGCGTTGTCTCTACTTCCGTTCCTTGGAGTGCTTAGCAGCGGTTTGCTCGCCCTGGTTGCTCTGCAACGAGGAGTCAAACAGTCGCTGATGACCGCCGCGCTTGCCATGGTCTTACTGGTTGGCGTGGCCCTGGCCTCGGGGAGTGACCCCGTGCCCATGCTGGAAGTGACCGGCGTGATGTGGGGCCCGGTACTACTGTTTGCTGGATTGCTGCAGGGGTACCGATCGCTCAACCTGGTTTTCCAGGTGGCGGCGATCCTCGGGGTGGTAGCTGTTTCTTTGGTGTTGGTCGTGTTGCCTGACCCGGTAAGTGTGCTGGGTGAAGTGATGGGACCAGTGAAGGAGCAGTTCAGTGCTGCTGGGCAGGAATTGTCCGAGGAAAGCTGGAACTCGATTTTTCGAGTAATGCCGGGAGTCATGACCGGGCTTGTTACGCTGGTTTGCCTGACCGGCCTGTTTGTAGGACGGGTGTGGCAGGACGGGTTGGAAGAGTTTGCGGGACGTTTTGGAGCTGAATTCCGGCAGTTAAAGTTGGGAACAGTTCTTACCGTAGTGTCCACCCTGGCCATTGTAGCGGTCATGCTGGTCGGCGGTCTCTGGGTTGAGAACGTGATGTGGGTTTTCGTTGTCTTGCTGATGTTGCAGGGCCTGTCGTTAGCGCACTTCCTGGTCTCCGAGGGCGGTTGGCCGATGGCAGTGCTGATAGTGGTTTACGCAATGCTGGTGCTGCTTTTGCAGTTGGCGCTTCCACTGTTGGCGATGTTCGGATATTTGGATAACTGGTTCGGCTTGCGTCAAAAACTGGCGCGGCGTGGATAATTTTTAGGACAGATGGCCCACTGAGGGCTTGATAAAACGGGTGAGATGATGGAAGTCATACTTCTGGAAAAAGTTGAAAACCTCGGTTCCATGGGCGACCGCGTAAAGGTCCGTTCAGGTTATGGTCGTAATTTCCTTCTGCCCAAGGGCAAGGCAACGCTGGCTACCGCTAAGAACATCGAGAAGTTCGAAGCGATCCGTGCGGAGCTCGAGGCCAAGTCTGCTGAATTGCTGACTCGCGCCAAGGGTCGCGCCAAGCTGCTGGACGGCGTGAGTGTGAAACTGACCGCCAAGGCCGGTAACGAAGGCAAGCTGTTTGGCTCCATCGGCAATGCCGATATCGCCGCCGCTTTGACCGCACAGGGTGTGGAAATTGAGCGTCGCGAAGTCCATATGGCCGATGGTCCGATCCGCCAGCTTGGCGATCATACCGTCGAAGTCGTCCTGCACAGCGAACTGAGCGTTACTGTGCCGGTCGAGGTCACTGGCGAAGAGTAAGATCACCCCGCATCCCGGGGTCCACCCCCGGGGCGCGGTGTGCTATCTTGATCTGCCCTTGATTAACCTGGCGGTAATGGTCGATGGCAACTCCTATGGGTGATGATCGCTTTGACGCGATGGGCGGCACGGAAAGACTCCGGGTGCCGCCTCACTCTGTTGATGCCGAAAGAGCCGTTCTCGGCGGCCTGATGCTGGATAACAAGGCCTGGGACCGCATCGCCGATGTGGTCACCGCAGAGGATTTTTACCGCCACGACCATCGCCTGATCTTCAATGCGATCGGCGAACTGGCCGAGCGGAATCAGCCGCTAGATGCGGTTACTGTCTCCGAATTTCTTGCCCGTAACGACCAGTTGGACGAAATGGGCGGCCTGGCCTTCCTGGGCCAATTGGCCAAAGACACTCCCAGCGCGGCAAATATCCAGGCCTATGGCCAAATCGTTCGTGAGCGCGCACTGCTGCGCAACCTGATCGACGTCGGTGTCGCTATCGCCGATAGCGCGTATACCTCCGACGGCCGGGATGCATCGGAACTGGTGGATGATGCAGAACGCTCGGTATTCCAGATCGCCGAGCGGGGAAAGCGACGGGGTTCTGGATTCCAGGCCCTGAGAAAGATCCTTCCTGCCACTATCGACCGACTTGATTACCTCAGTCATACCGAAGGCGATGTTACGGGCCTGTCTACCGGGTTTAACAGCCTGGATGATATAACCGCAGGGCTGCAGCGAGGTGACCTGGTCATCATTGCCGGGCGCCCGTCCATGGGTAAGACCACCCTGGCGATGAATATCGCCGAGAACGCGGCAATAGGCTCGGGCAAGGCAGTGGCAATTTTCAGCATGGAAATGTCGGCCGAGCAGCTCAGCTTCCGAATGATTGGTTCCATCGGTCGGGTTGACCAGTCAAATTTGCGCCGGGGAAAGTTCAATGACGAGGACTGGAATCGAATTAATTCCGCCGTCGCGATCATGTCTGAAGCAAAGATTTACATTGATGACACGCCATCATTGAGTCCTACCGAGGTACGAGCCCGCGCCCGCCGGCTGGCTCGTGAGAATGGTGGCCTGGGTCTGATCGTGCTGGATTACCTCCAGTTGATGCAGGTCCAGGGCAATAAGGAGAACCGGGCCACGGAAATTTCCGAAATTTCCCGATCGCTGAAAGCCCTGGCCAAGGAGCTGGATTGCCCGGTTATCGCATTGTCCCAGCTCAATCGAAGCGTGGAGTCGCGTACCGACAAGCGGCCCGTGATGTCGGATCTGCGTGAGTCCGGCGCTATCGAGCAGGATGCCGATGTGATCTGCTTCATTTATCGTGATGAAGTCTACGATAAGGAAACCACCCGCAAGGGCATCGCCGATATCATTATTGCCAAGCAGCGTAATGGTCCTACCGGTGAAGTGCACCTGACCTTCCTTGGTCAGTACACCAAATTCGAAAACCTGATGGCTGAAAGCTACGTGGATGAGGCCTTTCAGTGACGGCACTGTGTCGGGCCACAGTAGACACCCTTGCCCTCAATCACAATCTCGGACGAATCCGTGAGCTTAGCGACGGGGCAAAGGTCCTGGCGGTCATCAAGGCCAATGCCTATGGCCATGGCCTGGTTCCGGTGGCCAAGGCGCTTTGCGATGCGGACGCCCTGGCGGTAGCGCGAATCGAGGAAGCGGTTGCGCTGCGCGCGGCCGGGGTCGGTCAAAGGCTTGTGCTGCTCGAGGGTGTGTTTAATCAAAACCAACTCGAACTGGCAGCGGCAAATGCCTGTGACCTGGTTGTTCATTCCCATGAACAGCTGGAGTTGCTGGAGGCCTTCGGCCGCAACAGCCGTTTCTCTGTCTGGCTGAAGATTGATACGGGTATGAACCGTCTTGGGTTCAGGCCGGAAGAGTTTTCCATGGTCCTGGCCCGATTGCGAAAACTGCACGCTGTGCGAGAAGAGCTTGTGTTGATGACCCACCTGGCCAACGCGGATGTGCTCTCAAGCGATGCGACCAGAACCCAGTTGGCGCTTTTTGAAAAGACCACCCGGGGCGTGGAGGCCGAGCGCAGTATCGCTAATTCTGCAGGTTTACTGTGCTGGCCTGAGAGTCGCGCCCAGTGGGTGAGGCCTGGCCTGGCCTTGTTCGGAGTGTCGCCCATCGCCGGCAAGACCGGAGAGGAATTGGGACTTAAGCCGGTAATGCGCCTGGGAACCGAGCTTATCGCCATTCGCAAGGTCGCCGCCGGTGAGTCCGTGGGTTATGGATCAGCGTGGTCAGCCGCCCGGGATTGCCGGATAGGCGTGGCGGCAATTGGTTACGGGGACGGTTACCCCAGGCACCTGGGTAATGGCGCGCCGGTGCTTCTGGGGGACAGTCGTATCCCCCTGGTTGGACGGGTCTCAATGGACATGATCACGGTAGATCTGACCGACCACCCGGAGGCCCGGGTGGGGGATAGCCTCACGCTATGGGGTTCCGGCCTTCCGGTTGAGGAACTGGCTCAGCTGGCCGGGACTATTCCCTACGAGATGTTATGCGGTGTCACCCAGAGGGTGGCGGTGCAATACCTCAAGTAAGGAAGAAGCCCATCTTCACACCGGCGATCTCGATAACGTCGTTATCTTCAAGCCTGCGCGCCTTGGCGCCAATGGATTCGCCGTTAAGCACCGGGTGACGATCGTCTTTGCCACCGTCCACGTGCACCACGAAATATCCCTCGGCACGCCGGGTAATGGCTGCAACCTGCAGTCCGGGACGGCCAAGAGTCGTCAGGGCCTTTTTCAGCTCCAGTTCACGACCGGCAAAGGTGCCGCTCAGGACCTGTAGCTTGGCTGTGGCCACCATGCCCGCTCCGCGGGTGGAGGCGGCGGCATTACTGGGCTGGGCTGCAGCTTCTGCAACCTGCTCGCGTACACGGTCGATCTTGTCCTGGCTTTGGCTGCTGGGATTGATGACCATGGTTTTTTCAAACTCATCGTCATCATCTGCGCCTTCATCGCTATCAACGAACCTCAGCTGATGGTGCCCGATGGTGATTACATCGCTGTTCTGAAGAGCGTGTTTCTTGATGAGCTTGCCGTTGACGTAAGTGCCATTGGTGCTGTTCAAATCTTCCAGAAAGGAGTCATTCAGAATATTTATGATAAGTGAATGATGACCACTGACGGCTGCGTTATCGATACGCACGTCATTATCAGGAAGGCGGCCGATTGTGTACCGCTCCTTGCTCATGTTGTATTCAGCCATTAATTGACCGTCTAGGCTGAGAATTAAACGCGCCATGCCAAGCCCTCACTGGGTTTATCTGAGCTTTCTCGCAAGCTTCTTGAGCAGTCCTTTACGCACCCCGAAAGACTGGGCTGCGTAACCTATAATTATGGAAATGTTGTCCTTTCCACCATGGTCATTTGACAGCTTGATTAATTGTTGACCAGCGATGTCAAGATTATCATGAAAAGTACTGATCGTTAAATGAATATCCTCATCTTCGACCATATCCGTTAAGCCGTCTGAGCACAGCAAAAAATAATCGCCGGGCTTCACATCGTACTCGTTAATCTCCACGTCAACGGCTTTTTCCACCCCGAGCGCCCTGGTGACGTAATTGCGGTTGGTGGAGCGTTGAGCCTCTTCCTGGGAATAAAAACCTCTATCCACCAGTTCCTGGAGCAAGGAATGGTCCATGGTGAGTTGCTCAAACCGTCCGTCCCGCAGCCGATACATGCGCGAGTCGCCTACATGGGCGATTGAGACGTGGTTGTTATAAAACAGGCAGGAGACAAGTGTAGTGCCCATGCCTGCGCACTCAGGCCTGATCTGGGCCTGGTTGTGAATAAGTTTGTTGGCCCTGGCCACGGCGTCTCGCAGAATTACGCTCTGCCGCCACAATCCGGTCTGGGGTTCTACGTCGTCCCGGTCCTCGCCAAGGCGCTCCAGGGACTCCTCAACTTGTTTGAGAATAGTCTTGACTGCGATGGAGGAGGCGACTTCGCCGGCATTGTAGCCTCCCATTCCATCGGCCAGCACCAGCAGCCCGATATCCCTTTCGCTGCCGATAGCATCTTCATTATGGTCACGAATCTTTCCCGTGTCCGTGAGTTCAACAACTTTGATTTTATTGCGAAGGCTCATGTGCGTTTGGGACTAGCGCCCCTTTCTTCTCTCATTCTGTTCAAACAATTCCGGATAACGTGAGCCATCTCGGCGCCAGAGTTAAATCGGTCCAAAGGCTTTTTCGCCAGTGCCTTGCCAATCAGTTGTTCTATGCAGTCCGGCAGGTCATCCCGCACCATATGCACTGCCATATGCGGTTCATTGGCAATCTTGTACATCAATTTGGCCAGAGAATCCGCACGGAACGGTAAATAGCCCGTAAGTAGCTGATATAGAGTAACACCTAAGGAAAACAAGTCCGAGGCTCCCGTCACATTTTCTCCCTCAATTTGCTCGGGAGACATATAGGAGGGTGTACCCAGGACCAGTCCGGTTCGGGTCCGGTTGCTTTCGTCAAAACGGGCAACGCCAAAATCGGCTATCTTGAGCTTGCCCGTCTGTGCGTTGTACAGCAGGTTGGAGGGCTTGATGTCCCGGTGCACCACGCCCCGGGCGTGGGCGTAGTGCAGGGCCTCTGCAACCGTGGCGCCCAGTTCCAATATGGTTTCGTCGGCCAGTCGGCTGTTGCTGGAGGTGAACTCGCTTAGCCTTTTGCCCTCCATGTATTCCATGGCGATGTAGGCCAGGTCATTGTCCTCGCCCGCATCGTACACGCCGACGATATTTGGATGGTCCAATCGTCCCGCGGCTTCCGCCTCACGGAAAAACCGCTTTTTCACATCCTCCAGCACTCCCTCGTCAAACTCTTCGGCCAGGGGGATGGCCTTCAAAGCCACCTTGCGGTTGAGGCTGGGATCTACAGCCAGGTAGACAACACCCATGGCGCCCTTGCCGATTTCTTCCTGCACTATGTACCGGCCAAGCCGCGGCTTGTCCTGGCCACCGCCGGTGAGCCAGACAGGCACTCGTCCGCTGGCGCCAGGGACCCCGAGGGTGATGGTGTCTTCCATCTTTTGCGCCATCTGCATGCGCTGTTGGAGGTCACGATAATCTGCGTCGTAACTGGCCATATGGTCATAGATCTGGCGCGAGCGGCTGAGCTTGCGCTTGGCTTCATATGCCAGGGCCAGCGAGTACAGGATTGCCATCATGGCGTCATCAAGGGGCAAGGTCCTGAATTTGTCCCAGGCCAGGTCCAGTTGGCCTTGCTGCTGAAATGCCAGTCCCAGCATCCGGTCGCTTTCCACTTGCTCATCCGGAGGGCCCCTGCGGATCCGGCTGAACAAATCCAGCCTCTTGATGCTCATCAGCAGGTGGCCACCCAGCAGCATCAGGATCGGGCCCAGCGGCTGGAACCATATCTCCCTGGAAACATAAATGGCCATGCTGGTGACCAGCAGGATAGCCACGCTACCCAGGGTGATCAGGCCGGAAATTCGGGGCCTGAGTCGGGTGAGGATAAACGCCAGGTAAATCGCAACCAGGAACCAGGTAACCCGCTCGGCCTGAACAACCCAGCCCGGCCTCTCGGTGAAATGCTGATTCATGAGGGTTGATACCTGGTGGGCCAGGGCGAATATCTCCGCGGTGCCTTCCCCCAGGGGTGTGTTCAGTCGACGGGCAATGCGCTTCTCGGTGGGTCCAAGCAGAACCACCTTGTCGCGGAATTTATCCGCCGGGGTGTTGCCCGCGAACACGTCCCAGAATGAGTCTACCGGGAAGGCTGGCTTGCCACCGCGCCGGGGATACCAGTAGGTGATGGCGGCAAGGGAGTCATCAACAGGGATTACCAGCTGGTTAAGCTGCAGTTTCCCCTGGGCGTTCAGGCTGGCGGTGATTGTCTTATCCTGGTTTACGCCGCTGACCAGCAGCGCGGCCAGGGAGGGGTAGAGCTTGCCCTGGGAGGAAACCAGTAGATTGAATCGACGTTTTACCTTGTCGCTGTCGCTGGGCATGTACAGATGACCGTTGCCGGCAGCGACGGCGGCAAACTCGGGTAGCGACTGCAGGGCGAATTCCGCCCTGGGAGCCTGGGCAGATCGGCTGTTTGCTGACCACTGGACCGGACTGTCAGGCGACATGCGGTCCGAGTGTCCGCTGCTGGGGAAGTCCATGGGAAGATATACATTGCCGGCTGCGGCGATGGTTTCCGCCAGACCGCCGTCGGTATTCAGCTCGGCCAACGCCTGGTCAAGGTAATCCTCGGATTGACGTAAATTCTGTCGGTTGACACCGCTGGATTGGAGGCGATCCCGTATTTGCTCCAGGTGGTAGCGCCCGAGTTCGTTTTGAGGGGCATCCAGTCTCACCGTCGTGGCAATCGCTCTTGCGCCGCTGTCTGCAAGTAGCCCGATTACCTGTGCCAGTATGCTGCGCTGCCAGGGCCAGGGACCCACATTATCCAGGCTTTTTTGATCGATTGAGATAATCGCCAGGTCACTGGAGGGTGTCTTGCTGGTCCAGTTCATGGCCTGGGTTAACAGGTCTGACTCGGCGTCTTGCAGTGAATCACGCAACGGAAAGGCGGCCAGGAGGGTAAAAAGAACGCAATAAACCGCTGCGATCAGCCAGTTTGAGCTCCAGATGTTGGACTTACCCAGGCCCATAGTGCCCTCGAAAGTTAACTTGCTCTGAAGTCTATTCGATAATGCTTTGTTAGTTCTAGGTTTTTTCTGATTTTTTTGGGCTGGGGACCGGGAGAATCGACTCCCGGGCGGGTGGCAGCTATTCCCCGCGGCTTGATCGGCTTGGCCTCAGGGATTCCAGGGCCCAGTCCAATGCCTCTTGCAAGCTGTTTACCGGTACCAGTTTCAAGCCCTGGATCGACCCTTTTGGAGCGTTGGCCGCAGGTACGATGGCGGTCTTGAAACCGTGCTTGGCTGCTTCGCGTATGCGTTCCTGTCCGTTTGCGCAGGGCCGCACCTCGCCGGACAGTCCGATTTCACCGAAGGCGAATATATCCGGCGGAATTGCCCGGTCACGGAGGCTGCTGAGTACGCTGAGCAAAATGGCCAGGTCTGCGCTGGGTTCGCTGACCCGTATTCCGCCGACCACGTTTACATATACGTCCTGGTCATGAACCGCGATGCCGCCGTGCCGGTTCAGTACCGCCAGCAACATGGCCACCCGGGTATTGTCTATTCCCACGGTCACACGACGAGGGTTGCCCAGGGCGCTTTGGTCAACCAGGGCCTGCAGTTCCA
>Ga0316188_10000007_pt1 | contig 51493 bp, 47 predicted proteins | sample Phiworburrow1_MG_FD_204933 | JGI IMG/M metagenome (GOLD analysis project Ga0316188, IMG submission 204933) | Coastal sediment microbial communities from Maine, United States - Phippsburg worm burrow 1 | ecosystem: Environmental > Aquatic > Marine > Coastal > Sediment | place: USA: Maine... | reverse complement strand
AAATAAGGAGATTGAGCCCGGGCTGTTGTCCGATTCGCAAGGGTGGTGCAGGATATAGCCGTGTGGGAAATGTATAGATGAAACTGAAGCTCATCCACAAACTGCTGATTGCGATGTTCGCATGTGCTGCACTGGTGCTGGCGCTGATCACGCTGGTCACACGCGCCAGCATCGGGCGTGGTTTCATGGATTTTCTGCAGCAGCAGGAACGCAGCCAGGTCGAGCTGGTGGTGCCTGAACTGGCCGACTGGTACAGCGAGCACGGCAGCTGGGACGAGTTGGCTGCTAATCCGCGCAAGTTTTTTACTCTCGTTTTTAATGCATTGCTGCAAGACACCGAAAACCAGCTCGTGTTCGGGCCGGAAAGAATGACATCACCGCCGCGTGGTGGTCGCCGCGGGGCCGGGTTTAAGGGCGTGGGGCCCGGGCCGGGGGGATCCAGAGGCGGACCGGGGCCTCGCGGGCGGAATGGTCTTCCACAGCGTATCTTCCTTCTCGATTCGGATTATGCCGCCGTCGTCGGTGAGCTGCCGCCGGATTTTCCCAAAGACGAAATGCTGGCCATCAAGGTTGACGGCAGCGGTGTCGGCTGGCTTGGTTTTACCATGATTCGCGGTATAGAGTTACCCGCGGAAGAGGCGTTTATCAGGCAGATGCGTGATAATCTGCTCATCAGCCTGGGCCTTGGCCTGGCGGTGGCTGCTCTACTGGCATGGCTGCTGGCACGTCACCTGAGCCGGCCGGTTAACGAGGTCGCAGCAGGGATTCGAGCGCTGGCTGCCGGTGATTTTGACAAGCGGCTGGATACGCGCGGCAGTGACGAGATCGCAAGGCTTGGTGATGATGTCAATCGCCTGTCATCTGCACTGGGCGAGCACGAGACCGCACGAAAACGCTGGATGTCAGACATGGCGCACGAGTTACGCACACCCCTGGCGATTATCAGCGGTGAACTCGAGGCGATGCGTGACGGTGTGCGCCCGTTGAACAATGAACAGCTGGACTCGGTGCGCGATGAAGTCACCCAACTCGCCGCCCTGGTCGAGGACCTGCACAGCCTGGCGCTGACCGATTCCGGCGCACTGGCTTACAAGATGCAAACGGTCAATCTCGATGAACTGGTGCAGCTGACGGTGGATTCCTTCCAGGGTCCCTCGATGAAAAAGGACCTGGAGCTCAGTTATACGGGTCCGGAACAAGCCGTCAGGCTACAGGGCGATGAGCAACGTCTGCGTCAACTGCTGCGCAATCTGCTGGATAACTCGGTGCGTTATACCGATATCGGCGGCAGGATTTCCGTCGTGCTTCAAAAAGACAAACAATTGGCACAGCTCACCATCAGCGATAGTGCGCCCGGTGCGGGCAGGGATGAATGTGAACACCTGTTCGATCGCCTGTACCGCCTCGAAGGCAGCCGCAACCGCAACTCTGGCGGCAGTGGACTGGGCCTCGCCATTTGCCGCAACATCGTCGAAGCCCATGGCGGACGGATTACGGCGCAGCCGGGCCCGGATGGCGGTCTGCTGATCACGGCCACGTTGGCATTGGGTATATGAACCAGACTGCCACCATCCTGATCGTAGAGGACGAAGCGAAAATAGCCAGCCTGTTGCGTGATTACCTGGAAAAAATCGGCGGCTATCAGACCCGCTGGGTGGCCCGTGGTGACGAGGCGATGCAGGTATTCGAGGAAGTCTCTCCGGACCTGGTGCTGCTGGACCTGATGCTTCCCGGTATGGATGGTCTGGAGGTATGCAAGGCGATCCGTGCAAAAAGCCAGGTGCCGGTCATCATGGTGACGGCGCTGGTGGAGGAGATCGACCGTCTGCTGGGCCTGGAACTGGGTGCGGATGACTATATCTGCAAACCCTTCAGCCCCAGGGAGGTCGTGGCCAGGGTCAAGGCGGTTTTGCGCAGGGCCAGCGCGTTAGGGAGCAATACGCCGCCTGCCGGTCTGCTAATCGATGAAGAACGTCACCTGGCCAGCGTCAACAACAGGCAACTCAAGCTCTCACCGGTGGAGTTCGCGCTGCTCAGCCGCCTGGCAGCCCAACCGGGGCGTGTATTCTCGCGTGATCAGCTGATGAGTGTGATCTACACCGACTACCGCATCGTCAGCGACCGGACCGTGGATACGCACGTCAAAAACCTGCGCCGCAAACTGGAAGAGTCCGGTGCCTCCGCCGATTTGATAGAATCCATATACGGCGTCGGCTACCGTTTAGCCACGTAATCAATCGAAGGAAACGTGTGATGAGCAAGCTGGACAGGCGGAAATTCTATATCAATGGGGCCTGGGTCGAACCTCTTGCGCCCAGCAATTTTGAGGTATTCAACCCGGCTACCGAGGCGTCGGTTGCGACCATTTCGCTAGGCTCGGCCGAGGATATCAACCTCGCTGTCAAGGCGGCCCGTCATGCATTTGCGTCCTGGTCGGTTTCATCGAAAAAAGACCGGCTGGATCTTTTGCAGAGAATCCTCACGATCTATAAAAAACGCTATGACGAGATGGCGGAGCTTATCAGCCTTGAACTCGGGGCGCCGATCAGCATGTCACGAAAATCACAGGCCGCCTGCGGTGTCGGTCACCTGGAGGGCTTCCTGGCTGCGTTTGAAAGCCTGAAGCTGCGCACGCTGATGCCCACCGGAGATACTTTGATCCGTGAACCCATCGGTGTTTGCGGCCTGATTACACCCTGGAACTGGCCGGTCAACCAGATCGCACTCAAGGTGCTGCCGGCCCTGGCGGTGGGTTGTACCAGTGTGCTGAAACCGAGTGAACTGACACCGCTCAGTGCAATGCTTTACGCTGAAATCCTGCATGAGGCCGGTGTCCCCAAAGGCGTTTTCAACCTCGTCAATGGTGAAGGACCGGTTGCCGGTGCGGCCCTGTCACGGCACCCCGATGTGGACATGATGTCGTTTACCGGGTCGACCCGGGCGGGTATTGCAGTGACCAAGGATGCCGCCGACACCGTCAAGAAGGTCACCCTGGAACTGGGCGGCAAATCACCGAATATCCTGTTCGCGGACGCGGATGTGGAAAAGGCCGTGAAACGCGGGGTTTTCGGTTGTTTTTATAATTCCGGTCAATCCTGCAATGCGCCGACCCGCATGCTGGTCGAGCGTTCCATTTATGAAAAAGTGCTGGAGATCGCGAAGACCACCGGTGAAAGCCAGCAGGTGGGTGATCCCGCCGCAGAAGGCCGTCATATCGGCCCCGTGGTAAGCGCGCTTCAGTTCAACCGCATACAGGCCTTGATCAAGGCGGGTGTCGAGGAAGGGGCGACCCTGTTGGTAGGTGGTCCCGGTAAACCGCCCGGCTTTGAGAGAGGGCATTACGTCAGGCCCACCATTTTCTGTGATGTACGCAATGACATGCAGATCGCGCGCAAGGAAATATTCGGGCCGGTGCTGAGTATCATTACGTTCGAGGATGAGGATGAGGCCGTGCGCATTGCAAACGACACGCCCTACGGTCTTGCCGCCTATGTGGAAACCGGTGATAGCGACAGGGCTGAACGAGTTGCGGATAAATTGCGTGCCGGGCAGGTTTATATCAACGGCATCGAGTGCGGGTATGGCAGTCCGTTCGGGGGCTACAAGACGTCAGGGCTTGGCCGCGAGGGCGGTCTTTTCGGTTTGGAGGACTTCCTGGAAATCAAGGCCGTGTCACGGCCCTGACGGGGTTTTAATCGTCGTCGACCACGAAGTGACAACCCCTGCTTTCGGGGTTCAGCTTCGCGGCATGCACCACCAGCAAGGCGGTTTGCACGGCATTTCTGAGTTCGATTAACTCGCGGCTCAGGTGGCAGTCGCTATAGAAAGACTGTACTTCCTCGCGTAGTTCGAGCAGTATCCGGCGGGCCCGGGTCAGGCGGCGGCTTGAACGGACGATGCCCGCGTAATTCCACATGGTTTGCCTGACCAGGCTCAGGTCCTGTTGGATCAGCGTCGGGTCGGCATGGCGGCGCGGGCTTTCCCATGCAGGTGGTTCCGGTAAACGAAATTCCATGCTCTCAGTATCAGCGATATCTGCCTGCGCCGTGAATTTCGCACCCGTCAGGCACTCGAGCAAGGAGGTGCTGGCGAGGCGGTTGGCGCCGTGCAGACCGGTGCAGCCGGTTTCGCCGATGGCATTGAGGTGCCTGACGTTGGTCCGGCCATTGAGGTCGGTGTGAATGCCACCGCAGGAATAATGCGCGGCGGGCACAACCGGGATCGGTTCGGACGTGATGTCGATTCCGGATTCACTGCAACGCTGGTAGATGTACGGGAAACGCTCGCGAATGTACTCCGGCTTGAGGGCGGTAAGGTCAAGATAAACGCATGCGTCGCCGCTGGAGACCATCTCGCGGTGAATGGCGCGGGATACGATGTCACGTGGCGCCAGTGAGCCGAGCTCATGGACCTCATCCATGAATCTTTCACCACGGCCGTTCACCAGCACTGCGCCCTCGCCCCGCAACGCCTCGGTGATCAGGAAGTGCGGCATGTTCAGACCGTAGAAAACGGTCGGGTGAAACTGCACGTATTCGAGATCGATCAGGCGGGCGCCAACCCGGTAGGCCATCGCGTAGCCGTGGCCGACTGATCCCTGGCGGTTGGTGCTGTGCTGGAAAATCTGGCCCAGCCCGCCGGTTGCGAGGATGGTCTTGCGCGCAACGATGGCCATGGGTTCGCCGCTTTCACCGTCGAGCACATAGGCGCCGAAGCAGGTGAGCGGTTCGAAGCGGTCGGCGGGTTTGCCGGTATTGTGTGACAGGGTCAGCAGGTCAATCGCGACGGATCCCATCTGCCGTGTAATGTTCGCTGTTGCATCAACACAGGCGGCGACCGACGAAAGAATGGCCCGGCCGGTCAGGTCTTTTGCGTGAATGATCCGGCGTTCGCTGTGGCCGCCCTCACGGGTTAATTCAAGTTCACCATCCGATTCACGATCAAAGGCAACATTCAGTTCATCCAGCAGTAACTCACGGACGGCAGCCGGTCCTTCTTTTACCAGTTGATCAATGGCGGCCGGGTTGGCCATGCCGTCACTGGCAGTCATGATATCGCGGGCCAGCGAGTCCGGCCGTGCTGATGTATCGAAGATGATACCGCCCTGGGCCCAGTCACTATTGGCTTCGGAAGGGCCACCCAGGGACAGCAATTGCACTTCGAGACCGGCCCGGGCGGCGTGCAATGCATAGGCTGAACCGGCCAGGCCGGCGCCGATGACGAGGCAGTCGGTATGTATGACTTTCATTCGGAACTACCACTGAAAACGATCATGCTGAAATCCGCGGCGGGTGCGGAGTGTGTCAAGGCGCCAACACTTATAACATCCACACCCGGCAGGGCGTAATCCGCAACGGTATCGAGCCTGACACCCCCTGAGATTTCGACAATCGCGGCCTTATTGATCAGGGCAACGGCCTGTTCGATCTGCTGCGGTGACATATTGTCCAGCATGATGACTTCCGCACCGGCTTGCAGCGCTTCTTTGACATCGTTCAGTGATTCGGTCTCGACTTCGATCTTTGCGCAATGCGGCGCGAACTTGCGGGCCATTTCCACGGCTTTAGCGAGGGAACCGGCTGCGGCGATATGATTTTCCTTGATCAGAACATGCTCGCCGAGGGAAGAGCGGTGATTGAAACAACCACCGCAGCGCACGGCGTATTTCTCCAGTGCCCGCCAGCCCGGCATGGTTTTGCGGGTATCGACGATGCGAACACCGGTGCCGGTCTTCTGCGCCGCATCGGCAAACCGGCGCGCAAGGGTGGCGATACCCGATAACCGTTGCAGGAAGTTCAGGGCGGTCCGTTCGGCGGTCAGCAATGAAATGGTCGGGCCCCTGACCACGAGGACGGTACTTCCTTTTCTTACGCGCTCACCATCGCGTGTCTCAAGAGCGACCTCCAGGGCAGCATCGACGCGCTTGAATACGCGTTGGGCGATATCGAGACCACAAACCACCATGTCTTCACGCGCCAGTATGCGCGCCTGTGATTGGTGGTCCACCGCAAAGATTGACTGGCTGGTGATATCGCCGAAGGCGGCGTCCTCCTCCAGTGCGAGGTCGATCAGGGTGTCATTTCTGGGCTGCATATTCAAACATCCTCTCGATACAACGGCTCGCGCGTTTGGCCAGGTCCTCTTCAAGCGTGATGATCTGTTCGGGCCTTGGGTTCTTCAGTGCATCCCGAATCTTGACCAGTGTATTCATTTTCATGTACGGGCAAAGCCTGCAACCACCGATAAAGTTTTTCTCCGGGTCCTCGACGGCCAGGCGGCTGACCAGGCCGCACTCGGTCAGCATCAGGAAGTACGGCGCCTCGGTGGTCTTGACGTATTTCATCATTTCACCGGTGCTGCCAAGAAAATCCACCTGTTCCGCAACCTCCTGGGTGCATTCGGGGTGGGCGACGATCTTCAGCCCCGGAAAAGTCCTGCGCGCCTCGGCAATCTGTTCGGTCGTAAACTCCTCGTGAACGATGCAGGTGCCATCGGACGAAATGATCTCCTTGTCAACACCGCGTTTTGCCATTTCCTTGCGGACGTTGTCGGCCATCAGGCGGTCCGGTACGAAAAGAATACGTTTCTGGGGCAGGCTGGCGATAATGTTGTAGACATTGCTCGAGGTGACGCAGACATCAGATTCTGCCTTGACTTCGGCGGTACTGTTTATATAACAGACAACGGCGGCATCGGGGTACAGGGCTTTCATATTGCGCACATCGGCGCCGGTGATCGAGTCTGCCAGGCTGCAACCCGAATCCCCGTCAGGGACGACTACCAACGCATCCGGCGACAGGATCTTGGCGGTCTCGGCCATGAAGACAACGCCGGCGAATACGATGACGTCAGCCTTTGCCTTTTTTGCCTGTGCGGCAAGAAAGTAGGAATCACCCTTGAAATCGCCAACCCCGTAAATTACTTCCGGCTCGACGTAGGAGTGGGCGAGTATCACGGCATTTTTTTCCTGCTTCAGCTGGTTGATCTCGAGTGTCAGCGGGGCAATTTCCCGGCAGGTTTCAATATTCCACTTGCGACCGGGGCTGCATTCGACATGTATCAAAGAGCGCAGCAGGCGAACGGCTTCGGCTTCGATCGGGTCAGTGGGTTTTTGAGCTGGCTTATTCATAATATCTTTCCAAACCGGATAGCAGATATTGATATTAGGCTGAATTGAATTCTTACAAGCCCCGGGGGTTTGAAATGGAGCGTGGGCTTTAGCTTGAGGGTGGACTTGGTTTAGCTGATTTGTCCCGTACAAATGCAACGAAACGCTCGACCCACGGGTTGGCAGCGGTGTTACGGTGGTGTGCGAACCCGGCCAGCAAATTATTGACGATCAGGCCGTCACGATGGCCGTCGATACCGGTGCCGCGCAACACGCTGTAGGCGAACAACGGGTCAACACCGAGGTTTCGCAAGCGTGCGTAATGAAACTCGTGTACCGGGATTTCGGTTGCCCCGGCCAAGGCGCTCTGTGCTTGCGGCCATGGGTTATTTCCGGACTCCCTGAGCAGCATATAACCCCTGCCTTGCGGACGGTCGCCGACAACGGTGTCGGCGGGCACGGCGCCGACCATGTCAGCGCTTTGGCCGGTATAGCTGATACGCCGCGAGAGATACATCAGGCCGCCGCATTCGGCGTAGGCGGGTTTTCCTGCAGCCAGTGCTTCGCGGATGTCCGTCAACAGGCTGGTGTTGGCAGCCAGTGCGTCCAGGTGGGTTTCAGGAAACCCTCCGCCAATGAACAGGCCATCGGCCTCGGGCAGGTGTTTGTCCTTGAGGGTGTCAAATGCTATGAGCTGGGCGCCTGCGCGTTCAAATGCTTCCAGGTCATCGGGGTAATAAAATCCAAATGCCGCATCGCGTGCAATCGCAATTCGCACATCGGGTTTGACCCCTGAAGATACAGACAGCGAGTCGCGTGGCGCTGGTTTCACGCCTGCCGGCAGCTTGGCCGTGTTCGCACAGGCGACAATGCGGTTGAGATCGACGCCCAGTGAAATGGCAAAGGTCAGGCGTGAGATCATGGTGTCAGCAGCGCCTTCACCGGTGGCCTCGTTTGCGGGAATCAGGCCAAGATGGCGTTCGGGAATCTGGAATGCAGCATCGCGCCCGATCGCGCCCAATACCTCGGCATCGGTATAACGTTCCAGGGCCGCGCGCAGCTTGGCCTCATGACGTGCACCACCCACCTTGTTCAGAATCACACCGCAGATATTCACATTCGGATCGAAATCCTGGTAGCCACGCACGAGCGGTGCAATACCACGGGTGATTCCAGACGTATCAATCACCAGTACAACCGGCGCCCCCAGCATGCTTGCAAGTGCGGCATTGCTGTCCGAGCCTTCGACATCAACACCGTCGAACAGGCCCTTATTGCCTTCAATCAGGCCGATCGTTGCCCCATCCAGCTTGCTGGAAAAGGTATTGATGATTTCTTCACGGCCCTGGGTGTAAAAATCGAGGTTGTAGCAGGGTCTGCCGGCAGCGCGCGCCAACCACAGGGGGTCGATAAAGTCAGGGCCTTTTTTAAAGGTTTGTACTGCCATGCCCCGCTTTGCCAGTGCGGCCGTCAGACCGATTGAAACCGTTGTTTTGCCCGAGGACTTGTGGGTTGCAGCGATGTATAAGTGGGCCATGTGTGTTGCCCCTCGAGGCGCCGGCGCTAGGGCCGGTTGCTTACTTATTTGTGGTGAGGATCAATGGCCGCATTGGCCAGTGAAACCGGCAGGAAGCGTAACAGCTTGAGCCCGAAAAGAACAATCAAACCGGCCAACGCAACACCGCCGAGCCCGAGGCCGATTTCGGGCAGGCTCGGTGCGTACCCGGAAATCATGCCATCCTGGAAGCTCGAGGAGACCTCCATACCCGGGAACAGGTCCAGCGGGTAGGCCTGGCCACCGATGACGATGACATAGACCTGGGCGAAACCACCGACAATCACAAGGATGGACGCCAGCACCGCATTCCGGCTGGAACCCGCCGTGGGCGGCCGGAATACTAGGATCATCGGCAGGATGCCACCGACTACGACTTGCCCGAGCCAGAACAGCAGGGTGTAGATGCCACCGTCCATCAGGATAAATCGCTCCACCCCGATGTGTTCGGCCGCATAAAGGCTGGCCAGGTGTTGCACCGCCGTAAAATAGAGCACGGCAGCAACGAAAACACCCAATAGACGGCTGAGTTTCCGTATGACGGTATCACCGATATCCCGTTCGCTGCCACGATACGCGGCCAACAGGATGAGAATGTAAACGGCCAGACCGAATGAAAACGACATCGCAACAAACAGCGGGGCCATGATGGCCGAGTCGTAGGCTTCACGTGCGACGAGAAAACCGAAGATGGAGCCGGTACCGGTGGTCAGTACCAGGCGCCAGACAAACGCCACCAGGCCGGCCTTCTTTGCATGCCGGTTCATACGTCGTTCCATCTGCAGCCACAGGTAAACCGCGACGATCAGCATGAAGCCGACATAGAGAAAAATATTCCACGCAAATATCGATTTGAAGTTGTAATGCGTCATCGCGACGATCAGGCGGTCCGGCCGGCCAAGATCAAGCACAAGCACGACGAGCCCGCCTACGAGCAGGGCTATGGCCAGCAGGCCGGAGAGCCGTCCCAGCGGTTTGTACAGGGGTTTGCCGAACACGCTGCCGATTGAAGCGACATTCAGGGCGCCGGATGCAGCGACGATCAGGAAGATCGCGAAAACATGCGGTGTGCCCCAGACGATCTGGTTGCTCATTCCGGTTACGTGATGTCCATGGTGTTCCATGTAGAACGCGCAGGCCAGGGCGGACAGCATGAATACGGCGAGAATCGCAGCCAGTGTATAGAAAGCTCCGCTGTTACCCTTGAGTTCGCTGTAAGTGATTTGCTTCATTTAAAGATTCCTGTAGCGGATACCGGGGTTGAGACCGAGATCCGCGCGGATCTGTTGTGATGCATACTTTGCCACGCGCCGGGAGATTTCACTGTCAGGGTCATTCAGGTCGCCGAACAGCATGGCGCCGCCACCGGTATCGGAACAGGCTTCCACGCAGGCGGGTTGCCGGTTGTCATCGATACGGTGAACGCACAGCGTACAGCTTTCTACCGTGCCCTTGCCCCTGGGCGCATGCGGTTTCTGGTCTTCAAGCGCTTCATGTACAAACGACCGTGCCTTGTAAGGGCAGGCCATCATGCAGTAACGGCAACCGATGCAGGTGTGTTTATTCACCAGCACGATGCCATCGGCGCGTTTGAACGAGGCGCCGGTCGGGCAGACATCCACGCAGGGCGGATCCTCACAGTGCTGGCACATCACCGGCAATGACTTGCTGTTGCCGGTTTGCGGGTTCTTGATTTCGACTTTCCTGATCCACTGCGCATCGGTTTCCGGCCGGCCAAAACCGCGCAGGCCATTTTCCTCTGCACAGGCGGATACACAATCATCGCAGCCGTTATCGCAGCGGCCGAGATCGATCAGCATACCCCAGCGTACCGCGCTTGAGGCCTCGGCACCCGCTGCCTTTGCAGTGGCGGGTGAAGACCGGCTGATCCCGTACAAAATCACCCCGGGGGCCAGTGTTACCCCTGCCGCGGCGGCCATGGCGCCCAGGAAGCTGCGCCGTTTCGGATCAAAGCCGGATTTGTCGCTCATCACTCTACCTCCGGCCGCGATGCATGGCATTGGAAACAATCGATGCTGACGGCTGCGTAATCGTGACACGACCGGCAAAAATGCGCGGGGTTGGCAACGGTAACAGCTATCGCGTCGGGCCCGTAAACCGCATGGCAGCTCAAACATTCCTTGAGACTGTACTGCTCGCTGCGCACGCCCTTTAAAAGGGTCTCGTCACGCTGGTGCTTGAGGAGTTCCATGTGGTTGCGCCGCATGAAGGCGGTATCTTCGACACAGGTGTCGCCCGCACCTGGTGGGATGACAGGCAGCAGTGCATTGCCAGCTATGTCACTTTCGCCTGCACTAACTACGCCGGTCAGAGCGCTTACGCCAATCAGCATAAGCGCCAGCAGACCGGTGCAGGTGCGGCACAGGCGCATGGTTTACTCGCCCAACCCCATCTTGATGTAGCCCGACGGACAGACATCTTCGCAAATGTGGCAGCCGATGCATTTTGTGTAGTCGGTGTCCACGTAGCGGCCCATGGTGGATTCCGTTTTCTTGACCCTGAAAATAGCATCCTGGGGACAGTAAATAACGCAGTTATCACACTCGAAACACATACCGCAGCTCATGCAGCGGCTGGCTTCCTTTCGCGCCTCCTCTTCGGTCAGACCTTCGATGCGTTCACCGAAGGAGCCGAGTACCGAATCGGCGGTGATGGTGCTTTCCTTGCGTTTGTTTCTTGCCTCGTATTTGAAATGGGCAAGGAACAGTTCATCGGATGGCACGACTTCGACAAAGGAGCGGTCCTCGTAATTATGAATCGCATAGTTGGAAGAATCGGTGCCGCGGTCCTCGACATGCGGGAATTCGGCGGGTTCATGCCCGGTTTCTCTCAGCTTGTCCAGCAGGCGGAAGTGATGCACATCCACCCTCGGCCGTTTGGAGGGTTCAAGACCTGACAGGAACTTGTCAACACCCTCGGCCGCGATAGAGGCCTGGCCGATTGCGGTTGTCAGCAAATGGGGTTTGACGATGTCGCCGCCGACAAACAGGTCAGGGTGGTCTTTGACGCGATAGAAACCGTCGGCGTCGATCAAACCGCGGCCGCTGTCGAGTTCCTCGAAGCCGCTCAGGTCACCCCGTTGCCCGATCGCGGAGACCAACAGGTCGCATTCGATCTCGGTTTCGGTGCCCTCTACCGTGACCATCTTGCCACTGCTCCAATCGGTCTTGATGACACGTACAGCCCTGGCCCTGCCATCGTCGCCAAGCAGGACTTCAACGGGCAGCAGACCGGGTCTGATCTTCACACCCTCCTGGGTTACATGCTCGACCTCCATCTTGGTGGCCGGCATGATTTCAGCGGACTCCCGGGAAATGAGTGTTACATCGGCGCCCTGGCGATGGGCGACTTCGGCCACATCGTGAGCCACGTAACCCATGACGATGTTTTCGGGCCGGTCATGCTCGCGTTGATGCTCGATATGACCGAGGCGGCGGGCGACCGCGGCCACGTCCATCGAGGTATCGCCACCACCGACAACCAGCACCTTGCCGGCTGTATGTTTCAAGCGGCCGTCATTGAATGCCTGCAAAAACGCAACACCGCTGATGACATTTGACGCATCACCGCCCGGTACCGGCAGGGCCATGCCGGACTGTGCGCCGAGCGCGATAAACACGGCATCGAATTGCGAACGCAGTTCGTCAAAGGAGATATCCTTGCCGATCTTTGTATTGTTGCGGACTTCAACACCGAGATCGAGTATGCGTTGAATCTCACCATCGAGAACCTTGTCCGGGACCCGGTAACCGGGGATGCCGTAACGCATCATGCCGCCGAGCAGTTCCTGCCTCTCAAATACCGTGCAGGCGTGCCCCCTGCGGCGCAGGTGATAGGCGCAGGCAAGACCGGCGACGCCACTGCCGATGATCGCAACCTTTTTACCGGTGTCGGCACCGGCCGGGTGCAGTTTCAGGCCATGCTCCAGCCCGTAATCGCCGATGAACTGCTCAACCGAATTAATGCCGACAAATTCCTCGACCTCGTTGCGGTTGCAACCGTCTTCACACGGCGCCGGGCAGACCCTGCCCATGATGGCCGGGAACGGATTGGCATCGGTCACCCGCGCGAAGGCATATTCCTGCCAGGGTGTTCCCTCGGGTGGTTTTTCGATGCCGCGCACGATATTCAACCAGCCGCGGATATCCTCACCCGACGGGCAACTGGCCTGGCACGGCGGAGCCCGGTGAACGTAGGTTGGACATTTGTGCGATGCATCCGCCGTGAAGATTTCCTCCACCCAGGGACGGTGTTCGTGGTCGCCATCCTTGAAGCGGCGTTTGGTCAGAAGTTTTTCATTCATTGCGTGTTCTTCCTGCGCATAGATCGCGCTTGGTATTAATCATTGCTGGCCGCTCATACGCTGGCCACGTTATCAGTAGGGTCATCATCATCCGCGTTCTCGTAACCATCCTGTCCATCCAGGATGATCGCGTTCGAAACCAGTTGGTGAAGACTGACAATCCGGTCCATGCCGATGCCGTATTGCGGCATGACCTTGGCGAATTGCGACTTGCAGATCGCGCAGATCGCCGCCATGTGGGTTACGCCGTGTTCTTTCACGACTTCCTGCAGCGCGGTCATCCGCGGTGAGGCGCCCTTGACCCTGATTTCCATCAGGTCATCGGTCAACAGGCCACCGCCGCCACCACAACAAAAAGTGCCTTCCCTGATGGTATCCGCGGCCATATCGAAAAAGTTGTTACACACGGCCTTGATGATATTGCGCGGAATCTCGAACTGCCCGCCGGGGCTGTCACCCATACGTGAAGCGCGCGCGACATTGCAGGAATCATGGAAGGTCAGGGTCATGTGGTCGTTGGCGGATTTATCCAGCCTCAATTTACCTTTCTGGATCAGGTCCCAGGTGAATTCACAGATGTGCTGGGGTACCGGGTATTTTGGATCGAGGAAATCAAATGGCCCGGCCAGCGTGTTCATAAAGCTGTAAGCGACCCGCCAGGCGTGGCCGCACTCGCCAAATATGATGCGTTTGACACCTAAATCCTGGGCCGCTTTCCTGATCCGTTCGGCGACCTGCTTCATCTGCTCGTAGGAACCGATGAACATCGCAAAGTTGGCGGCTTCGGAGGCATATGAACTGACGGTCCAGCTGACACCGGCCTGGTGAAACACCTTGGCGTAGCCAATCAGCCCGTCGACATGCGGTTCGGCGAAGAAGTCAGCGCTGGGGGTTACCAGCAGGATATCCGCGCCCTTCACATTGACGGGTAGTTTGACCGCTACGCCGGTCTCCTCCTCGATGTCCTCTTCGAGACCTTCGAGCGTGTCGCGCAATGCCGCCTCGGGAAGACCGAGGTTATTGCCAATCTTGTGAACCTTGCCGATGATTTCGTTGCAGTATTTCTGACCCTTGCCGATGTGATCCATGATCTCGCGTGCAGCCATGGAAATTTCGGCGGTATCGATACCGTAAGGGCAGTAGACCGAGCAACGACGGCACTGCGAGCACTGGTGAAAGTAGCTATACCATTCATCCAGCACTTCTTCGGTGAGGTCTTCGGCGCCCACCAGTTTGGGGAAGTACTTGCCCGCAAAAGTGAAGTAGCGGCGGTAGATTTTACGCAGCAGGTCCTGGCGGGCGACCGGCATGTTTTTCGGATCGCCCGTACCCAGAAAATAATGGCACTTGTCGGTACACGCGCCACACTTGACGCAACCGTCCATGTAAACCTGCAGGGCGCGTGATTTTTTCAGCAATTCGCCGAACTTTTCGATCGCCCTTGCCTGCCAGTCATCGACCAGTTCGCCGGGGAAGCCGAGTGCCTCCTGGTGCACCGGGGCCGCGACGAACGGCGATGAATCTTTCATCACACCGGGGTTGAGCCGGGGAATCTCAAACAGCGTATTGATCGGAATGGTTTCGTAATCGGCCATGTCTATTCGCCCGGCGCCTCGCTGCGGTTGGCATCCAGCGCGGCCGCCCACGGGGCCAGGTGCCTTTTCTCACGTGGATTATCAACCTGGTTGCGGCTCGGGCTGAAAAATACCCCGGGTGCATGCAGCAGCTTCGAAACCGGGAATATGAACATCAGGATCAGTACCAGGCCCAGGTGAACCATTAACACCGGATCGGCCGGCAAAGGTTGCCAGTTAAAACGGACCAGGCCGAGCGCGAAGGCCTTCAGAGCAATAATATCGGTGTGCACCACGTACTTCATCATCAGACCGCTGCCGGCAATGCCGATCAGCAATATGAGCATCAGGTGATCGGATGGCCCGGAGATATAGCGGACACGTTCGACCAGGAAACGGCGCCCCCACAGGGCGATAAGCCCTGCGATCATGGCAAAGCCGGCGTATTTGCCAAAGGGTTGAATCCAGTTCACCCAGAACCAGACCGGCTCGGTGAAATACCTGAGGTGGCGCAGAACCACCAGCAACAGGGCGGCATGGAATACCCAGCCGAATAACCAGGTCCACTTGTTGGCCTTGAACAGGCTTTCAAAGAACGCCACCTCTCTGAACATGCGGAAAACCACACCCTGGCGTGTAACCGGTGCGGGTGTTGTCGGGATTTTCAGGGGTGCCGGGGTGCGCGCGTAGAGCCGGATTCTATACACCAGGCCAACAACAAATACTGCTGTGGCCAGGTAGAATAACAAAGCGAAAATCGTGCTCAGCACCGGTGCTCCTTGGTCCTATGTGTCAACGGGCCGGCACCGCGGCGCCAACCCGTCACATGGCTTAGATACAACCCGTTGGTTTTGGCAAGCCGGCTATTTTGCAGGCCTGTTTGGCAGGGCCGTATGGGAATAACTCGTAAAGGTATTTGCTGTTGCCCTTATCGGGACCGAGGCTTTTCTTGACAGCCTTGGTCAGAACGCGGACTGCCGGGGCAATCTGGTACTCTTCGTAATAGTTACGTAAGAAATTCACCACTTCCCAGGCGTCATCGGACATTTCAATGTTTTCGTCCTTGGCAATCAGCAGTGCCAGGTCCTTGTTCCAAGCGCTGATATCAACCAGGTAACCCTCTTCATCGGCTTCGTATGTTACGCCGTTTAGTTCATATGCCATGATCTACTTCTTCCTTAAATTAAAAAAACCAGTTTACAACCAGGATTGCGCAACATCGTGCTCAACCACCAAATCCACAAAACCACCGTAATCGACGACATTGATACCATCGATCAAAGGGGTGTCATCCAGGCCCCGTGCTGAAACATCGGGCCCCAGAACATAAAAAGCCAAGTCTTCCATGCGTTTGCTGACGGCCTCGGCTGAGGCAGCCTTTTTCAGTGCCGCGTAAACACCGTCCTCTAGCAGCAGCACTGAACCGCCGGCCTGTGCGAGACGCAGGCAGCTATCGAGGGCGTTGCGATCGAATGGAGATTTATTAATCAAATGCAGCATCTTACTCATGAGCTTATCACCACGTCCTGTTGCGCCATGATCTCGCGCAGGTTGTGTGCTGTGACCACTTCGACCGGGATGATGAGGTCAGCGGCAGCCAGGCCGCGTTTCTCGAGCGACTCCTTCTCAACATAGATTTTCTCCACGTCGTAATCATCGAGCGCCCGGTAGGTTTTCGAAAAATTCTTCATGCCGATACCGGTCGTGTCCTGATCTTTTTTCAGCTGGTAAACACCATCGTCAACAAAGACCACGCTGACATCCTGGTCGAATGCGGCCGCGATCAATACGACTTCAAGGCATTCCAACGCGTAGATCGTTCCGTAAGGCGCGCGGCGGTTGACGTACATAAAACGCTTGACGACTTCCGGGCCTTCCTCTTCTTCCCATGGTTCCACTAAATCTCTCTCCTTCAATCGCCGAATACGACCAAGCGGTCGTTTTCAATACCCGCCTCGACCAGCTGGCCGAGACCCGATATGCGGAATCCGTCCTGCAGGACTTCCTCCTTGATACCGCGGCGCAAGGCCGCTGCGATGCAGACCACCAGGTCAATACCGTTGGCCTTGGCCAGTTCGGACCACAATGCGACCAGGTTGCGGTCATCGCTCTGCGGTTCCGACAGGCGGTTGGAGTTGTAAACGCCATCGTTGTAAAAGAACACGCGGGCCACCTGGTGGCCTTTTTCGATGGCGGCCACTGCGAACCGGTAGGCACTGTCCGAGGCCTGGTGAGTGAATGGCCCTTCGTTGACCAGGATTCCAAATTTCATAAGCTTGAATTCCTCACTACAGGGTTATCAGAAATGCAGGTGTGTCGAAGCATTCAGGCTGCTACGCGCACCGCGCCAGTCATCGATCTGGTGCTTGGTAAAGGCCAGATCGGTCATCTCGAAGAACCGCGGCCAGCCAATGCGGTCGATCCACTCGCCGAGGCGTTCCCAGGCCTTGCCGTCTTCCTTGTAGGCATACAGTATCCGCTTGACGATGTCGGCCACTTCGGGCCAGCGTGGCGGGTTATTCGGCAGGTTGGCCGCGACCAGTTTGTGAAAGGTCGGTTTTGAACGGGCGTTGGAGTGTTTGCCGCCAACCCATATGGCCAGCTTGGTCGAATCCGGCCCATTGATCTGCATCGGCGGGCAGGGTGGGTAACAGGCGCCGCAACAGATGCATTTCTTCTCATCGACTTCGAGTGAGGGTTTACCGTTCACCATCGCCGGACGGATCGCAGCAACCGGGCAGCGCGCCACGACCGCCGGGCGTTCGCAAACGTTGGCCACCAGGTCGTGGTTGATTTTTGGCGGTTTTGTGTATTGTACGTTGATCGCGATATCACCCTGGCCGCCGCAATTGATCTGGCAGCATGACGTGGTCATGCGTACCCGGTTTGGCATCTCCTCGTGGGTAAATTCGTGTATCAGTTCATCCATTAATGACTTGACCACACCGGAGGCATCGGTGCCGGGAATGTCACAATGCAGCCAGCCCTGGGTGTGCGAGATCATGGATAATGAATTGCCGGTGCCGCCAACGGGGAAGCCCGCCGCATTCAGTTTTTCGATCAAGGGCCCGGTTTTGTCTTCCGAAGTGACCATGAACTCGGCATTGCTGCGGGTTGTAAAGCGCACATGGCCATCCGCGAACTCGTCTGCCAGGTCACATAATTTGCGGATGGTAAATACATCCATCTGCCGTTGCGTGCCGGCACGCACGGTCCATATCTGATCGCCGCTCTTGGAAACGTGGTGCAATACACCCGGGCGTAAGCGGTCATGCCAGGCCCAGTTGCCATAGTTCGCCTTGAGTGTCGGGTGCATGTATGGAAAAGGATCCGGAACGCCGTGTTCATCGGGTCTGCGTGGGGTGGTTACTGCTTCATTCATTTTTGATTCCTCATTAATCTCTGTCCGCCATACATGCTATTTTGCAGCGGCTTTGGCTTGCTTGTGTTCAAACCATTTCGCAGCTTCGATATCCCAGTCATCGGTGCGTACGTAAGAACTGGTACGTGGATGGTTAACCATGTTCGGGTCAACGGGAATATCCAGCGCGTCAAGGAAATTGGAAAGACCGATACGATCGATGGTTTCGCCAATGCGTTCGTGTTCGAGGGCGTTCTCTGCGAAAAAGTCGACCACCTCCTCGGTGAACTCGGTCAGTTTTTCGTAATCCTCTTCGCTTTCGAGCTTCATGAACGGGATGATGACGGTTCCCATCTGGTCACCGATTTTCAGCGAACGTTTACCGCCGATCAGGATGGTGACACCGCGGTCCTTGCCAGGCGAGAGCGCCTTGGTCATGACATTGATACAGTGCATGCAACGTACGCAGCTCCTGTTATCAACTTCCAGTGTGTCGTCATCGTTCAGGCTCAATGCGCGTGTCGGACAAGGGGTGATGACCGTATCGATCATCTGCTTGCGGCCGACCTTGGCGACGTGTTTCTTGACCTCTTCCTGGTCGACCACCATTTCGTCCCGCCAGGTGCCGATGACGGCAAAATCCGCACGGTGAATGGCGTTAACGCAATCGTTGGGACAGCCGGAGAACTTGAATTTGAATTTGTAAGGTAATGCCGGACGGTGCATTTCATCGAGCAGGTTGTTGATGATGCCGCGGTGTGCCTTGACCTCATCGTAGCAGGACTGCTCACAGCGCGCATGGCCGACACAACTCATCGAGGTGCGCAGCGCCGGTCCCGCACCGCCGAGGTCCAGGCCGATCTTGTTCAGTTCGTCAAAGGCCGGTTGCACCTTTTCGGTCTTGCATCCCTGGAACATAATGTCTCCCGACTGGCCATGCAGGGCAATCAGGCCGGAACCGTGCTCTTCCCAGATGTCACACATGTCGCGTAACAGCTTGGTCGAATAATGCATACCGGCGGGTGGCTGGACGCGCAATGTGTGGAATTCTGAAGATTCCGGATACTCCTTGGCGACTTCAGAGAAGCGCGGGATGATACCGCCACCATAACCGAAGACACTGACCGTGCCGCCTTTCCAGTAGCCCTTGCGGGTTTCATAGGAATGTTCAAGCTGACCCATCAGGTCTTTCATCATGTTGGCGCTTGGCTTGTCGCCATCCTCCGCAAGTCGCTGAAGGCCGTCAACAAAACTGGGCCAGGGGCCGCTTTTCAGTTCATCCAATAAGGGGGTAGGGTGTATTTTTTTCGTCATGACGGCTCCACTAAATCTGTAAGAAAGAATGCTTAATCGGTTAGGAAATCTACGCCGGATCCGCTAACAGACGCATACTTAAATTATAGCCACTGAAGTGAGAAATGCCGGAAAACAGTGAATGAAGTTCCAATAGCGATCTTTGAACTAATTGGCTATATTAGAATTTCATGATATTTGAATTTTTGATTTAAATCCAGCAGGATTAGTGACGGTGCATACCACGGACCTCAGCGGTGCCTTTCTGAATGATGAAACCCGTTACCAGGAATGGAGAAGGGGCAGGCTCCAATCCTACCCCCAAAGTGTGGAAGAGATTTTCGTGCAGATCGACGGTCTTCGCAATGTGACGGCGGTGCAGAAAGCCGCCATTAGAGCAGCTTGCGGGCGCTCGAATATGGCCATCTATCAATGCAGGGATCCGTCTGCCGACCGCTCCGCTGTCGTCGCGTTCGCCGCGCAGTTTGGTTTGACCCGGCTTGACCATCACCTGTGTGCCAATGCCGATGGCGTTTCGGAATTGTCCGTGGCATCCGAAGGTATAAGGACAGGCTATGTGCCTTACTCCAGTCGCAGCCTGAGCTGGCATACCGATGGTTATTACAATGAGAAGGACAGGCAAATCAACGCCGTCCAGTTGCATTGTGCGGTGAGCGCTGCGACCGGCGGTGAAAACGCCTTGCTCGATCCGGCAATGGTCTACATTAGTTTACGTGATGAAGATCCCCGCTTCATCACCGCGTTCGAGCATCCCGAATGTATGACGATACCTGCCAATACAGGGTCAGAAGGTGAAATCCGAACGGCTGTGAGCGGACCGGTATTCTCATATGATGCCGGTGGTCAAATACATATGCGTTACAGTGCACGTAAGAAAAATATTATTTGGCGCGACGATGCTGTAACCGCGGCTGCGCGGGAATTTTTGACAGAAGTCCTGAATGATAAAAATGGCCCTGCCCTCCATTACCGCCTGCAGCCGGGTGAGGGCTTGCTCTCCAACAATGTTTTGCATAACCGAACGGCTTTCAGTGATGGATCGGGGGCCCAGCGCCTGTTGTATCGCGCCCGTTTTTTTGACCGCATTGAGACATAAAAGTCGTACAATTAAGATTGGTCCGACCAAGGATAAACCCCATGAAAGCCATCGAAGTCAAGCTCAGCGATATCATCATCCAGCACCCTGAAGTCAATTCATTTCAGGAATTACTCGATAAGGTCCGGGCCATGACTTCGGAGCATATGATCTTCCTCAATTTTGACGTCAAACCCGACTACCGCGATACACCACGTAACTGGGAATGGAAACTGGAATCGGCCTTTGGTGACGGCGGCAAGTGATTCGATATGGCAATTAAATCAACCATCACAAAGCTGGATAAATTCAGCGCGCCCTACGGGAAGGAAGTATCACTGGAGGACGTCACCTATGAAAACGGTATGCGGGTGTTGCGCATACATATACGTGAAGGCAACCGTTTCACCGTGATTGATATCGATGAAAATACCGCCTCCCACTGGGGTGCTGCCATGACCTGCTGGGCCGATCAGAAGCAAGCGTAGATAACAGCGAAGGACAGCAGATGGAACACCTCCCTATTTTCCTGAATGTAAGGGGAAAACGCACCCTGATCGTCGGCAATGGCGTATCGGCGGCGCGCAAAGCTGACCTGTTGTTACGCGCCGGTTCCGACCTGACCATCGTCGCGCCGGAACTCGGTGAAGAGTTATCCCATCTTGCCGAAACCTTTGAATTCACCCACCAGGTGAGCGGCTTGACCCCGGCGGATCTCAGCGGCTGCATGATCGTTTTTGGCTGTGCAGAAGATGATTCAGTTAACCAGCAGCTGTGCCGGCTCGCCGCCGACGCTGGCATCATGGTCAATGTCAGCGACAAGACCGAAGATTGTGACTTCATCATGCCGGCCGTTGTTGACCGCACGCCATTATTGATTGCGATCTCAAGCGGAGGTTCTTCGCCCCTGCTGGTGAGGATGCTCAAGGCCCGTTTCGAAACCACGATCCCGGCAGCGTACGGACGCCTGGCCGAATTCGCCGGACGTTACCGCGACCGGATAAAAGAACTGATTCCAAACCTAACACGTCGGCGGCGCTTCTGGGAGGCGATGGTATCCGGACCGGTTGCCGAACACCTCTTTTCCAGCCAGCTCGAGCAGGCTGAGTCATTGATGGAAAGTCAGCTCAAAGAGGCGGCCGCAGCAGGTGACAAACCACCGCTGGGCGAGGTTTACCTGGTGGGTACCGGCCCCGGTGACCCGGACCTGCTGACCTTTCGCGCACTCCGCTTGATGCAGCAGGCCGACGTGGTGCTCTACGACCGCCTGATCGGCGACGGCATACTCAACCTGGTTCGTCGCGATGCGAAGCGGATCTATGTTGGCAAGCTCAAGAACAATCACACCGTGCCGCAGGATGAAATCGGCAGGATGCTGATCGACCTGGCGCGCCAGGGTAAGCGTGTGCTGCGTCTGAAAGGTGGCGATCCGTTTGTTTTCGGGCGGGGTGGCGAGGAGATTGAAGCCCTGTCAGAAAACGGTATCACCTTCCAGGTCGTACCGGGTGTTACCGCAGCCAATGGCTGTGCGGCCTATGCCGGCATACCGCTGACCCATCGTGACCATGCCCAGGCCTGTGTGTTCGTGACAGGCCATGAAAAAGACGGGGAACTCAATCTTAACTGGGAAAGCCTGGTACAACCCCGCCAAACGGTTGTGCTTTACATGGGGCTGTCATCACTGGACGCGATCACCCACGGCTTTCTGAGCCACGGGGCAGATCCGGCGACCCCGGCAGCCGTCATCGAAAATGGAACCCGCGCCGGTCAGCGGGTTATTACTGGAACACTGGAATCCCTGCGCAACAAGACTGCACGAGCGGGTGTCAAAAGCCCCGCTTTGATTATCATTGGCAGTGTTGTAAGCCTGAGGGAAAAGTTGTCCTGGTTCGCCAATAGACCGAAGGATGAAAAAATATGAGTGACGCACTGAGTTACCTGATCAAGGCCCGGCCGGAGGCGATGGGCGCCTACTTCACTTTCTTGAAAGATGCAGGCAAGCACCTCGACCCCAAGACCCGTTCATTGATATCCGTTATCACCAAGATAGACAGCCAGACTGAGCGCGGTTTGCGCCAGTACCTGCCCCGGGCCATCCGCGATGGCGCCAGCCCGAATGAAATCCTCGATGCGATCCTGATGGCGTTCCCGACCCTGGGCCTGGCCAAGATCGTCTGGGCGGTGGATATCATGCTGGATATGGATATCCCCGAATTCCGTCTCGAATCGCTGGATGCAGAACCGCGTTGGCACGACCTGGCCGACTGGGTGGAAATCGCGGACGGTGATATCACCTACCTGGATGATCGCGATGGAAGAAACGTATTTATCTATCGCAGTGGTGGAACCTGCAAAGTCTACGACAGCCGGTGCCCTCACCAGGTAACGGATATTCCGCACCTGGCCCTGTCCGGTACGCAGCTGACCTGCCCGAAGCACCAATGGGCTTTCGATGTCTCAACCGGTGAATGCGTGGCCAAGGGCACACGCCCGCTCAGGCAGTTTGACAGCCGGGTGAGAGAAGGGCGGCTGGAAGCGATCTGGTAAAAACCCCGGCCGAGGGCCGGGGCTTGAGAACAGCCCGGGACCTTGGAATTCTATGGCGAGGTGGTCTCCGCTTCAACGTCCGGCGTACGCTGTAACTTGTCAAGGGTGCGGTTTTTGATCCTTGCAAAAAACTCACTGATATCGAGCCCGATACCATAGAGTGCAGGTACCATCAGCAGCGTAACAAAGAAGGCAAAGAACACACCAAACGCGAGTGCGACCACGATCGGTTGCAGGAATGCAGCCTGTATGGAGCGTTCCAGCATCATCGGCGTGAGGCCGACAATGGTGGTGACAGATGTCAGCAGGATGGGTCTGAACCGAGCCACGCCCGCTTCGATAATGGCTTCACGTTCTGACATGCCCTGGTCCCGCAGGCGGTTGCAATAATCCATCAATACCAGGTTGTCGTTGACCACCACGCCTGCCGCTGCGGCAATACCAAAGTAACTGAATATCGCCATGGTCATGCCGAGCACGGCGTGACCGACGATGGCCCCGACGAAGGCGTAAGGCATTGCAACCAGGATCAGCAATGGCTGCCAGTAGCTGCGGAATGCAACCGCCAACAGCGTATACATGGCGAAAAACGCGACCAGGTACAGCCCCATGACTTCCTTGATAAAACGCTGTTCACCTTCAGCCTGCCCAACCGCACCGCGGATGATACCCGGGTAACTTTTTTCCCATTCCGGGAAAAAGTTCTCTTCCAGGTCTTTCATGATGTCATCGCGTACCTGTTCTTTCAGGTCGGCACTGATACGTGCGGCGCGGTTGCCATTCCAGCGTTGGATACGATTGATTCCGGGCGCATATTCCAGGTCAGCAACGGCGAGCAAGGGTAACTCGCGACCGTCATTGGTGCGTACGCGGAAATTCTTCAGGCTCTCAATGGATTGTCTTGATGCAAGCGGGTAACGGACCTTGACACGGACATCCTGACCGTCACGTGGCAGACGTTGTACTTCTTCGCCAAAGTACGCCTGGCGTACCTGGCGGTTAACGTCAGACAGGGTCAAACCCAGCTTGGCCGTTCCAGGCTTCATGGTCAGGCGGATTTCTTCAGATGCCCCTTCCAGGTTATTACGGACATCGTAAATGTTCTCGTAGGTGCGCAACTGGTTTTCAACATCTGCTGTGGCGGCACGCAAAACATCCAGGTCGGGGTGCCTGATAGACAGCTCGAAATCGGGGTCATTATTACCCTGTGTATATTGCACGGAAACCTCGCGCGCATCGGGCACGTCACCCATCAGTTCACGTAACCTGATAGAGGCTTCCTTGGCGGTCATTTCACGGACTTCCGGTGGTGCCAGCTTGACAATGGCCAGTACGCTGTCGCGGCGTGACCGCGTATACCAGTTTTCAATCAATACACCCTCACCATCGGTGCGCTGATTCACCTCATCTACGAGCGCCTGTTCGGCCGCCTGTAGTTGCGCAAGTATTTCCAATGCACGGCTGTAAGGTGCGCCTTCCGGCATCACGACATTAACAACGATTTCGTCGGATTCGATATCCGGCATAAAGCTTTTTTTGACCCAGCCCGTGCCAAACAGACCAAAGCCAATGACCAACACACCGATAAAAATACTGGTCGTCAGGTAGCGATGCTGCAGCGCCCAGGTGCCGATGTTGCGGTAATGGTTTTGTGCAAAGTGCAGGATGCTGTCTGCAATGGCTTTCTGGAATTTTCCAAACCTCTTCATATCATGCCGGGGTTTCATGCTCGACAGGTGCGATGGCAGGATCAGTAATGATTCGACCAGCGAAAAACCCAGTGCAAGGATTACAACCCAGGTAATGTGCCGTGTGAACTCAGAAGTTGAACCGCTTACGAAGAGCCACGGAAGAAAGGCCATGATGGTGGTAATAACGCCAAACACGACGGGCTTGGCCACCAGTTGGGCGCCGGAAATGGCTGCGTTGACCCCGCCGCCGATCCGGTTGGATTCACTGTGTATACCCTCACCCACAACGATGGCATCGTCAACAACGATACCCAGTACCAGCAGGAAGGCGAAGGTGGAGAGCATATTCAGCGAAACGCCGACAGGCCCCAGTAAAACAAAGGCACCGGCATAAGCCGTGGCGATACCCACCGCAACCCAGAAGGCAACGATCGGCCTCAAGGTCAGCAGCAGTATGATCATGACCAGGGCCAGACCCTGCGCGGCGGAACTGCCGATGGTCTTCATGCGGCCCTTGAAGTCAACGGCCTGGTCGGTCCACAGCGTCAGCGAGACGCCCTCCGGCAGGCTTTCTCTGCGTTTTTCGATCCACTCACGCACGGATTCCGAAGCCGTGACAATATCCATGACCTCGGTGGACATGATCTGCAAAAGCACTGCCGGTTCACCATTCAGCGTGGCAAGGATCGGGTTGTCTTCAAATCCATCCAGCACGGTGGCGACATCACCGACACGGATCATTCCGCCATCTGCCGTTTCGCGGATGATGATATCGTTGAATTCGGTTTCTGTATCGGCCTGGCTGCGTACCTTTAACTGGTAGGTGCCCACCTCGGTACGCACCTGTCCGGCGGACTGGTTGATGGAGGTGTTCCGGATCGCATCGGCGACCTCCGAGAAACTCAGGTTGTAACGTCTCAGTGCCTCTTCACTGACCTCGATGGAGACCTCTTCCTGGCGTGTTCCAAATAAATTAACAATGGTGACTGCGGTTAATTGCGCGGCTTCACGACGGAGTGTTTCGGCCAGCCGTTTGAGTTCACGCTCGCCGATATCCCCATGCACCGCCACGCGCATGAACTCATCCTGGTTGACCCATTGCTGGACCTGCGGTGGTTCGATATCACGCGGGAAAGAAGAGATGGAGTCGAGGCGGATTTTCACATCATTCATAAACTGGGTGAAATCAACCTGGTGCTCTGCAAGGATGTATACCTCACCCAGGCCCTCGCTGGACGAGGATCGGACCCACTCGATGGCGTCGAGGTCACGCACGGATTCTTCGATGCGGGCAACGATTTGCTCTTCAACTTCTTGCGGAGCGGCACCGGGCCAGGAAACCACGATCTGCAGACCGGGGAACCGCACCTGCGGATCCATTTCGCGTTCCATTTGTGAGAAACCAATCGCACCGGCAACAAAGATACCGATCATGACCAGGTTTGCGGCAACGGAGTTACGTGCCCACCATGCGATTAAACCATTCATGTCCTGCTCCCTCTTCTAAAGATAATCAGCTGGTTTGTTCACGTGTGATCGCGCGCACTTCCATACCGTCAACCGCTGCAGGAATTGTGGAGGTTACGACCTTGTCGCCCACCGCAACACCATTGCTGACAAGCACGAAATCCTCCGATGTGGAAAGCACCTCGACGGTACGGATCTCGAGCCGGTTTTCATCGTTGATCACGTAGACCTTGTTGGCGTTGCGCAAGGCCAGGCGTGGCAGTACCAATGCCAACTGGCTGTTCACGCCGGCAATATCGGCATGCACAAACATACCGACGGCTATCGGTGCACCATTATCGGCACCCAGGCCGTAAGGGTCTTCGACTTCGGCTATGGCATATATAAGACGTGTCTGCTGATCAACTGAAGCGTGGGTGCGAACGATGCGCCCTATCCAGGTATGCTCGCGGTTACCCACATGGGCACTGAATTGCACGACCGGTGCATTGAATGCGTCCGCCATGAAACCCATCGGCAGGTTCAGTTCAGCCAGTTGTGAATCGGTCAGGGGTAAGCGGATTTCAACGGTGTCAGTGGAAAAAACGCGACCAAGGTGTGAGCCTGCAGTGACATACTGGCCGATACCGACACTTTTTTCCCGCACCCGGCCCAGGAAGGGCACGTTGATTTCCGTGCGGGCTACATTTAACTGTGCTTCCTGCAGATCAGATTCAGCCGATGCCAGCTTCGCTTCCGCTTCCAGGACCTGTGGCTTGTTCAACGCGTAGGGTGTTGGTTCGCCCTGGTTCTGTTTATCAAGCCAGTGGTCCTTTTTGATCTTGGCGTTTGCAAGTTCGCGTTGCAGGGCGACCTCTGCTTCCGCAACACGAGCCTTTGCACGGACAACAGCCAGTTTGTAGTTGGTGTCATCGATCTTGATCAGGGTTTCACCCGGTGCGAACTCGGCGCCTTCTGCGAAGGACCCGGAAATACCGACGATACGGCCGGAAACCTGCGGGATCAGGTCAATTTCTGTTTTAGGGCGAACTTCACCCTGTGTTTGAACTGAAATGGTGACCGTATCCGATTTCACTTCGTCAACATACAAGGAGACCAATCTCTGGGTCTCTTCCTTCTTCTCCGGCTCCGGCTTTGCGGCGCTCAGACCCTGTACGATTCCAATGCTCACCACCAGCACCAGTATGGGGGAGATGATTTTCAGAAATTTTTTCACGGTAAACCTCACTTTTAATATTTCAGGTCGTGACAACTATTTTTTCGTTACGCACATAAAAATGGGCGGATGCTTCATTTATCGGCATGTACTTGCCTCTAAATAACATCAGCCCTCTGTAGCAATATCGATAATTCTTAAGACGAACTCTTCTTGTTATTGGTTACATCTAAATTTCATCAATGTCCTGACGGATGACCAGTCCTGCTGGGACGGCACTATAAGAACACGGATAGCCCGCGAGTACATGGGCCAAAAGTCAGTGGGCCAGAAGTCACGCTATGAAGTCGGTTGAAAGGTCTGTCAGCCGACGGTGGCAGCTGGACGATGGTCAATACGCTGGTTCCGATAGTTCCGGTACCGGTTAATGGCACTTGGGCCTTGTTAATGTTGATCCTGATGTTGTTGGCCACCGGCTGGTATTTCACACCATCAGCAATGCGCCGTTATTAAGTTAGTTTCACGGGTATGAAAAAAAAGGCCCGGGAAACCGGGCCTTTTTTATCTGTGGATCAACGAATTAAAAAATAAAAAAATAAAAGAGCAATGTTTAACTTTCGTTCATGTTTATATTAGAAAAAACTAATTGACGGATCGCCCGGATATGAAATATTTTAAATACTCGTAAAAATAATATATTTGAAAAGGATATTCGAATATGAAAACGAAAGAATCGGGCTCGTTATTAATTCATTTATTTTCCAGGCGCATTTTTACCGCATGCATCTTGCTCGCGGGTCTGCTTGTCATTTCTACCCAATCACTCGCCGCTGATCCGTTCCGGGTTTCAATTAAAAGCGCCGCATATGACAGCGAGAGAAAGCTATTAAGAGTTGAAGTCTCGCTGGGCAACAGGGCACGCAGAACCGTGTCACTTTTCAACGATCGGACCAATGAGCTGCTCGTCACGAAAAGCGCGCGTGGCAATGAGGTTCGTATCACGGTAAAGGGACTCTCGGGAAACGATGTACCCTGCGAAGTGAGGGCGGAATCTGAAGGTTTGTCCGACGTTAGCCGCGTCGCAGCTTCCCCCGCTGACTGTAACGTCGAGCCACCGCCACCGCCACCGCCACCGCCTCCACCCCCACCGGCAAACAGTCCCCCTGATTGCGCAATCCTTGCACCCGGTAGGGATGTTTCCATATTGCTGGGTGACAGCGTGCACTTCACAGGCCAGGCGACAGATCCGGATTCCTCAGATACCCTTTCATACGAGTGGGATTTTGGAGGAGGCGCAGATACCAGGCCGACTACACTGGACCCGGGCGCCATAACCTTTGACGTTACCAATGGCTTGTTCGTGGCTGAATTTATCGTCACGGATGTCGCGGGCGCGCGCTGTACCAGGCAACGCCTGGTCGAAGTGGGCTCTCCGCCCGTCGAATTGCCGACAAAGGTCTCCGAGCAGCCAGCGCCCGGTACGCCAGGCGCCGGCGATGGTGAAAATGTGGTGCTGGCCTTCAATGACCTGGGTATGCATTGCGCTGATCTCGGCTCCTATCCGTTCAGTATTCTGCCGCCATTCAATACCGTCAACGCGCAGGTCGTACGGAAAGGCAGTACGGGCAGTAATCGTCCGTTGATATTGAACGGCAGCATGGTTTCGTTACAGTATTCAGCCGCTTCCAGCGCAAATGACCCGGTTGGCGCCGGTTCGATCAATTCGACCAGCCAGAATTATCCGCCGGGTGCGCTTGCCGCGGATGCGATGGTGCGCAAAACCGATTTTTGGGACGACTTTGACGGCACGAATAGCATTGTCGAGCTTTTATTCCCTGGTCTATTCCCTCTGCCCGATGAAGGCCTGCAAACGCTGGCCAATTACGAGGCGGGTAACGCACATGGCCGATATATGCCGGGTTTCGGTGACCCGTACTACGGCAATGACCCGCAGGCCTTCAGTGGCTTTGATGGATCCAAAAACTGGTTCACCGCGCAGGGCATACCGATGACGTCGATCGATGACACGGGCCGCTTTAATTCTTATCCGCTGATGCGTGTTCAGGCTGTTGACGTGGGAACCGGTGCAGTGCTGGCGACGACGGATGCCGTCGTGCCGGTGTCCACCGAGGTTGACTGCCGCGACTGCCATGCCCTGGGTGAGGTTGGTGCGGATGTATTGGCCCGCGTGGCGGGCCCGGTATTCGTTGCGGCAGTCACCAGCGACCGCGTCGATGTCGAGGCTGCGGCCAAGCACAATATCCTCGCCCTGCACGATTACCAGCACGGAACAAGTTTCGTCACCGATAATCAACCGGTCCTGTGCGCTTCCTGCCACCGTTCCAATGCCCTGGCGGAAGTGGGCGGGCCGGGAGGTGTGCCGGGGATCAGCAATATGTCAGCCGTGATGCATGGTTTCCATGGACGCCTGCAGGTGGATGGATCCGGTGATTTGATCAGGGACCGTGCCGGTGAGCCCATTCTTATTGATCCGCCGGGCATGGTAGGCAGCGAGTTGCCGTTGATCCCGACGGGTGAAGGCATTCCCATGGAACAAAACTGTTTCAATTGCCATCCCGGAAAGATTACCCAGTGTTTCCGCGGCGCGATGTACACTGCCGGGCAAAAATGTGACGACTGCCATGGTGACATGCTGGCGATGGGCGGAGAGTTTCCCCTGTTGACGACGGGAGAGGCCCGTGAACCCTGGGCGGACGAACCGAAATGCAGTTCATGTCACAGCGGTCACGGTGGTGATCCGATCGGTATGCTGGCCTATGACCCGGCCGATCCTGCGGCTACGCCAATCGAATTAGCCGATTCCCGTTTTGCAGAAAACCCCGGCACCCTGTACCGCAACAGTCTCGATAACCACGCGGGTATCGCCTGCGAGGCCTGTCACGGCAGTCCGCACGCCATCTGGCCGAACCGCAATCCGAACGCCAATGACAATGTCACCGCAATCCAGTTGCAGGGTCATGCCGGCACCATCAAGGAATGCAAGGTCTGTCACGATTCCAATAGCTTCCCGAATGGAACCCTCGAAGGACCGCATGGCATGCATCCGGTCAATGAGCCCAACTGGATCAAGAGCAGGGGCGACTTCTACCATGAAGACTTTGTCTGGAAAAACGGCGAGGATCAGTGCGCAGCGTGCCATGGTGCAGACCATCGTGGTACCCGCCTGTCACGGGTCCCGGTCGATCGCGTGTTGAGGGATGCCGAGGGCGTGGTTCGAGCCACACTGGCGGCCGGCGAGGTCGTTTCCTGTGGTCTTTGTCACAGCATTGAAAAGAGCTTTTCGGACTAACCCCGGGTTCTACTGATATGAAACTGGTCCCGGAGGCTTCTCCGGGACAAAAAAAGAGGGGCCTTGATGGCCCCTTAATGTGGAGAATCGAAATTAAAATCTGAATCCGATGTGGCCACCGAATACAAGCGGGTCAACCTCGACCTTGCCGAGGCTTGCGCCATCCAGCGTGGCCTTGGTATCGATATCGATATAACGTGCATCCACGTTAAAAAACCAAGTGTCATTGAAGAGCACATCAAAGCCTATCTGGCCGGCTAATCCCCAACTGTCGCCGAGGCTCAGATCAGTGCCTGTGAGCGGACCGGTGGTTTTTTCGCTGAAAAAATTGGTGTAATTGATACCCACACCAATGTAAGGCTGAAAGTTCTCGGTCGGTCTGAAGTGATACTGCAAGCTCAGCGTAGGTGGCAGATGCTCAGTGCTGCCAATCTTGGTTCCGTCCTGCAACTCAAGGTCATGTTTGAAGGGATAGGCAGCAAGCAGCTCCAGTGCCCAGCAATCGGTCATCATGTAGCTGAAGTTGATCGTGGCGCTGGTGGCTGACTCGACAGACACGGTTTCGTGGTTGTTGGATCCCGGACTGACATAGGAGGCGCCAACCCGAACCAGCCAGTCACCCGGCTCAAAGGCTGCTGCCGTGCCCGCAAAACCGATGCTCAGGGCTATTGCTGCAGAAAGGGCGGTTTTCATTTTAAATTGCATTGTAATGGTGCTCCTGAATTTGGTTTAATCCACGTTCGAATTGTATTGAATACCGTCTTTTCGGTATTGACTTGCATCAAGAAATACTAAAAAACAACGTCCGGGCGCCTGTGCGGGTTTGTCATATATTGTCGGTAACCCGGTAGGCAGAAATGAATGCTTAGGATCGAACGGGCTTTTTTTGCAATACAATGGCCTGCTGGACGGTCATATTGTATGACCAGATGACAAGGAATACCGATGAACAAATACACTGTTGGACTAATCCTGGCGCTCTTGATGGGGTTTTCAATCGGATGCAGTGCGGCTGATAAACGCGAGGACATCCATGCCAGCGCTGACCAGGTGCAACCGCTCCTGGCCGGGATGAAGGCGCCGGAATTCTCCGTGAGGGATGTCGAGAACCAGGTATTCACATTCACGCCAGGTGTGCAGGAAAAACCTATCGTTCTTACCTTCTTTCGCGGGGGTTGGTGCCCTTACTGCAATCTGCATCTGTCTGAATTACGCCTGGCAGAAAAACAGCTGAAAGACATGGGCTTCGATATCTGGTTTATCAGTATCGATAAACCTGAACTATTGCTGGCCAGCCTGGATGACCCGGAAATCGGTTACACCGTTTATTCAGATGCTGCCCTGAGTGCTACACGGGCTTACGGCCTGGCATTCCGCGTGGACGATGCCTTGAACGAGCGCTACCTGGGCTCCGGTATTGACCTGGAAAAGGCCTCGGGTGAAAACCATCACGTCCTGCCGGCCCCCGCGACCTATATCATCGGTACGGACGGCATCATCAATTTCGCCTACATCAACCCGGACTACAAGGTGCGTTTACATCCGGATGTCCTGTTGGCAGCAGCGAAGGCATACACCGAGGATGCGGATCAGCGGCTGGAATCCAGGCGCAAACAGTCCATGGCCAAATGACGACAACCAGCCTGCGGGCTCAGAAGTCCGCAGGTGGTGTCAGGCGCTTTCGGGGCGGGTCGTAAAACACGTCTGTCACGACGCGTGCCGTGGCCATCACCCGGCTCCATTTCAGCTCTTTCTGGTAGTAAATCTCCACCAGCACTTCTTCGCCGGGTTCGCCATGTGGTGTTTCCAGCGTTGCCAATGCGATACTTGCCTTGGCTGATGGTGACCAGGTCGCAGAGGTCACCGTACCGATCCGCTTATTGTTTTTCGTAAACACGTATGAATCACGGGCGGGTTTGTTACCATCAATATCAAGTTTGACCATATTGTAACGGTGGCCGTGTTGCTTTTGCGCCAGCAAAGCCTTGCGGCCATTGAAGTTCGGTTTGTTGAAATCGACCAGCCAGCCGAGCCCCAGTTCAAACGGTGAACGGGTATGACCGGTGCGGACGGTTGCATGCGCGGGCGTGAACTCGTGGCGGCACTGGATAAAACCGGCTTCCACCCGGAGCATCTGCAAGGCCACGTCACCCATGGGCTGTATACCGTGCAGTTGCCCCGCCTCGAACAAACGGTCCCACAAGACCTCCGCGTGTTGCGGGTCGATCCACAGCTCATAACCCAGGTCGCCGGTAAAACCGGTGCGGGATATCATCAGCTGGGTGTCTGCAAAAGTGAAATACCCGATATCGAAAGGCTTCATGTTTTCGATACCGGAAAGCCCCATTCTTTTAAGTGCCGCGCAACTGGTGGGGCCCTGCAGCGCGAGTGCGGCCACTTCATGGGTTTCGTCCGTCACCCGCACGTCAAAACCCATCGTGTTGGTCAACAGCCAATCCAGGTGTCGCTCCTGTGTACATAACCTGTAATCGTCTTCACCCAGGTGAAAGATCGTGCCGTCATCGATCGCCTGGCCATCATCGGCACACCATATGCAATAGCCAACCCGGCCCGGCTTTATTTTGACGACATCGCGCGTCACCAGGCGGTTCAGGTAGGGCAGGGCCTCTTTGCCGCTGACGCGATACTTGCTCATGGGGGTGAGGTCAAATACCGCGCAGGCATTGCGGCAGGCAAAGTATTCCATGGCAGAATCGGTATAGGCATGCGGGGACAGGTAGTCCGCCCAACGGCCCCATTCCTTCAGGTGGTTCATGGGTTCCTGGCGCGAGTAGAACGGGCTTTGAAAAACCTTGTTGAGATAATGCGTCTTGGTTGAAATATCAAAGGATTGCGCTTTGTCGGTCCTGCTTGCCTGGCTCATGAGTGGTGGTCCTCAACTTGCTTTGTACCCAAAACCGCGTTTGCGGCGTTACGACCGGCACAACCCATCACGCCGCCGCCGGGGTGGCTGCCTGCGCCGCACAGGAAAAGCCCGTTGACCGGGCTTGCATACTGCGCGGAATGAGGCACGGGTCGCAACATCAGGAACTGGTCCAGGGCCAGTTCGCCATGGTGCCAGTGACCGCCGCTGATACGGAACTCAGACTCGATATCCACGGGTGTTAATAATTCCCCGTGGAGAACCCGGGATTGAATCCCCGGCGCATAGGCTGCGAGCAGGTCGATAAGCTGGTCCATGAAAGCAGCCTTGCTTTCGGGCCAGCCTGCCTTCAGTCGATAAGGTGCGTATTGCACCACCGCCGAGAGTACATGCTTGCCCGTTGGCGCGAGAGAATCGTCGTGCAGGCTCGGGATGGTGATTTCTGCAACCGGCTTGACCGAGTACTCGCCATACTTTGACTGGTTGAAGGCGCGCTCGACATACTCCATGTCCGGCGCAATCAGCAGGCGGTCGCCAAGCCGGTCCTGCTTCAGGCCTTTGAACTCCGGTACACCATCGAGCGCCAGGTGTAACTTGGCGACGTTGCCACGCATACGGATGTCCTGGACCTTACGGGCGAAACCGGCTTCCAGGTTGCGGGCGCCCAACAGGCCGAGGAAGGTGGTCTTGGGGTCGGCACTGGATATCACCGTGCCTGCGGCGATTTGCTCGCCATCCTGCAGTTCAACACCAGAAACACGGTCACCCTCCATCAGGATGCGTGAGACGGTTGCAGATGTCCTGATGAGGGCGCCCTGTTTGCCTGCGACGTTCGCCAGTGCGTTGCTGAGGGCACCCATACCACCTTTCGGCATGGCCGTGCCCTGCAAGCCGCTGAGCCGGTGCAGGGCGCAGAATACGCTGTTGTTGGAACGGGGCCCGAGGTTGGTTCCAAGCACGCCGTCCATGCTCAAAGCCCCCTTGAGCAGGGGATTTTCGAAATTCTCCTGCAGGACATCGTAAATGTTAATACCCGCGATACGCAGGAACTCGCGCATGTCCGCCTTACCCAGTAAGCGGATGTTCAGGGCGGTTTTTGCCAGTCCTATCCAGTCGCTGCGGTCCCGGGTTCCGATCCTGGGGGGGATGCGGTTATTCAGACGGTTGATCACACCGGCAAAACGGTTCATGAAACGCCGGTATTCCTGCATGGCCAGGCGGTCTTTGTCGCTGATGTTCGCGCCCTGTAATGCATCGCCTGCAATCTGCAGGTGGTTGCCATCTTCTGCCAGTGCCGTGGTGCTCATGTCCTGCTGCGAAAACGACAGGCCTGCCGAATCGAGGGACAGTTCCTTGCGTATATTTTTATCGAGCATGAACAGCAGGTGAGCGCCAGCCGAGACCTTGAAGCCGGGTGCGAATTCCCGGGTAATGGCTGCCCCGCCCACCTGTTCTGCAGCTTCCAGCACGGTGACCTGTTTGCCGGCCCTGGCGAGGTACGCGGCACAAACCAGGCCATTGTGTCCGGCGCCAATGATCACGATCTTGTTTTTAAAACTAGTCATCGAGCCAGCCCTCCGGAACGGTATTGGGTTTGCGCAGGTCGCGGAGAATTTCACGCGCTGCATTGGCGCCCGGGGCGGCCATGACACCACCACCAGGGTGGTTTGAAGAACTGCACATATACAAGCCCTTTGCAGGCCCGCGGTACTGGGCGTAGCCGGGGATGGGGCGGTTGAAAAGCAACTGGTCCATGGTCAGTTCGCCGAGGAAGATATTACCCTCGGTCAGCCCGACTTCATCTTCGAGTTCGCGGGGTGTGCGGATTTCCACGTGCCTGATCAGGTCTTTGAATCCCGGCGCGTAGGTTTCGATCTTGTTGATGACGGTCTGGCCAAACTGGTCACGAAGTTCGCTTGTCCAGTTCCCGCCGTTAACTTTCGGCGGTACGTATTGTACGAACACCGACATGAAATGCTTGCCCGGCGGTGCCATGGTCGGGTCTGTGAGCGATGGTATGAGAATGTCAACGTAGGGGTCCTGCGACCAGATGCCTTCTTTCCAGTCATCGTAGGCCCGTTCGAGACGCTCAACGCTGTCCACCAGGTGCAGGTCGCCCCTGATGAGTTCCGGGTTGCCATCCAGCGCGGTAAATTGCGGCAAACCATCGAGGGCAATATTGAGTTTGCCGGAAGAACCGCGAATCTTGAAGTTCTTCACCTTGCGGATAAATTCCGGTTCAAGGTCTTTCGGATCCATGCATTCGAGGAAAGTACGGGGCAGGGTCAAATTGGAAACGACCACATCGGCGTGATATTCATCGCCATTTTCAAGCGCAACCCCGGTCACTTTGCCATTACGCACAAGGATCTGCTCCACACCGGCGCCCGTTACAATCTCCCCGCCATGGTCTTCATAGCAGTCCGCCATCGCCTTGGCGATCGCACCCATACCACCACGCGCGAAACCCCAGGCCCCGATATTGCCGTCAACGTCACCCATGGCGTGGTGCAGCAGTACATAGGCGGTGCCAGGTGACATAACACCCATGGCCGAACCGATGATGCCGTGGCTGGCCTTGTCGGCCCTGATCAACGGGTGCTCAAAATATCCATCCAGGTATTCTGAAATACTCATCGTGTAAAGACGCATCATGTCATAGATGACATCTTCTCCCAGCCTCAACAGGGTTCTGCCCATGTGCAGCATTTCCATCAGGTCACGGGGTTTGAACGAGGCCGGATCCGGGGCGGTGCGTAACAGGAACTGCCTGATAAACCGTGCTTGGCGCATGATGTCACGATCAAATCTAACCTTGGCATCGGCATCGCGTGGACTGAGACGGGCCATTTCCCGGCGCGACACATCCGGGTCGACGTAATGGGCGATGTGGTCGCCGTTCGGGGACAGCGTGGCACTGCCGCCATAAGGCACGATCTGCAGGCCGTACTTGGCGAGGTTCATGCTGCGATAGACTTCCGGCCGCAACAGGCTGCTGACATAGGAGCAATTGGAGTATATCCAGCCCTTGTGCTTCTCCAGGCTGACGGTAGCGCCACCGATAAAGGGGTTCTTTTCAAGCAATATCACATTGAGCCCGGCCTTGGCCAGGTAGGCTGCGTTGGTCAGGCCGTTGTGTCCTGCACCAATGACGATGGCATCATATTTTTTCACTCTTTCAGGCTCCCGCTGCGTCGGTGCCAGGCAGATATTTCCGTGGCTCCGTGACCTCGGCATAGATTCGCATATCCTGCTTCCCCTGTCCACTGCGAATGAATGGATATTCATTCATTGAAAAACTGCGGGAAAGGATTTATGCTGAAAATGCAAAAATGATTTTCGCATACTGATATTGAACGAGGACCCGGTTTGAACCAGCCCGTAACCAAGCCCCGGACCAAGCGTCGTACCGCGTCCAAAGAGGTTCGCCAGGATCAGTTGATCAGGGCGACCATACGTTCGATTGCCAGGCATGGTTTGTCGGTTACCACGATAGCAACGGTCGCAAAGGAAGCAGGACTCAGCCAGGGTATTATCAACCTGCATTTCCAAAGCAAGGAGCGGTTGCTGGAAGAAACATTGAGCTACATCGTGGACGAATACCGCAAAGCCTGGTACAAGGCCATGCAATCCAGCGGCGACACGGCCGCAGAAAAACTGGCGGCACTGGCCGCAGTGGATTTCGACAAACGTATTTGTCAGCGTAACAAGCTGGCGGTCTGGTTTGCATTCTGGGGAGAGAGCCGCTCACGCCTGACCTATCGTAAGATATGCGCGGAGAGTAGCCGGGAGTACAAGCAGTTGTTAACCCGTTTGTGTGAAGACATCATCAAACAGGGTGTTTACAGGGTTAAGGCCCACCATGTCGCCACGGGTCTGTTGGCCCTGAACAGTGGTTTATGGTTGGATATGTTGATCAGCCCGGCTGAAATGTCCGCGGAAAAGGCACGGGAAATAAGCCTGTCCTACCTGCAGGGTGTTTTCCCCGGGCATTTACCGGGATAGAGTATGGACCACAAGGCGCTCACAGCATTGATTGAATCCCAGCCGGCGAGCACTGCCCTGGCGCAGGCGTTTTATACCGATGAGGAAATCTACCGGCGTGATATTGAAGAGGTCTACCTCAAGAGCTGGATCTATGCCGGACATCTGAGCGAAATCCCCACGACCGGTGACTGGTTCCTGTTTGAAATGGCAGGGGAGTCGGTCATCATTACACGGAATGAAAACGGCCAGGTCAGCGCCCTGCTGAATGTTTGCCGGCATCGCGGTTCAAAAATCTGCGTCGAGAAAAAGGGCTGCTCAAGGAAACTGGTGTGCCGCTATCACGGCTGGAGTTATGACCTTGATGGGCGCTTGCACTCGGCAGCCCATATGCCCGATGGTTTCGATAAATCAAAGGTCAGGCTAAAGCACATTCATACCGAACTATTGGAAGGTATGATCTTCATTAATTTCTCTGAGAAACCCGCATCATTTGAACCGGTCCGCCAGGATTTAGGCGCGTGCCTGCATCCCTACCGGATTGACAAGGCGAAGGTGGCTCACAGGCAAACCTACCCCATCAAGGCCAACTGGAAGCTATCGGTCGAAAACTATACCGAGTGTTACCACTGCGCGCCCTCGCATCCGGAATACACCCGCGGCCATGCCCTCGCCAAGCCCGGTGCCCGCACCTCGCCAGAGATGGCAGAGATCATGGCACGGGCCGGTGCATGTGGATTGAGTGATAAGACCCTGAGCCGCATTTACCTTGATGAACCCGGTTTCGGCACGGGATATGCTTTTGAACGGTACCCGATGTGGCGTGGCCATATTACCGGTAGCGAGGACGGCCAGGCGGTCGCACCGCTGATGGGCGAGGTCAGGGGTTACGACGGTGGCACCACGGATTTCCAGGTCGGGCCGGCAACTTATGCGCTGGCCTATTGCGATTATGTCGTTATCTACCGGTTTACACCGGTTTCATTGAACGAGTCCGAGTGTGACATCACCTGGCTGGTCAACGGCGATGCCGAGGAAGGCAAGGATTACGACACGGGCCGCCTCACCTGGTTGTGGGATGTCACCACCCAGGCTGATAAACGTATCATTGAGTGCAACGCTGAAGGCGTCAATTCGCGTTTTTACGAACCGGGGCCGTTTTCGACGATGGAGGAATACACCCGGAAATTCATCGCGTGGTATCTACAGACAATCAAGCCGTAAACGGTTAAGGTTTGAGTATGTTCTGACGGCGAAGGCAAATACCTGATCGTGGCATCCACGGCTTTACCCAGGGAAATTGACAAGGCAGTGCAACTGCAGCGTATGAAGCGGATTCCGTTGCTGCTGCTTTGCCTGATGGCCGTGCTGTTTGCCGTTACCCTGCACACCCCCGCCTCCTGGGCGGCCTGGTTGCACGCGTTTGCCGAGGCGGGTATGGTCGGGGCGCTGGCTGACTGGTTTGCCGTTGTGGCCCTGTTCCGTCATCCCCTGGGTTTGCCCATTCCGCATACTGCCATCATACCCAACCGGAAGAATGATATCGGCGAAAGCCTGTCGCGTTTTGTCGCCGAACATTTTCTTGAACCGGAGGTGGTGCGCAGGAAGTTGCAGGATACCAACCTCGCGGCGTTTGTCGTCAGCTGGCTCAAAAGCGAAAAAGGCAAGCGTAGCGTTGAAGATCTTGCAACTGTGGTACTGCGCTGGGCATTGGGGGCCCTGCATGAAAAGCGTGTGCGCCGGTTTCTTTCGAGGCTTTCCCGCAAACAACTGGCCAATGTGAGCTTGGCGCCCCTGCTCGGAAACACGCTGGACTGGCTGGTCAGAGGGGGAAGGCACCAGCAGATTCTGACCCAGGTTTTGCGTTACACCATCGTGCTCGTGCATGACAACCGTGATGAAATCCGGGCGAAGGTACAAAAAGAAAGCCCGTGGTGGTTACCGGGCTTTGTTGATGATCGTATCCTGGCCACGATGCTGGAGCGAATCGAGCATCAGTTATTTGAAATGGCGCTGGATCATGAGCACCCCCTGCGTGAGCAGTTTAACCAGTGGGTACAGAACCTGGCCCATAATCTGCAGAACAGCGCGGAGCACCGGCGCCTCGGTGACGACTTCAAACAGCAGTTGCTGGATAACGATGAATTGCAGGATTACCTGTACGGCCTGTGGCGTGAACTGGCGCGCAGTATCGAAACGGACATCGAAAAGCCCGATTCGGCGCTCCGCCAGCACGTCGGTGAATGGCTGGGTAACGTCGCCCAGGAACTGGATAGCGACCCGGAAATGCAAGCCTGGGTCAACGCATGGCTGGTCAATGCAATCACCCAGGTGGTCGGGCGCAACAGCACCCAGATCGCCAGCCTGATCAGTGATACGGTGCGCTCCTGGGATGGTATGGATACCAGTCGCCGGGTGGAACTGGCGATCGGCCGCGATCTGCAGTTTATCCGCATCAACGGCACCCTGGTCGGTGGTTTGGTTGGACTATTGATTCACGCCGTGAAACTGTACGTTTAAACAGGCTCCGGCATACAACTCAGGCGCGTGACACAAACTTGCCGTTGGTCGTATTCACCTTGATGCGTTCGCCGCTTTCGAGGTACTCGGGAACCTGGATTTCAAGCCCGGTGGAGAGTAAGGCGGGCTTGGTGCGGGCACTGGCACTGGCGGCTTTGAGCCCGGGTGCGGTTTCAGTGATCTCAAGTTCCACGGTTTGCGGAATTTCAACCCCGACGATCAGGCCATCCACCAACAGTGCGATCATACCTTCGAGGTCTTCGGTCATATAGCACGACTGTCCCGCGAGTGCTTCGGCGTCCAGCGTGTACTGGCTGTAGTCTTCCGTATCCATAAAAGTGGTGACATCACCTTCGCGATATGAGAACTGAATCGAGCGCCTGACCAGGTTACCGTCCTTGACCCAATCATCGCCCTTCAAAGTCTGTTCGAGTTTTTGCCCACTACGCACATTAAAGTACCGTATTTTGAACAGGGTGGACGCGCCGCGCGCTGAGGGATTGCGTTTATCAATCTGGTTGGCTACGTAGACTTCGCCATCGATTTCCACGACCGAACCCTTCTTTAACTCGCTTGCTTTTGGCATTGTCTTATCCTGCAGATGGTATGGCTTCAAAGCGATTTTTCGTGCGGTTTTTCTGTACGGTGCGCGGATTCCAGATACAACCGTTCATGGCTATCCATGCGCCCTCAGGCAGGGCCTGTAAGGCACCCACCGCACAACCAATGTTAAATACTGCATCGGAGTCGCGGAATCGCGCAGGGTTCAGGGCACCGGTCAAAACCATGGTTTTTCCCGGGATATCGGCCAGCACCAGGGCCGTCTTGACCATGCTGTCAGTGCCGTGGGTAATCAGCACATGGCTGGCCTCACTGGCCGCAATCTCATTGCGTATGTGAAGCCGGTCCTCATCAGTGACATGCAGGCTATCCTTGCGAAACAGCGCCTTGACTTCAAACTCAAAACCCACCTGTAACTGCTCGAGAATCTGCCCGATCAGGGGCTCACCAATCTGGTAATCGCTCATGTCATCAAAGTAGATTTTGTCGATTGTGCCGCCCGTTGTAACAATTAGCAGTTTTTTCATTTTCATTGTCCCACTGAATTGATTGCCGCTGTCATATTGCAACGGGTAGTATAGCCTGCATGTTCCACTTTCAAGCCAGTGTGATGGATAAATGAATATGATTATTCTGCCCCCGCAGGACAGCCGGGTTTCAAATGGCCTGCAATACAACACGCTTGCTATCGTTTTGCGGGTATTTGTTTTCGGGTGGTTGTTCCTGTTATCAACGGGTCTTATAGCGCAGGACCTGCAACCGGACGGGTTACTCGCTTCCGGATCAGAACCGGCAGCGCCGGGTGAAACCGTTGTGGCGGTGACATTGCCGGGCAGCCAGCAAATGGCGATGGCGCTGGCGACACCCGAATTACGTCCGCAAGCGCTGCTTGACCTCGCAGTTGCTGCGCACATTGTAAGCCAGGCGAAAGATGAATTGGCCGCCGGGGTCGAGGTAAACCATGTTGCCCTTGCACAAACTTACCTTGATGATCGTGCCTGGCTGCAAACCCTCATCGATCGTTACGGCTGGGTGCAACCACACAGTTCCGTGCTTGATCCGGCGGCCTGGCGGTTGATTGGCGAACTTCAGCAGCAGGGCCTAGAGAATATACCGCTGCTGTTACCCGGTCATATGCCCGAAGCAGTTTTGATTTACCAGGTGTTTCAGCGGGCCGGGCAAGCGCTTGCACTGGCCAACCTGCCGAACCTTTTGCTTGAGGTCGAGGCGGGTGTTATTCCGCTTTGGGACACATTTTTGCAGTTGACAGGGGTTGAGGGTGTGCCGGATGCGGCGTGGAAAGTGGTGGAAACCACCTGGTTTGCGGACCGGCAATTTCCCGCACCACCGGTAGCTGAAGCGTCTCCAGAAAAGCAGCAATCCCTGCTGGACTCAATTCCACGCGCCATGTCGGAAACCGTATTGAGCGCGGTCGATGCCCGTCCCCCGGACAGCAGAGGGCTGCTGCAGATACGCTACTCAATACTCGACGGTATTCCGCAACTGGCTAAAGAGAACGATTCCAGCACGGTGAGCCAGGTAAAGGATTCGCTGTACCTGCTTGGCCTGATCGACGGCCTGCATGAGGGACGTTATTTGGACTTTGTCCAGGGTTTGCTCTCGATTACGTTCAGGCTGCTCGAGTTCCCGGTAAACGAGCAGAACACTTTTTCACTGGTTGACTGGCTGGTAACCGAACTTCCCGCCATATCCGCACATTATTCGAGGGACTTCGCCTCGACCGATCCACGCTTGAATACCGCGATAGCGTCAATTTATGAAGTTTTGGTGACAATTGCCGGCTCGCATTCTGTGGATCCTGTCAGCCAGCTTGCCGGTGAGAAGATGCCGGATGAGGGTAACCCTGCCGCTAGTGAAACCGTTGATGACAGCGCGAATCACGCAATGGATACAAGTGCTTCGCAGGCCACACTGGAGAATGCTGTCGCGCAACTGGCGCTATTGATTCCGGACATGGCTTATTATTTTGATACGCCGGTCCGTGCGAAGATCGCCAGGGAGATCGACTCTTGTATCAGCCTGGCCGCCAGCCGGGATGAGAACGGCCGCTCGGCCTTGATACGCCGCCAGTTCGATTCCTGCATGGAAACCCTGTTGCAACTGGCGGACAGGGAAACCCGCGTGGCTGAATTGGCAGGTGACATCAATGGTCCGTTTACCGACGAAACGATGCGCCGCGAGCTCAGCGTTGTTCCCTGGCAACGGATAAACTTCGCCATTGGCTACCTTGACGATCGCTTCTCAACCGATTGCCTGCCACCCGCCAACGTGCTTCCCAATCCGCTGGAATGGTCGGTCCTCGCCGATATCATGGGTTGGTTCGCTGAACGTTACCCGGAGTTTTTTGAAACCACGGAAAACGAAAACCGTATTGCAAGAATGCGTAATATCGGGGAAGAAATCATCCAGGCCATGTCAGAGCAATCGGAATGCCTGGCCGCTTCCGGATCGGGTTTCAATGACATGATCAGCCGGATCATGACCGATTACGAGATTGCCTTGCGGGAGTTGGACTCCGGTATCAGTAATGCGGTAGCGGAGTTTCGTACGCAGCGGCTCAAACCCGGTGCTGATGTCGCACTCTACAAAGACTCTTCACAGAAAACTTCGTTTCGGCCGGAGAATCTTGTCATCGCACCCTGTGATACACGGGAGGTATGTGAAATGTCGGGCAACCTCAGTGCGACCCGGGCGCTGATCGGCCTGTTTCCTGATGAATACCTGGTGGCTGAGCAAACGGGTATGGGGCACATCGAGATCTGCTACCGCAATATGGAATGGGTGGACCGCCGTTCGGAACTGGTGCGTGCAGATGACGAGAATGTTGCCAATTATTTTGGTCACCTGGGTTTTGACCTGGTCGGTCGTTACGTGGAAAACGAGGAGATCAATGATATTTTCGGCTTCCGTTTTACCGGTTCCGAAGAACAGCATTATTTGTTCGCGCAGGCTTCCGAGGAAGTGTTAAATGACAGTTGCCCGGTCGAATGGGTGGGTACCCGTATCATTACACCGCTGCGGGAAGACCGTGGCGGTATCGTGCCCAACCGCCTGACCTACCTCGCTGCAGCGAGAAAACTACCGTCCCGGTTGCTGCAAAGTAATTGGGACCGGGGCGCGGAGTGGCGTGACTGGTTCGTTACGGGTTTTGGCGTTGAACCGCTGGAGGTGCCGCCCGCCGCGGAAATTCTGACCCGTCTGAACCAGCATCTGCAGGCCTTATACCAAGCGGAACAGCAGGACATATACCAACGGATCATGTTGCCAAATGCGCGTAATTTAAAAGGTGAAGATGTGTCTCTGTACAAAGAAATGTCTGAGGTTTCGACTGCCAAGGCCACGTTGCGCACACACATGATGTTGTTTTACCCGGAATCACTCTATAGCTCTGATTCAATTCGTACTGCAATCGTGGGTGATGCGGGTTTGTTGGAACGGAGGACCTTGCGACGCTTCAGGGAAGACAACGTGTCCATGATGTCTGTCAACACCATAGCCCGGGAGCGTTTGTTCAAGTTTCGCGAGGATTGGTCAAAACAACCGGAAGCCGTACGCCGGCACGCTTCGTTTCCGGCCAGCCTGGTATATGCACTGACCCGCATGAATATTCTTTACCGTCAGTTTTTTATTGTACATCCCGAGGTGCTGCAGGAGGCCGATGCCACGCTGCAACCGGAGGCTCAGGACCAGCCCTGACGGTTACCGTGTAACGCTCAGGCCCGGTGTCGGTTTCTTTGTCTGAATGCGAATAAATATAAGACGGCCAGCGCGACCTGTACCAATGCAGGCAACCTTTGGGGCGGGTTGCTCCAGGCTTCCATGATGCCGATGGTGAAGTAAAACATGAGCAATAACCCGGCCCAGATCATACTGCGGTAGTTTCCACGCACGAGACCGGTTAATGGAATGAGCAGCGGCAGGCAGGCAAACAGGCTCAGCCAGATATTACGGGCACCCAGTGGCGGCGGTAATAATCCGTGCCAGATCACCTGCCAGGCCAACGTGGCTGCATAGGCAGCCAGCATGAGTTGCGTCCAGTGTTTCAGAGGATTTTCAGTACGGATTCGGGTGGACGGCCAATGCAGGCTTTGCCATTTGCCAGGACGATGGGCCGCTCAATCAGGATGGGTGTCTCAACCATCGCAGCGATCAGTTGCTGATCACCCAGTTTCCCGTTATCCAGCCCCATGGCCTTGTATTCCGGCTGACCCTTGCGCATCAGTTCCCTGGGTTGCATACCGAGCTTGGCGAGGATTGAAGTCAACAGGCGTGAATCCGGTGGAGTCTCCAGGTAAAGGATGATTTCAGGCTCAACACCGTTGTCCCTGAGTAATTGGAGCGTGGTACGTGATTTAGAGCAACGGGGATTATGCAGTATTTGAACTTTCAATCGCTTATCCTTCTGTCAAAATGTGGATCGGCTGATTATTATACCGTCACCACGAGACAAAAAATGCAAACACGAGCTTAACCCGGAGGATAAAGTGAACGTACTGGAATCATTCAGCAGCATCCCCCGCGTCAGGCACCTGATGGCCCATGTCTGGCGGCATTTCGGTGAAGACAGGTTATTCGATGAGGCGGCCTCACTGAGTTATACAAGCCTCCTTTCGATGGTGCCTTTACTCGCCGTCGTTTTCGGCGTGGCATCGATCTTCCCGGTGTTCCAGCAATGGAGCGAACAGCTTCAGTCTTTTGTATTCAGCAATTTTGTACCGACTTCAGGAGACCAGATACAGTCTTACCTTGCCGGTTTCCTGGAAAGCGTGGGTCAACTGACCTTGACGGGCACCCTGGTCCTGATACTGACGGCTTTGCTGCTCATGATCAGAATTGAAAAGGCATTGAATCTGATCTGGCGGGTACCGACTTCCCGTAGCATTGTTAACAGGGTAATCATGTACTGGGCGGTCCTGACACTTGGTCCACTGGCACTGGGTGCCGCGATTGCACTCAGCGCACAACCGGTGTTCCTACAGATGACAGCGGTGCAATCAACCTGGCGCACGCTTGGCATATTTTCCTTGTCCTGGCTCGCGTTTACACTGATGTTCCTGCTGGTCCCAAACCGGCGTGTCAATTTGACCCACGCGCTGGTTGGCGCATTCCTGTCTGCGCTTCTGTTTGGACTGGCCAAGAAAGCGTTTGTCACTTTTGTGGCGAATGCCAGTTTCAATGTTATTTATGGCGCCCTGGCTACCGTCCCCATTTTTCTTTTCTGGCTCTACCTGGTATGGATCGTCATCCTGCTGGGTGCATCGCTGGCTGCCTCTCTGACCACATTCAATGACCGCAAAGTTGACTGGGGCTGGCCCAAGAAGTGGGGGTTTTTGCTCGCGTACCGGTTAATGGGTTACCTGTGGGAAGCGCAGGCAGAGGGCCGGGCCTTACCGGTAGAAGACTTGCTGGAACAACTCGAAGGGGTAACCGAACCGGACCTGGCCAGGCAGCTTGGCTTCTTGTTTGAAGCGGGTTATGTTGCCCGCAGCGAAGATGGAAACTGGCTCCTGTGCAGGGACCTGGATTCGGTCAGCCTGTTAAACCTGTACCAGGCTGGTGAATTCTACCTGCCGGTCGGTGAGAAACTCGAAGTTCCTAGCAAAACTGAATGGGATGCGGCATTCTTCAAGTCTGTCACGGAAGGCGACGTGAATATGCAACATTCGCTGAAGGCAATGTATACCCAGACCAAACCCGGGTAAAAGGAAGAATAATGATAAGAATATTGAATCTGGTTTTAACGGTGCTGCTCGTATCGGCACCCGCTCTCCGGGCGGATGACAAACCTCAGGAACCGGTTGATTTTACCTTGCAGCAACTGCATGGTGAGGCCGTCGGCCTGGGCGAGTTTCGGGGGAAATGGGTGGTTCTCAATTACTGGGCTACCTGGTGCGCACCCTGCCGGAAGGAAATACCGGATCTGTCCAGCCTGAATGAAGCCCGAGATGACGTTGTCGTGCTAGGACTGGCTTATGAAGATACCGACATAGAGAGCTTCGATGAATTTCTCGAAGAATACCATCCAAGTTACCCGATCCTGCTGGTTGACGTCTATGCGCCGCCGGAGCCTTTTGGCGCCCCCAAGGCACTGCCGACAACGATTATCCTGAACTCCGAAGGCATCCCGGTTAAGACATTCGTGGGGCCTGTTACGCGGGAAAGCATCGAGGTATTTATTGACTCAGAGTAGTCCTGCTTAATGCGAACCCTTCCTTGGACCTGACTCGTAAGGTCCTGAAGAAAGGTACTGCAGACCCTCTGCGCTGTGCCAAATGACAGGTCAATGGTTTCTGTCAGCTATGCACGGCGCTTGCCGGACGCTGGGGTGGGTGGTTGCTTCCAGGACCTTACGAGACAGGGAGTCGAGGAAGAGCGATACACGGACGTACTTGAGCGCGTCCTGGAAGTAACCACCCACCCCAGAGACCCAACCACCGTACAGACCAAAGCAAACCAGTTTTAACCCGTCAAAAATCGAACCTGTCACCACTCTCGATAAGCCTGCGAACCGGTGCAAATGATCTGCGGTGGATGTCGCAGGGCCCAAAGGTATTGAGGCGCTCAAGGTGAAGGGCTGTTGGATAGCCCTTGTGCCGGTCAAAGCCGTATTGGGGATATACATCATGCATGGCCAGCATCAGGCGATCGCGATAGACCTTTGCGAGTATAGAAGCCGCCGAAATAGACGCGACCAGGCGGTCACCACCCACCACTGTTTGGACCTCGCATACCAGGCGGGGCGCGCGGTTGCCGTCGACCAGGGCTAGCCTGGGGGCGGGTTTGAGGCTGCCGACCGCCCTTTGCATGCCGTTCAGGGTGGCCTGCAGAATATTGACCCGGTCGATCTCGTCAACTTCGACAAACTCCACTGCAAACGCGATGGCCTGGCTCTCAATTTGTGGTGCGAGTTGTTCGCGTTTCGAAGCCGTCAGACGTTTTGAATCATCCAGCATTTCCAGCTCATAGCTGGCAGGAAGAATGACGGCCGCTACCACCACCGGCCCGGCCAGTGGCCCACGGCCCGCTTCATCCACGCCGGCTTCCAGGAAAGGGGGGCTTTGCATTGTTTACCCGGCGCGGCCGGAGATATGTTGAAGAACCACATCGCCTGCGGTCACCGCAGCGTTAATCCTCAATACCCGGTGCAGTTGATCGAACCGATGTTTCAGTTCCTCTCGCAACCCGGGTTGTTCAAGCCAGCGGGCGACCTCGTCGGCCATGCGTGGGCCGGTGACCTCGTGCTGCAGTAGCTCGGGTACAAGTAATTCCCCCGCCAGGATGTTAGGCAGGGAAAAAAAGCGGCTCTTGAGCATTCTGAACCACTTCATCAACCGGTATGTCATGCCCGAGATACGGTAGCAAACAACCATCGGGCGGTTGACCAGCATCACTTCAAGCGTCGCCGTACCCGACGCGCAGATCACGACATCGGCGGCCGCCATCACGTCTTTGCTGCGGCCTGAATATACACGGCAGTCGACACCGGGATATTCAGCCAGCGCTGACTTGAAAAAATGGCCGATCTGTTCTGTGGCGGCCGGCATCAGGAAACAGGTGCCGGGATAACGTTTGCTCAGAATGCGCGCCGCATCGAGCATCGCAGTGGAAAGTTTCTCAACCTCGCTCATACGGCTACCCGGCAGCAGTGCAATGCAAGTGCCGCGGGTCTCCACACCGAGCGCTGCACGGGCAGGTTCAGCACTGACCTGCAATGGAATCTCATCGGCCATGGGGTGGCCCGTGTAGTCGGCAGCCACCGGATATTGTTCATAACAGGCTGGCTCAAACGGAAACAGGCACATGACCCGCTCGGTTGATTTTGTGATGGTTTTGACCCGGCCGGACCGCCATGCCCAGATGGTGGGGCTGACATAGTGGATGACCGGGATGGAAACCGCTTTTAGTTTTTTTTCCACGCCAAGATTGAAGTCCGGCGCATCGATACCGATGAAAACGTCCGGTTTATGGTCCAGCACCCTTTGGACCAGCTGGCGCCGCAACTTGACCAGGCGGGGCAGGTGGGAAACGACTTCAAACAAGCCCATCACCGAGAGCTCCCCGGTATCCCACCAGCAATCGCAGCCTTCGGCCTTCATCAATGGACCACCAATACCGGCGAAATGGATGTCGGGTTCCTTCAGGCGAATGGCCCGCATCAAGGCCGCACCGAGTTGATCGCCGGAGGCTTCCCCGGCTACCAAAACGATGTTCATCAGCGAATGATGCCGCGCTCAGCCAGTTTGAGAAAATCTACGAGAATTTGTATCTCTGGAGAATCTACCGCGATAGCGGTCAGCCGCGCAGTTGCCTCTTCCAGCGGAAGGCTTTCGCGGTACAGTGTTTTATAGGCTCGTCGAATATTGTTGATCTGTTCGCTCGTGAAACCATGTCGTTTCAAGCCTTCGGTATTGATACCCTTGGCCCTGGCTTTTTCACCGGCGACCGTTACATAGGGTGGAATGCTTTGATTTACAGCGCTGGCGAAAGACGTAAAGCTGTATTCACCGACCGAGCAAAACTGATGGATAAGGGAATATCCGGACAATATCGCATTGGTGCCTATCGTTACGTGACCCGCCAATGATGTATTGTTGGCCATGATAATGTTGTCACCCAGGATACAGTCGTGGGCGATGTGGACACAGGCCATGATCCAGTTATTACTGCCGATCCGGGTAACACCACCGCCTTGAGCCGAGCCACGGCTGAACGTACACATTTCACGAACGGTATTGTTATCACCCATGATGAGTTCGGTATCCTCGCCCGCGTACTTTTTGTCCTGCGGCTCTTCACCGATCGAAGTGAACTGGAAAATATGGTTGTTTTTGCCAATGGTCGTACGCCCGGTTATTACCGCGTGCGGTCCGATCCGCGAACCGGCATCGATACGCACCTTTGCGTCAATGATTGTAAATGCACCCACCTCGACGTCATCGGCAAGTTCGGCTTTGGGGTCAACCAGGGCTGTTGGATGGATCATTGTCAATTTCACCTTAAATGAGGTTTAACCTTCGGAACACAATATTTCACAGCTGGCGGTGCGCTGGCCATCAACACTGCAACGGGCTTCATATTTGCCCAGGCCCCGCATAACCCGGGTCTGTGTAACCTCGATAAGCAGCTGGTCACCGGGTACCACTTTTCGCGCGAACTTGGCATTGTCGATTTTAACCAGGTAATAAATACCGCCTTCAGCCAGCGATGTCGCCAGCGCAACGTGGGCCAGCACACCACAGGCCTGCGCCATGGCTTCAAGTATCAGAACACCCGGCATGACTGGGGCTGTGGGGAAATGTCCCTGAAAAAACGGCTCGTTGATGCTTACGTTTTTAATTGCCGTGAGGGTTTTTTCCGGATCCAGTGTGTAGGACATGACCCGATCGATCAGCAGGAATGGATACCGGTGCGGAAGCAGTTTCATTATTTCCGCACATTCAATGGGGGTCTGGATCAGTTGCTCAGTCATATCAAGGTTACTTTCCGCTTTGCTTTTCGAGGTTCAGTACACGTCGTGCCAGTTTTTCCAGTCGGCGCAAATGGGCCAGTGATCGGTTCCATTCCTGCACCGGTTGGGCCGGTATTAAGCAGCTCCAGACGGTTCCAGGCTGCGTAATTGATTTTGTAATCACACCGTTTCCGTTGACGGTGGTTCGATCGGCAATCCGGATATGCCCGACGGTCGAGGACCGTCCCCCGAACATGCAGTATTGTCCAATTTGCGTGCTACCGGAAATTCCCACGCGGGCCGCCATCGCGGTATGCGCGCCAATCCTTACATTGTGAGCAATCTGGATCTGGTTATCGAGCCGTACATCGTCTTCAACAATAGTATCGCCGATCGCGCCACGGTCAATAGTGGTGTTTGCACCGATTTCACAATCGGCGCCGATCCGTACACTGCCAAGTTGCGGAATCTTGAGCCAATGGTCCTTGTCAAAAGCCAGGCCAAAACCATCTGAACCGATGATGGCCCCCGGGTGAATGACGGTTCGCGCGCCGATGGTGACACCCTCACAGATCGTTACATTTGCAACCAGGCGGCTACCGAGACCCAGTTTGCAGTCCGCGATTAAAACACAACCCGGTCCGATAGAGCAGGCGTCTGCAATTTTGCATCCGGGGCCAATGACCGCGTTTGCACCAACATGAACATCTTTGCCGATGGATACGCTGGGATCAATAACGGCGGAAGCATGAATGCCCGCACTTACGGGCCGCCGCGGATCGAAAAGAGCGGCGATTTTTGCATAACTGACATAGGGGTCATCTGCAATCAGGGCAGTAACCTGGCAGTCAATTGCATCATCAGTTGAAACAATGACTGCGGCAGCACGCGTGGTTTTCAGTTGTGCACGATAGGCCGGGTTGGAAAGAAAGCTGATCTGGGTGCCATCGGCATCGGACAGGGTTCCAACACCTTCAATCAGGGTGTCGCCATCACCCTCAAGCCGTAAACCGAATTGTTCAGCCAACTCGCAAAGTCTGAGACTGCCGGTGGGTTTTTGCATAGGTGAAACCGCTCAGGTCTGTTTGACGCGGGTAATACGCATTAGCGCAATGATCGTTCCCGTTTATCCGCTTCGTATTCCAGCCTGAGCTGGTCGAGAATAAGTTGGGTAATATCTAACGAGGGATCAGCGTAGATCACCGGGCTTGAAAGTATCAGGTCGTAACCGCTGTCGCGTGCAATCTCCTGCACGGCCTGGTTAATCTGGTCTTCCAGTTTCTGGACTTCCTCGGTACGGCGGAAGGACAGTTCATCACGCAAGTCTTCTTTTTGCCGGTTGACGTTACGCTGCATTTCACGTAACTCGCGGTCAAGACGTAACTTGGCGTCTTCCGTGAGATCGCCCAATTGCAGGCGGTCTTCCATCGATTGCACCTGGCGCTGCTGGAATTCGATGGTTTCGTTACGCGGTCTGAATTCGAGATCCAGTTTTTCGCGGCCGGCCAGCACCTGGGGGGCGTTATCAAGAACCTGCTTCATATCCACATAACCAACGCGCAACTGCTGGGCGGTCGCCGGACCGGCAACGAG
>Ga0316188_10000006_pt1 | contig 51814 bp, 37 predicted proteins | sample Phiworburrow1_MG_FD_204933 | JGI IMG/M metagenome (GOLD analysis project Ga0316188, IMG submission 204933) | Coastal sediment microbial communities from Maine, United States - Phippsburg worm burrow 1 | ecosystem: Environmental > Aquatic > Marine > Coastal > Sediment | place: USA: Maine... | reverse complement strand
TCTTCGAGCCAGATATAAGGATCGTCCTGGTGCACTGCACATGCCGACAAGACAACTGCCAGGGCCAGGAAACTGGTTGAAACAACAGCAAGACGTTGCATAAAAACCTCTGAATAAGTGGTATGCCTGATTTTCAAATCAGAAATGATACGGGGATGGATCATACCGGACCATACGGACGGGTACCTAGGCAGGCCGAAAAGCCATCGTTTTCGCCCCCACGAAACGGTCCTCAGCCGGTACTTAAAACAACAAAAACTTTTGAAAAATCACGGGACTGTGACTCAGTTCGGGGTTTTTTGGAGAGAATCCATGTTAACGTCCGCGCTAGCTGGCAGCCAGGCGAATTTTGTTTATCTAGAAACCCATGAATAATTTCCTCCCAAACCACCTCTTGGTCGGTAGAAAGGCTCTATGCTGCGCCATGAATTCTAGCCCTCCGCGAACACTTCGGCGCAAAGTTGTCGGGCATCTGGTTGCCGCTTTGCTGGGGCTGTTGTGCATTTGTTCCCCGGCCATGGCCGGCCAGGCAACAGCCTCTGAGCTGGAACATGAAGCGGCGATTCTTGCCGCCCGATCAGGACAGTTCAGCCAGGCTCTTGATCAGTTGCAGCGACTGCGCCTGGAAAACCCCCAGGACAGATCGCTTCTGATAGACCAAACCCTGGTCTTCGCCTGGGCGAACCTTGATCAACAGGTTGTGGATAACGCGTCCCAGCTGTACCTCACCAGCGATCCCGTGCAAGTGATCACCGCGGTCGCCAAGGCTTACCGCAACCTGAAAAAATTTGATAACGCCGTCCATTGGTATCAGGGAGCCCTGACCAGGGAGCCGGACAACCTTGACGCCCGGCTGGGCATGGCCATGTCCCTGACGGATGGCAAACGTTACGAAGAAGCCGTTACGACATTGGCGGTCCTGGCTGATCCACAGCAAAACTCGGCGCCCGCTCTGAAGGTTCGCGCCTACCTACTCAAGGGCCAGGGCAAAAGGGTGCAGCGCCTGGCTGTCTATGACGCCTTGCTTGCCCTTGAGCCCGCCTCCCCGGAGATACTTCGGGAAAAGGCCCTGCTGCTAGGCGAAATGATGCTTCCCGAGTACGCCCTGGAACTGGCTCGCCAGTACCCCGGCATTCTCAGCCAGCAGGAAATGGATAATCTGGAGGGCGACCAGCTTGCCCTGTCGATTCGCAGTGCCGCCCGTACCTACTCCTCACCTGGCAGCGCGCCGGTGAAAAGTGAACAGGCCCTGGCCATGCTGGATAGCCACATCGCCAGCGTCCCGCCCGACACGCCGCTATACCGGCGCCTGCGTACCGACAGGCTAGTCGCCCTGGTTGACGCAGGGCACGCCGCAGAAGCCGTAGCCGAATACGAGGCACTAACCGCCGAGGGCATGCAGCCGGCGAACAACATTCGCTTCGCCGCCGCCCGAGCCTACCTGGCCAATGGGCAGGCGGAAACTGCTTTGCTGCTGCTGACCGAATGTCTTGCCGCGGAGCCGGACAACCTGGATTACCAGGAAGAGTACTTTTACGCCCTGCTGGACACCGGGCAACTGGATCGGGCAATCGCCTACGCAGACGAGATCCAGGCCAGACAGGCCTCGGGCCCCGGGGGTATCGACCAGGCGGGCGACCTCTACATGAACGCCCGTCTGCGTTCGATCCTTGCACGCTCCTACGCCGACCAGCTGGAACTGGCCCAGGCGGAACTGGAGGCGATAACCCGCGAGGCCCCCAACAACGTGGATGCCAGGCAGGAACTGGCCTCCATATACCTGTGGCGGGGATGGCCAGACAAGGCACTGGCCCAGTATCAGCAAATTCTAACAATGTACCCGGAGCACCTGGGGGCTCGTGCCGGCTGGTCCCGTGCACAACTTGCCAGACAGGATTATCCGGCAGCGGACGTGGCGATTAGCGATCTCCAGAAGGACTATCCGGAAAGCCGGCCGGTGACACAGCTTGCCCGGACATGGCAGCTGCACGAAAAAAGCCAGTTGGTGGTCGAAGCCTCTACCGGCGACAGCACAGGCGACACCTTCGGCAGTCGGCAATACACCCTGCAGGGATGGTGGTACACGCCACCAAAATATGACTGGTTCCGCTTTTACGCCCACACTTTCGACAGCTTTGCGGAATTCCCCGAGGGGGATGGCGAGCGCTCGCGCATCGCCGCCGGGGCCGAATACAGGCGGCCGGGCTGGGATGCTCGCGGTGAAGTCAGCACCCGGCGCTGGGGCGGAGATGCCGGATTGCATGCCGAGCTGAACTGGCATGTCTCCGACCTGTGGACAGTGGGAGCCGGGGCCGAACTGAACAGCTATGAGACTCCTTTACGGGCAGATCTCAATGGTGTGAGCAGCGACCAGTTGGCGTTTCGAGCCAGGTACAACCCCAACGAATCCATTTCCGTGGGAAGCACCCTTACCCTGGCCAGCTTCGATGACAACAACCGACGCCGTGGCCTCTTGGTATACGGCCGACAAAGAGCGGTGAACAAGACCTGGTTCAAACTTGACGGCACCGCATCGGCCTACTTCTCCAGCAACTCCAAAGAGCTGACCAGTTACTACAATCCGTCCGGCGATCGCTCCCTGATCATCGGCGCGGACATGCGCTGGATCGTTTTCAGGGGCGCTGATCGCGGCCTTTACCATCGACTGCATCCCCAGTTCGGCAGCTATTACCAGGATTCCTACGGAAGCAATCCAATCTGGAGTCTGGAGTACGAATTCGGTATGCGCTTCAACGACAGCTGGTCACTTAACCTGGGCGCCCGACGCGGTCGGCACGCCTATGACGGTGGAATGGAAACCAGTAATACATTGTTACTTGGACTGGAGGGACGCCTGTGATCAAGGGTTACCTTCTTGGCATCCTGATGCTGCTGTCAAGCGGACTCGCCCTGGCACAGTCTGGCCCCTTGCATGTAATCACCTACCACGATGTCACAGACGAACAGGGCCAGGACAGCATGGCTGTCACCACCAGCGCCCTGGTCGAGCACTTTCGCTGGCTTCGGGACAACGACTTCCACCCGGTAAGCATGGACCAGGTGGTTGCTGCGAAAAAAGCTGGAGTCGCCTTGCCTGCCAACCCGGTGCTGCTGAGCTTCGACGACGGCCTGATCAGCATGTACACCCATGTCTACCCGCTGCTCAAGTTGTTCAACTACCCGGCAGTATCAAGCCTTGTCACCGATTGGGTCGAGGGTGAAAAGACTGTCGACTACGCCGGACAACAACGGAGTCGCTCGGCATTCGCAAGCTGGGAGCAAATCCGGGAAATGCAGGACTCGGGCCTGGTGGAGTTCGCCTCCCACAGCCATGCGATGCACCAGGGAATTATGGCCAACCCCCAGGGCAACACCCAGCCTGCGGCGGTTTCCCTGGTCTACAGCGATGGCAAATACGAGACCCGGGAAGACTATACAAAGCGGATTCTCACCGACCTGCAGACCAGCTCAAAGATCATCGCCAGCCACACCGGTCGCGCCCCCAGGGTAATGACCTGGCCATACGGCGCCCACAACAAAATCACCGTGGAGCTTGCCCGGCAAAGTGGCATGCCCTGGTCTCTTACCCTGGAGCCTAATTTTGGCAACCAGCCCGACAGCACCGTCCTGCACCGACACCTGATCAACAACAATCCGGGTATCCGGGAACTTGCAACCACCCTGTTAAGGCCGCCTGCCCCGCCCCTGGTTCGAGCCGCCCAGGTTGACCTGGACTACGTTTACGACCCGGACCCGGCCCAGCAGGAACGTAACCTGGGGGTACTGGTGGAACGCATTCACCAATTACAAATCAGCCATGTTTTCCTCCAGGCATACTCGGATCTGGATGGAGATGGCGGCGCCGAAGCACTGTACTTCCCCAATCGTTACCTGCCGGTGCGCTCGGACCTGTTTAACCGGGCAGCATGGCAACTGAAGACCCGGGCCGGTGTGCGGGTGTACGCCTGGATGCCCATCCTGAGTTTCGCCGGAGACACCATCGATCCTGACTGGCGGGTGCTGCAGGCAGGTCCCACGGGCGAGACCCTCGACCCTGATGCAGAACCCAGGCTTTCCCCGTTCAATCCCGATGCCAGGGCGGTAATCACCGGCATCTATGAAGACCTGGCCCGCCAGGCCCGTTTCGATGGGCTGCATTTTCACGATGACGGCCGGCTCAACGAACTTGAAGACGCGAGTCCCGACGCCATCAAGGCCTACCAGGATCTGTATGGCGAAGCCCCCGACCTGCTGGCACTAAAATCCAACCCCCGGGTCGGCCAACGCTGGGCCGCTCTGAAGACCCTCACCCTGTTGGAATTTACCGATCAACTGGCCAGTGTCGTCGGCGACTACCAGGCGGGCATGAAAACCTCGCGAAACATGTTTTCCCCGGCGCTATCCGGAACAGATGGACCCCGCCTGCTTGCCCAGGACTACACCCGGTTCCTCGCCCACTACGATTTCGTCACCGTGATGGCAATGCCCTACCTGGAAAACATAGACAACCCTGCAGAGGCGCAACACTACTACCGTGAGTTGGCAGAGCGCGCCCTGGCTCACGGCAACGGCGCATCAAGAACCATCTTCCAACTCCAGACTGTGGACTGGCGAAACAAACGCCAGGTGCCCTCGCTGGAATTGAAAAACACCTTTAGATTGCTGCAATCACTGGGCATCAGAAACCTGGCCTATTACCCGGACGATTTCCTGAGGAATCACCCGGAACAAGCAGAACTGCGCCAGGGAATATCTGTGGCTGAGTATCCCGCAAGGAGCCAGCCATGAGCATCGAAGGCGTGGTCAATGGTCTGCTGGAATTCGCCTTCTATTACCCACTGTTCATGACCTATGTCTGGATGATCGGCGCCGTGTACTACTTTTATTACCGGGAAAATTCAGATCACCGCCGCTACGACGATCCACCGGAACTGAAGCAAACCCCGCCGGTGACCTACCTGGTGCCCTGCCATAACGAGGGCGACAACGCCCGGGAAACGATCCAGGCCCTGCTTGAGCAGGATTACCCCGAGTTCGAGATCATTGCGATCAACGATTGCAGCGGGGATAGCACCGGGGAAATTCTCGACGAGATCGCTGCCGCCGCGCCCCGGGTGCGAGTCATCCACTTCGATCAAAACCAGGGCAAGGCCATGGGCCTGCGCATGGGCGCCCTGGCCGCGCGCCACGAAATACTGATCTGCCTGGACGGAGATGCCCTGCTGGACAAACACGCGACCCGCTGGATTGTCCGTCACTTCAACGATGGTCCACGGGTGGGCGCGGTGACCGGCAACCCGCGGATTCGTAATCGAAGCTCCCTGCTCGGAAAGATCCAGGTCGGCGAGTTCTCATCGATTATTGGCATGATCAAGCGAGCCCAGAGAATCTATGGGCGCGTCTTCACGGTATCCGGCGTGGTGGCCGCCTTTCGCAAATCCGCCCTGCAAAAAGTCGGCTACTGGGATCTGAACATGATCACCGAGGACATCGACATCAGCTGGCGGCTACAGTCCAACCACTGGGACATTCGCTACGAGCCCAATGCCCTGTGCTGGATCCTGATGCCGGAAACACTCAAGGGCCTGTGGCGCCAGCGCCTGCGCTGGGCCCAGGGCGGGCTGGAGGTGTTCCTTCGCTACTGGCACTCGCTGATGAGCTGGAAAAAACGCCGAATCTGGCTGGTGGCCCTGGAACTCGTCGTGAGTACCGCCTGGGCACACTTGATCGCACTTATTTTCCTGGTGGCCACCGTGGGCTTGTTCATCGAGCTTCCTCCGATACTGCGTGGCGCGGCCTTCCTGCCCGGCTGGTCGGGCGTGGTGCTGGGCGCCACCTGCCTGCTCCAGTTCGGCATCTCGCTGGCCATCGACAGCCGTTACGAACCCCGCCTGGGGCGTTACTACTACTGGATGATCTGGTACCCCATGGTCTACTGGACCATCCAGACCGCCGCCACCCTTGTCGCACTGCCAAGAGCGCTGCGCAAACCCCGTGACACCCGGGCCATCTGGACAAGTCCGGATCGCGGAATCCGAATTGAGTAGGCACGAGGCAATGGTTAATTCATCAAAACCACCGATCATCGATGTGCCGCACTTATTGTCCCGCAGCAGGCGCAGAAATGAGGCAGCGTTCACCGCCATAATGTGGTCGCTGTATGCCTATCTGTGGACGCCGCTGATCAGCTTGCTGGCATGGTGGGCCGGTCTGGACATCGCCTACGAATCCATGATCGAGGATGGTGGCTGGCAAGGACTGTTGTTCGTGCTGCGATGGTACATCGTCAGCATCACCCTGATTTTCATCATCATTGCGGCTTGGTCCAGTAGCAACCGACGACGATTCCGCAACAACGAAAGACGACAGTCAATTCCCCCGGTCAGCGACCAGGAACTGATGTTTCACTTTGGTGTTGCGTCCGGGGAGCTGGACATGATGCGCAGGGCGAGTGTGATGTCTATCAATCTTGATGAGACCGGGAACATCAATTCGATCAGTGCCGCATCCACTTCGGAGGTGAGGAAAACAGAAATATCACAATCAGTGCCGGAAACAGGATCCGTGAATTAATCAGGTCCGCCTGCACGAGAACAAGGCCGGGATAAAGCAGCAACCCTGCCACGGCAAAATACATGGCGGTGTCCACAAAACGTCGTAATTGATATTGCCAGGGCATCCGGCTACTCCTTGGTCGTGCCATCAAATTTGCTCAAGAGGAGTTCAGTATAGGCCTGATTTCACGAGGAAGGTCAAAAACGCTGCGCAAACCCAGTCAGTCATTTGCATTGCTGCATCGCAATAAAGCCCGATAACTTACCGCAAAACCTATGATTCAACGCAAAAAAATGAAAATACCGACCTGCAGTACGCACCATTTTCCCAAGCAATGTAAAATACGCGACCACAGTTGGAGCGTTTAGGCCTTAAGACCCGCCTCCAGAACCAAGTAGAAGGTTGAGCCAAACATGATTCAAAAATCCCGTTTGCACATTCCGCACCCACCGGCCAGGCCGGGGGAAAAGCCGGATTTCAGTTACCTCCAGATCTCCCAGCCAGGCGAGGTGATGCGTCCAGACGTGAACACCCACGCCATGGATATGACGGACCTTGCCCACAGCATGGTCCGGGTTCTCAAGGATGACGCCAAGACCACCGGCCCATGGAACCCCCACCTGGAACCCGAGGTGCTGCAGGTTGGCCTGCGCCACATGATGCTCACCCGGGCGTTCGACGAACGCATGCAGAGAGTGCAGCGCCAGGGCAAGATTTCCTTCTACGTGAAATGCACGGGTGAGGAAGCTGTGGCAGTAGCCCAGACCATGGCCTTGCGTCCGGGAGACATGTTGTTCCCCTCCTACCGCAACCAGGGACTGCAGGTTGCCCGTGGGCGCAAGCTGGTGGACCTGATGTGCCAGTGCCTGTCCAACACCCGCGATATGTGCAAAGGGCGCCAGATGCCCATCATGTATCACAGCAAGGAAGGCAACCTGTTTTCCATCTCCGGAAACCTGACCACCCAGTATCCCCAGGCGGTGGGCTGGGCCATGGCCTCGGCCATGAAGGGAGAGGACGACCTTGCTGCATCGTGGATCGGGGATGGCAGCACGGCGGAGCCTGATTTCCACCATGCCCTGACCTTCGCCTCGGTCTACCAGGCACCAGTGATCCTTAACGTGGTGAATAACCAGTGGGCCATTTCTACCTTCCAGGCATTTGCCGGTGGTACCCGCGTACCCTTCGCCGCTCGCGGCCTGGGCTACGGCATCCCTGGCATCCGGGTAGACGGCAACGACTTCCTGGCGGTTTACGCGGTCACCCAGTGGGCGGCCGAAAGGGCCAGGACAGGCGCCGGCCCCACCCTTATTGAGCATGTAACCTACCGCGCCTCAGCCCATTCCACCAGCGACGATCCGTCGCGCTACCGCCCCAAAGACGAGTTCGAAGCCTGGCCGCTGGGAGACCCCATCACGCGCCTGAAGCAGCACTTGATCCAGTTGGGCGAATGGAGCGAGAAACAGCACGAGGCCCTGGAAAAGGAACTCGAAAAGCATGCGGCGGACAGCTGGAAAGAAGCTTGCACCTACGGAACCATGAGCGAAGGTCCCAGCCTGGATCCAAGCAATATGTTTGAGGATGTATTCAAGGAAATGCCAGAGCACCTTAAGAAACAGCGGGAACAAATGCTGGCCGAGGGAGAGAAGTAGTCATGGCACAGATGAATATGATCCAGGCCCTTAACTCCGCCATGGACATCGCCCTGAGCAAGGACCCTGCGGTCGTGCTGATGGGCGAAGACATCGGCTACTTCGGCGGCGTATTTCGCTGCACCGAGGGTCTGCAGAGAAAACACGGTGAGCACCGGGTGCTGGACGCCCCTATCGCCGAGGGCGGGATTGTCGCCACGGCCATAGGCATGGGCGTCAACGGTATGCGACCGGTGGTAGAAATCCAGTTTGCCGATTATATCTATCCGGCGTTCGACCAGATTGTTTCCGAACTCGCCCGCTTGCGTCACCGCAGCGCGGGAGACTTCTACGCACCGATCACCATCCGCACCCCCTGCGGTGGCGGCATTCGTGGAGGCCAGACTCACTCCCAGAGTCCCGAGGGCATTTTCACCCATGTCAGCGGCATCAAGGTCGTCATGCCTTCCAATCCCTATGACGCCAAGGGCATGTTGCTCAGCGCCATCGAGGATGACGATCCCGTGGTGTTCTTTGAACCCAAGCGCATCTATAACGGTCCGTTTGATGGCGACCCGGACAAGCCGGCCAGGCCCTGGAGCACCCACCCCAAGGGCGAGGTTCCCGAAGGGCATTACACCGTGCCCATCGGCAAGGCAGCGATCGTACGCCCGGGTAATGCCGCCACAATCATCACTTACGGAACCATGGTGCACGTGGCAGAAGCTGCCGCCGAGAAGAGCGGTATTGACGCAGAAATTATTGATGTCCGCAGCATGGCGCCGCTGGATGTCGACACCCTGCGCAGCTCGGTAGAAAAGACCGGACGCTGCGTAATCGTCCACGAAGCAACACGCTTTGGTGGTTACGGCGCCGAGCTTTCAGCCACTGTCCAGGAAGAATGCTTCTGGCACCTGGAGGCCCCGATCCAGCGAGTGACGGGTTGGGATACGCCCTATCCTCATGCATTTGAGTGGGAATATTTCCCTGGTCAGAAACGTATCATCAACGCTTTGCGCGCCGTTCTGGAGGCTTGATATGAGTACTTATGTTTTCAAGCTTCCGGACCTGGGTGAAGGAACTGTTGAGGCGGAGATCGGCGAATGGCATGTCAAAGTCGGTGATGTGGTGACCGAAGACCAAATCATCGTAGACATGATGACTGACAAGGCCGCAGTGGAAATTCCCTCCCCGGTAGGCGGACGGATTACTGCACTGAATGGCGAAGCCGGCGACATGGTCGCGGTGGGATCCGAGTTGATCGTATTCGATACCGATGCAGACGCCGCCCCGGCAAAGATCGCTCCCGCCGAAGACAAGCAAGCTGAAGTGCCTGCTCCGGTTGTGGCAGGGGCGGTTGCCCCGGCCCCTGCCGTGGAACGCGATGCTGGTGAAAAGGCCCTGACCTCGCCGGCAATCCGCCGTCGCGCACGAGAAGCCGGTATCGACCTGTCAGTGGTACCCGGATCGGGCGCCAAGGGTCGTATTTCACGTGAAGACTTCGAGGCCTTCGCAGCGGGTCACGAACGCCCTACCACCCTGGCACCGGCCTCGCGCCGGCAGGCCACCGGCATCGAGGAAATCAAGGTCATCGGTATACGCAGGGTAATCGCCAAGCGCATGGCCGAAGCCAAGCGGAACATCCCCCACTTCTCTTACGTGGAAGAAGTGGATGTCACCGAACTGGAAGCCCTGCGCAAGCACCTGAATGCGCGTAAGGATTCAGACAAGCCCAACCTGACGTACCTGCCCTTCCTGGCCCTTGCCCTGGCCCGGGTCCTCAAGAATTTCCCCCAGTGCAACGCGCTTTATGACGAAGAGCGTGGCGTGATAGTGCGTCATGAAGCGGTGCATGTAGGTGTCGCGACCCAGACCCCGGACGGCCTGAAGGTTCCCGTGGTGAAACACGTGGAAGCCCTGTCCTTATGGGGAACTGCCAGCGAAATGCGCCGGGTTTCCGAGGCCGCCAAAGAAGGCAAGGCCAGCAAGGCGGAACTGACCGGTTCGACGATTACGATCACCAGCCTGGGTAAATTGGGGGGCATCGCCTCCACCCCGATTATCAATGCCCCGGAACTGGGCATCATCGGCGTGAACAAGGCGGTAGAACGGCCGGTAGTGCTCAATGGCGCCATCACCGTGCGCAGGATCATGAACCTGTCCACCTCCTTCGATCACCGCTTCGTCGACGGCTACGATGCTGCAGCGATGGTGCAGGAACTCAAGGACATGCTTGAGCATCCGGCCAGCATCTTTGTTGACGAGAACTAAAGGCAAATAAAAAGCCGGTGAGGTTTCCCCCACCGGCTTGTACCTTTTCTTCCAGATTCCGACGTTATTTACGTTTGCCCCCTGGCTTACCCCTGGCGGTGGACCGGGCAGGTTTTCGGCCACCGTCATCCCGTGGAGGAAGGCCGGTGTGCTGGGTAAGAATCCTGTTTTTACCCGTGCGCTTCTGGTGAGCCTGTTCTGAATTTTTCCTGCGAGGCGCCCGATAGTCACGACCGACATCCGGTTGGGTCGCGGGGACCAGGTGGCGATCGCCATCACCAATCAAGTCGGCACGTCCCATTTTACGCAGGGCATCGCGGATCAACTCCCAATTATTGGGATCGTGATAGCGCAGCAGGGCCTTGTGCAATTTACGCTGCTCGGGATCCTTTACCGGCTCCACGCCATCACTCTTGTAACTCACCTTGCGCAGCGGATTCTTGCCCGAGTGATACATGGCGGTAGCGGTGGCCATGGGTGACGGATAAAACGCCTGGACCTGGTCAGCCCTGAAGTTATTCTTCTTCAGCCACAAGCCAAGATTGATCATGTCTTCGTCGGTAGTCCCCGGATGGGCGGCAATAAAGTACGGAATCAGGTACTGCTCTTTGCCCGCTTCTTTCGAGTATTTCTCGAACAACTTCCTGAAACGGTCATAGGTGCCGATGCCCGGCTTCATCATCTTGGACAACGGGCCGTTCTCGGTATGTTCCGGGGCGATTTTTAAATAACCGCCAACATGATGGGTCACCAGTTCCTTTACGTATTCGGGGTCTTCCACCGCCAGGTCATAGCGAAGACCTGAGGCAATCAGGACTTTCTTCACACCCGGTAATTCCCGGGTCTTGCGATACAACTGGGTCAGGGCCGAGTGATCGGTATTCAGATTGGGGCAAATTCCCGGGTAGACGCAACTGGGCTTGCGGCAGGCGGCCTCAATTTCCTTACTCTTGCAGGCAATCCGGTACATATTTGCCGTGGGGCCACCCAGGTCGGAAATGACGCCGGTAAACCCGGGGACCTTGTCCCGAATCTGCTTGACCTCATTGAGAATGGATTCCTCGGAACGGTTCTGGATGATCCGCCCTTCGTGCTCGGTGATAGAGCAGAACGTGCAGCCGCCGAAACAGCCACGCATGATGTTCACCGAGAAGCGGATCATCTCGTAGGCAGGAATTTTCTTTCCCTCGTACGCCGGGTGAGGAACCCGGGCATAGGGAAGACCAAAAACGTAGTCCATTTCCTCGGTGGACAGGGGAATGGGCGGAGCATTCATCCACAGGTCCACATCACCATGCTTCTGCACCAGCGCCCGGGCATTCCCCGGATTGGTCTCCATGTGCAAGACCCGGTTGGCATGGGCATACAAGACCGCGTCATTACGCACTTTTTCAAAGGATGGCAGACGAATCACCGTACGGTCACGATCTCTTCGGGGATGAGGATTGAACTGCAGCACCTGCTGATCAGCATCCTCTGAGGCAACTCCATACAGGGCATCATCACGGCGCTGCTTTTCACAGGCGTCCATTTCGCGAACGTTCACGTAGGGATTAACAATCCGATCAATTTTTCCCGGCCTGTCTATCCGGGTTGAATCAATTTCCCACCATTCACTGGGCGTGTCCTTGCGAACAAATGCAGTGCCTCGAATATCGGTGATCGCGGAAATTTCCTCACCGCGGGACAGCCTGTGGGCAACCTCAACCACTGCCCTCTCGGCGTTGCCATACAACAGCAGGTCGGCGGTGGCATCCATCAGGATGGATCGGCGTACGCTGTCCTGCCAATAGTCGTAATGAGCAATTCGACGCAGGGACGCTTCGATGCCACCCAACACCACAGGCACATCCGGCCAGGCTTCCTTGCATCGCTGGCTGTACACCAGGGAACACCGGTCCGGACGACTACCGCCGAGGCCACCGGCCGTATAGGCATCGTCAGAGCGAGGCTTTCGTTCTGCGGTGTAGCGGTTAATCATGGAATCCATATTTCCGGCCGCCACGCCGAAAAACAGGTTGGGTTTACCCAGGACTTTAAAGGGGTCGGCAGAATGCCAGTCTGGCTGGGCAATGATGCCCACCCGAAAGCCCTGGGCTTCCAGCAGGCGGCCAACGATGGCCATACCGAAGGATGGATGATCTACATAGGCATCGCCGGTGACGATGATAATGTCGCAGGAATCCCAGCCAAGGGTGTCCATTTCCTCTCGACTCATCGGCAGGAAAGGCGCCTCACCAAAGCATTCGGCCCAGTATTTCTGGTAGCCGAAAAGTTCAGTCGAGGGGGTAGGAATAGATATGGCGGTCATGTGGCGGGCCCTGAGCTAGCCAGACATTATAGCTCAATCAGCCGGACTCGCTCCAAACCAACGGTAGAATTGCCCTGGATAGGGCCTTTCGCCTGCCCCAAACCCGCCCTATCCCTGGCCCGACAGGGAGTTAACCCGGGGCAACAAATTCGCCCGGGGACGCGATTTTCCCAACTCGCAGGCCAGTTGCATCGGCCGGGCCTCCCGTCCCATTGCCACCGATACCTGTACGGCCAGGGGAAGCTCAAGGGGTACGGGATGACATCATGCTCCGATGAAGCGCTAACGAATCGCGTTATCCGGAATCGGGCCGAAATACATTTCCAGACCAATGCTCACACCCCAATTGGTCTTGCGAATTTCTTCCAGGACTTCCCGGGGCCAGGTCACAGAGGATGCGACCTCCATAAACAGCCACTTTCGCAGCACTCGCTGGCGGTAGCGTAATTCAAAGCCGTAATTCTGGATTTGAACATCCGCCTCGGTTTCCCCCACGACGAAGGTCTTGTAGGTCAGCGCGCGCCGATTCGAAAATCCCTGGAACAAGGTCAAGGCAGAGGACCAAGCCAAGCCCTCAACGTCTGGCGATTGAGACACATTGCCCCAATTGCCAAACCGCAACATCATGTTGTCGCCTATCAGGTGGTCAAGATCGATATTCATACTCGCACCCAGGCCCTCATCCCGTTGCCAGTAAGCCACCGGGCGGAGGCGTAACAAGTTCTTGTCGCCCATGGCAATGGAACGCCGGTAACTGGCCTTCACGTAAGTATTCACAGGAAAATTAAGCCTGGCGCCGACACTGAAACGAAAGCCACGTTCCATCTCGCCCCTGCCGTACCCCAGGCCCACTAGCAAAGAGTCGTCATCCGAGGTGTTGAAGCTACTGGGAAGAGAATCGAATTGGGATCCATCACGGCCCTCTATGAATTCCTGTTCATCACCTCGCCCCAGGATCAATTCGCCCCGGTTTCGTAATCTTGGCAGGGCATACCGGGCCCGCAGCCTGATCTTCTGGTCCCAACCGTCTCTTTGGTCCCACATCCCAGTCACGCCAAGCCTGCCGTAAGTTTCCCGACTCGCCGCGTCGTAGCGCCTGTCCCCAAAAAAACCGTCAAACCAGGCGGCGGAATTGCAGGCAGTCCTGTACACCTGATCCTGGGCCCGGTCTAGCCAAGGTTCATTCTCTGCATTTAGCTCGTCACACGGATTCGGCGGCTGCTCGGCAGTTGGCTCGGCAGTTGGCTCGGCAGTTGGCTCGGCAGTTGGCTCGGCAGTTGGCTCGGCAGTTGGCTCGACAGTTGGCTCGGCAGTTGGCTCGGCGGTTGGTTCGGAGGTTGGCTCGGAGGTTGGCTCGGAGGTTGGTTCGGAGGTTGGTTCGGAGGTTGGCTCGGAGGTTGGCTCGGAGGTTGGCTCGGAGGTTGGCTCGGCCTGGGAGGTTTCAGCAACAGCAGGAACAAGGGCTGCCCCCTCCTCCACAAGATCCGGTTCACCGGCCAGGGACATGCTTGCCCACAAGACCAGGATGCCTGCTTTCGCCCTTACCTTTACTCTCACTATTATTCCTACACTCACTTGTAACGCCACCCCCCGCCTGGGAGCGCGGCCCATCTCCCGGATACCCGCCTCAGATTGTCTGTGTTGGAGTGGAAAATCAACGATTCATCCGCCGCCGACACCCCCGGAGACTGCGAATTCATTCCCCGCGTGACAGCAGGCTTCTCACATCGCGATTCGCAAATTGCGAAAATTACCCGGCAAAATACGATCGGGCAGCATCCCAGATTCTGACCCGGAAGAAAACCCATCAAAATCATAGGCTAGCACGGTAACTGAAAATATTGGCCCGGATATTGCTTTGTTAATCGGTATTGGCAATTTCACCGGAGGAAAGCCGTGAATACCCTTAACAACACACCCACCCGGGTCATCCTTATTACCGCCGCCCTGCTTGCGCTGGGCGCCTGTGGCGGAGGGGGAGGCTCGGAAGAGACCGCAGTCACCCCTCCTCCGGCCGATAAACAATGTTCAAATACCAACGCGAACTCGCTGTGTCAAAACCCTGTGCCTGGCACCGCCAAGTTCGAGAATTTTGAATCTGCCACGCCCAGCGTTCCGGTGCCTGCAATTACCACCAACAACGGATTTGTTGGAACCCGGATTTTTGTAAAGATCACCGGCTCTGACAGTCCTGACCCGTTAACCGGGACAGGCCAGAAAGTCCTGTTCCTTGGAGAGGTTTCCCCATCGGAAAATTTCTCAATACCGGTCCATGTACCGCTGGCCGAGACCAGTCTCTTTTACGAAGTATTTTCTGATTCAAGCTCTGACGACATCGTGTTTGGGGAGTTACCGCTATGAATATTTTCAAGACCCTGGCAATCAGTACAGGGCTGGCTCTAGTCGCGATGACGATTGCACTGCCAGCACAGGCCCAGACCTATGGGTCGACCAAACTCAAAGATGTGGTTACTTCGGGATCCGGCAATATCGACCTGTTCCGAGCCGCCAACGGCAGCAAGCAACCCAATCCCACAGCCGCCACTATCGAATGGCTACGCGTGAACAACAGCAATGCACTGGTATTCGCGATAGACGTGAATGAAGCCGCCAACGGTACTGAAAAAGCCAGCTCCCAGGGAGTCACGGTAAAAAGCGCCAAGGTAGTTGCCGTCATATCCGGCGTTACCTATGAATTCACGGAATTCACCACCCGCACCCAGGCCACGGTGGCCGAGGGCTCGAGCACGGCGCGAAGCATGAAATACACCCTGATTGGCGATAGCGGCTCCAGCCGAATCACGTCCAATTCAAGTTCCGATATTAACGGCTCAGACTTTGACGCCACCTTGAGAGTTGAAGTGCCGCAGAGCCTGGTTGGCGCGAGTTCTGTGCGACTGCTGGTGACCTTTATGGACACCAACGTCGCCCTGGGAGATCCGGAGGCGTTTTATGACTACTCAAACGGTTTCGAAGACGTTGCCATAGTCACGGCCTCGGACGCCGCCTACCTGGATGGCATCAAGGCCGGCCAGGCCGAAGCGCCATTGGTCATTCAAACCAGCGAGATTGAATTGCTCCCCTCCAGCACCCTCTACCTTCCCGCTGTGGACAGCTACTACATGGTGACCTACGAGGACCAGTTCCCAAACCGGGGTGATTACGACTTTAATGACCTGACAGTCGGCTACCGCGTGTATCTTGAGCTGAACAATGCAAACAAGGTCGTGGGGATAGGCGGCGTGGGCTACCTGGTGGCCCGCGGCGGAGGCTTTGATCACGACTGGTTCCTGAGAATCAACCTGCCCGGATCCACTTCCGGATCGGGCGAGCTAAACCTTTACTCGCCAGGCAGCGCAACCCCGGCAAGCGGCTACCCGAGAACCATAAACCTCAGCGGCCCTCTCAATCTGAAGGTTTTTGAACACACCCGTACCTTGTGGACCGATCCGGGCCAAAACTTCGTCAACACAGAGCGCAACCAGGCGATTATCGAAGGTCACCGATTCACCTTCCACGTGACATTAAACAGCCCGATGAACGTGTCGCAATTACCGGCCGCGCCTTACGATCCGTACCTTTACGTCTACAACACAAAGTACGAGATCCACCTGGATGGCAATCCTGCCGTTCATCCTGATTCACGCAATACCGCGGACGGGCTGTCGGGCTACCGGGATGAATCAAACTATCCCTACGCAATGATCATGCCGGAGGATTGGCTAACCCCCATCGAGTACATCGACCTGGGCGAGGCCTACCCTGAGTTCGTAGAGTTCGTGAAATCCAATGGCTCTACCAAGCAGGACTGGTACATCCGTCCAAATGCAAACGCCATCAAGAACAATACGCCTGACAAGTGGAAGTGGTAAACCAGAACCCGTGCTGGGGTGTCGAGAGTCTTACTCGATGCCCCAGCTCTTTCTTTTTCGATAGATAGTGGAGGCGCTGATACCCAGCAAGGCAGCTGCCTTGGGAATATTGTCTTCACACAGGCTTATAGCCCGTTCAATCGTGTCTCGCTCGACCTCCCACAATGGCCGGATCAGGTCGCTATCACCGCTCTCTGCCGGCGCAACACGCTGCACCGATTCGGATTGCTCAGCAAGCTCTTGCGGCTGCCCCGCCTGAACGGCGGCGACCATCTCCGCCAAGGGAGACGGAAGCATCTGCTGAGTAACCTTATCGCCCTTGTTCAGAACCACCGTGTGACGGATCAGGTTCTGTAGCTCCCGAATATTTCCTGGCCACGAATAGCTGGCCAGCACCGCTTCCGCCTCACGTGTGAAACCAGCGAAGTCCTTGCCTTCCTCCGCTGAATAGCTCTTCAGGAAGTTACGAGCTATCAGCAATGCATCATCATCACGCTCACGCAAAGCCGGCAATGCCACGGGAATCACATGCAAACGGTAGTACAGGTCTTCCCGAAATCGGCCCTTGGCAATCTCAACTAATGGGTCCTTGTTGGTCGCGCAGACAAAACGCACATCCACTGTGGTGGGCTTGCTGTCGCCAACCTTCTGAAACGTCCCGGTCTGGATGAAGCGCAGCAATTTGCTCTGCAGGTCCATATCCATCTCGCAGACTTCATCAAGGAACAAGGTGCCGCCGTCCGCCTGGGTCGCCGCTCCATCCCGGGCCCGAACCGCCCCGGTAAACGCACCCTTAACGTGACCGAAAATCTCGCTTTCCATTAACTCGCGAGGAATGGCTGCACAATTCACAGGGATAAAAGGACCACCATGCCTGGGGCTTTCCCTGTGTATGGCTTCGGCGCACAACTCTTTACCTGTGCCACTTTCACCCTTGATGAAAACACTGGCCTTGGAACTGGCCACGTTCTCAATGATCCGGTACAGGGCCTGCATTTGCGACGAGGCGCCGATAAACCCGTGAAACCGTTCTCGTTCAAATTCTTTATAGCTGTCTACCAGGCCGGAAAGTTCTTCCTGGCGAATGGCGTTCTGCAGGGTGACCCTCAGGCGGTCAGCGCCAAACGGTTTGGTGAGAAAATCAAAGGCTCCGGATTTCATGGCCTGGACCGCCACATCGGTAGAACTGTCGTCAGTAACGACAATCACGGGGATAGGCAGTCCTTCCCTGACGACGTGATTCAGGACATCCATGCCATTGATCCCCGGCAATTCGAGATCCAGCAACAAAGCCTGCGGCAGCTTGCGGGCAAGGTATTTCAACGCCTCCTCGCCACTGGAAACGCGATCCACCGTGGCGCCATCCCTTTCAAGATAGGCTCTGAAAGCCACAGCCTGGGAATCACTATCTTCTACGATTAATACCGAACGCATGGGCGTTTCACTCATAACTCACCAAGATCGAAAACCATGTTAACCAACCAATCTGCCGGCTCGGATAACAATAGTATCAGCAAGTCAGCCCTCGATACGCGAGTTCAAGCAATCTACCGTGGGTTCAATCAGGCTAAGGACTTGCCTTGCGCTTTGCAGCGCGGGCTCCTCCTGCCCCTCCCTGGCGGCATCATCCATTTTGCGCGCATGCCCGGCAATCGCCGCCGCGCCGAAAGTCGCTGAACTGCTCTTGAGCGCATGGGCCTCTTTGCCAAGAGCAGATAAATCCCGGTGCTTGATCGCGTCCGCAATACGCTCACTGCGCATCGTCAACTCGTTGATAAAGACCTTGAGCATCTGGGGTACCAGTTCTTCAGAAGTGTCTATCGCAAGTTGCTTTAGAACACTGTCGTCTACCAGGCCATCATTGTCAGGGGGAGCCATACCCTCCTTGCGTTTTGATGCCCATAAATCAATCATCCGATTCATCAACTTATTATCCACAGGCTTGCTCAGGTAATCGTCCATGCCACTTTTCAGCACGACCTCCTTAAACCCGGTTACCACATGCGCAGTCAGTGCGATGATAGGAATTTTCGCCATCTCACCACCCAGTTTGCGGATTGCACGAGTGGCGTCCAGCCCGTCCATTACGGGCATATCCACGTCCATCAAAACCACGTCATAGGGAAGTGTTTTCACCGCGGTTACAGCCTCTTTCCCGTCACCAACCACATCCACCTCATAGCCGGCGCGACGAAGCAGTTCTGACATCACCAGGCTATTAGCCTGGCTGTCTTCAGCCAACAATACGCGAATGAACTTCTTACCAGGGGCACTCACGTCCATACGCATTGACCAGGTTTTCTCAATATCTTGGGGGCCAGAGTCCGCGCTGGAAATTATGGCTTTGATATCTTCGTGCAATAGTGGCGCGTCTATTATCGCCGCTACACCAATACTGTGACCCAGCAACTCGTCCGTGGCATTGGCCTTTTCCGACATGGCCAGTGCCGGTATATGCGCCTCGTGGCAAACCCGGGTAATAGCCCGGACAGCGTCAATCGAATAATCCCCTGAGCCTTCCTCAAGCGGCAATACGACCAGGCTCACCGGGCTGCCTTTATAAAGCATTTCCCTGGCACGCGAAAAATCTCGCGCCACCCTTACATTGATACCCAGGGCCCGCAACTGGTCCGCTATCGCGCCGATGTAAAAGTTGCCCTCGTTAATAAGCAGTATTGTCTTGCCTTCGGCTTCAATACCGGGGTCCTGGCTGCCTTCGAATTTAAACGGCAGGGTAAACCAGAAGTTGCTTCCCCCGCCGGGGACGCTGGCCACCCCAATCTTGCCACCCATGAATTCAACCAACCGCCTGGAAATATTTAACCCAAGTCCAGTCCCCCCACTCACGCGCCGGGTACCAACTTGCACAAACTCTTTGAAAAGTTCCTTCTGATCGGACTCAGAAATTCCTACTCCCGTATCCCTGATCTCGAACTTCAACATACCGTCTTCTAACCCGACATCCAGTCTGACGGATCTCTTCTCACTAAACTTGACAGCATTACCGACCAGGTTAAGAAGAACCTGCCTGACCTTGCCCGAGTCGAGCAAGAGTTCACCATGAACCCCCTGGTGAACAACGCTTGCCAACTTCGTTCCGCCAGACTGGGCGCGGTTTGCGAACAACTGGATAACTCCGTCACACATCTCGCTTAATCGGACCGGGGCCAATTCAATATCCAGCTTTCCTGACTCAATCCGGGCAAAATCCAGAACGTCATTCACCAGGCTCAACAATGCCTCCGCGGAATGCTTTGCGGTATTCAGAATCGCTCGATTACGGCTATCAAGGTCCAATGACTCGAGCAATCCCAGTGCACCCATGATTGCGTTGATCGGGGTCCGGATTTCATGGCTGACTGTGGCCACAAAATTAGTCTTGGCCTTATTGGATGCCTCGGCCGCATCTCTTGCTTCCTGGATGGCATTCTTAAACGCGCGTGCCGCGGTGACATCCCTGATGTGCGCCGTAAACAACACGCCTTTATCCAACTGAGAAGCCATAATGGCTAACTCAACGGGAATCTCGACACCATCCTTGCGCAACGCAGGAACCTCAATTCGCTGGTCGATCACGGGGCCTTCGCCGGTCTCCAGGTATTTAGCAAGGCCATCACCGTGTGCTTTTCTCATCCCGACCGGAACGATCAAGTCGGACAATTTCCTGCCCATCACCTCGTCCCTGGTCCACCCGAAGGTCGCTTCTGCCGCCGGATTCCACTCCACGACGTTGCCGTCAGATGTCATGCTCACTATGCAATCAAGAGAGTGCTCCAGCAGCGAGTCATAAAGATTCCTGTAGAAAGCGTGGGATTTCTCAACTTGATAACTCTCCTCTCGCTCCCGGTAGGCCAGTAGAAAATGACCTGCCACCCGAAAAAGCGGCCTTAGCTTTTCAAGCATCTCAGTGTCGTAGCCACCTTGCTTGTCGGCAACAATCATTACGCCAATTGTGTTTCCACCCGGCGCCAGGGGAATCGCGGCCCAGGACTGACACTCCTCTATGCCCGGCATCAGCCCTGCCGCACGTATTTCTTCGGGATCATTCACATACTTGATAATCCCGGATTTCAGTACTTCAGTGACTGGCAACGGTATGTCCGTCAACGGCAGGCCGGCACTGTAAAAACCTAATTTTTGACCGAGTGATCGGCTGTCCGGCGTCCCGTGAACAGCATCAAAAAACTTCAAACGAGTCAGGCCTTCGGAGTCCTCTTCCAGATGGCAGAAAAAGGCAGCAGAACTGCCCGTGATGGATGTCACCGCCTGGTTCAACATGCGTATGGCGCTAACGGCATCTTGCGACACTATAAATTCTCGCTGCACCGATAGAACAATCGATAACAAGTCGTCACAAACTACCAGGCCATTTTCATCGCTCACGGCTTACCTCCGCCAATTCGAAAAACCACAACCCCGGGGAATCGAAACCTGATTCGCCCCGGGCCGTCTTAGCTAATTTTTGATCCACCCAATTCAACCATATTTATCTACATCTGGTGTGAACAATTCAGTTTCCATTCAATGCCTCAGCAATCGAGGAGGTCATGAAGCCATGCTCGACACCACCAAACTGTGTTTGATATGGCGCCATTTCTCTATGATGTTTATCAGTTCCTGTGCATTAAATGGCTTTGAGAGCCAGGCATCAAAGTTGCTCTTCCTGGTCTCAAACTGTAACAAGTCATCCACATTTGCACTCAGGGCCACTACCGGGACCTGCCGGATGGGATCCGGCAGTTGGCGTATTCGCGCTGTCGCCTCAAATCCGTCCATAACCGGCATTTGCAAATCCATCAGCACAAGATCTATTGGATTCGCCGCCAGGAATTCCAGCGCACGCTCTCCGTTATCAGTCTTTGAGACCTCGTACCCTGCCTGCTCAAGTATTGCCGAGGCCACAAACAAATTCGACTCACTGTCATCTACCAGCAGAATTCGATTGCCCGCTGCATGGGCCCATTTGTGCCTGGACCACGACTCTAGTCTGACGCCAGATACTGCCTCCAGCAATCGCGAAGGCAGCAGGCTGTCGACGTGGATAGTGTCAAAAAACCCTTGTTCCTGATCGGTAGGTGTTGACGACTCCTCATCAGCAGACACGACAACCAGACGTGTCGCAGACTTGAAATTCTGACATATTTTTCTAATGCGCTGCGAGGACCAATTCCCCAAAGCGGGCGAGCAAATAACCACGACATCTGCCGACGGCAGATTTTCTAATTGCTCATCGGTGCCAGGGAATTTTGCCAATTTTAGCTGAGCAGGCCATCCTTCCAGGACCTTGGCTACGGCATGCTGACTTTCATCGGCCGTACCAAGCAGCAATACGCCAAGCTGGGAAAGATGATGTTTAAGCTCACCGAGACCGTCTTCTCTGGCGTCCCTGTTTCGAACCAGCGGGATGGTGAACCATACCTCGCTGCCCCGGCCCAGCTTGCTTTTCAGCCCAATCTGGCCGCCCATCATGCCAACCAGCCTTCTCGACAGGGCCAGCCCAAGACCTGCCCCGCCCTTCTCCCGCGTCATGGAGCCATCCAACCGGGTGAATGAGCTAAACAAACTTGCCTGGTTCCCCTCTGAGATCCCTCTCCCTGAGTCGGTCACAGAGCAATAAAGCATTTCTCGCTGGCCAGGCTGCTGGTCAAGCTTCAATGAAACATGAATTAATCCTTTATCGGTATATTTCAGGGCATTAGCCAACAGATTTCTTATGAGCTGACTAAAGCGCGCCTGATCAGCCATTACGCTTGCGGGCAAATCAGGGTCCACTGAGGCGGACAACAGTAATTGTTTATCCCTGGCAGCCTCATGATATTGATCCACCGTGGTTTCCAGCATCTCAACCAGGTCCACCGGCCCGGAGGATAATTCAAGGTTCCCGGCCTCGAGACACGACATGTCGAGTATGTCGTTAAGCAGAATCGTCAGGGAATTCCCTGCTTCCGAGGCAATCTGAGCCAGTCGCTTCTGCTCCTCACTCATCCCGGTTCTCTGTAAAAGAACTGCCGCACCGGAGATTGCATTCAGAGGTGTCCGCAACTCGTGGGATACGATTGATAAAAATTGCGACTTGGCCTGGTCTGCCGCCTCTGCTGCTGCTTTCGCCAACTCCAGGCTTTCCTCGGTGCGCTGACGCGCCAGCATCTGCTCCTGAAGCAATATGGTTTGCTGATTCAACTCGAGGGTTCTTGCTTCGACCTGGGATTCCAGATCCGTAGCCAGCCGTGAAATACTCCAACGCAGTCGGCGCACCTCCTCCGGCCCCCCTTCCTGTATTTCAATCGCCCGCCCGAACTCAATAGCATCTTCAGCATCCACGACTAATTGGGTCAAAGGTGAAACGATTTTTCTGGAGATAATCAGGAGACCCAGGATTCCTGATAAAACCAGGATTCCAACCAGCCCGCTAAAATCGAAGATGACCTGCTGGCTAATAGGGTGGATTTGCCGACTGGCCTGGATGGTATAGATCACGGCTGTCCCGCCAAACAGGAGAATGCAGACAAGTCCGAGCAGATATCGGCGGATACTCATTTCCAGCACCGCCTGTAAGCAGGCAGAAGCACCGCTGTGCTTTCCACACAGATCGAGAACTGGAAGATTGGGGGTCGAATCACGTTGTCGTTGCCTATCGGTTCAAATCATTATCAGTAACAGCAATTTATGTGCCAAAAACTGCTGCCCCCACAGGCTATCAACATGAAAAGGGGCGGGGGGGGTCAATGCTGATGAATCGTGGCAAAACGACAAGATCAAATTCGCATAATGCGATTCAAAGCCCCGTCACAGACGATAGTTAGTGCCGAACTGGCCAATTCTGGCGATTGGCACGGCTTTTGCTTAATACCATCACACGATTTGTAATTGTTACTTAACCGTGACAACCGGGAAAAACCACTTTTATGAGCAGTCTTTCAAACATGATGACTAAAGACATCCAACTCGGCACTGAAACCGCGTCTGATCAAATGATATTGGTCGTCGATGACAATGAGTCAGAACGACTCAAGATGGTGCTCCTGATGGAGCGCCTGGGACTATCCACTATTTACGCCTCAGACGGCGAAGAAGCCCTCGAGATGGCGAAACGTTATAACCCGGGAATCATCATTAGTGACTGGTACATGCCAGGCATGAGCGGACTGGAGCTTTGCAAGGCTTTGCGTAAGACGGAATACGGCGCCGATGTTTACTTCATCCTGGTCACCGGCGAAGACCGGCAGCAACACCTGGCAAAGGGGCTTAGCGAGGGCGCCGATGACTTCCTGACCAAGCCCTACATGGCCGAGGAGATCAAGGCGCGGGTAACGGCAGGCAAGCGGGCCTTGAAAAGCAGGACAAAGCTTGAAAGCTCTAACAATGATTTGCGAGCGCAACTGAAAGCCAGCGAGAAATCTGAATCCAGGATCAAGGATAACCTGGCCAGTGCAGCCAAACTTCAAGCCCGTATGCTGCCGCCCAAGAACGGCGTGCTTGGGGAATTCAAAGTGGGCCATGTCGCGAGAACCGCAGAAGATCTGGCAGGCGATGTATTCGGCTGCATCCCGCTAAATGAGGAAGGCGATATCGGCTTCTTCCATGTGGATGTTGTCGGACACGGCGTGGTCGCTGCAATGAACAGCTTCTCTGTGGCACGCCTGCTGTGCTCTGCAAATGCAGCCAAGGCAATTCTTACCACCAACGGCAAACCATCTCCGGCCCACGTGGTCGTGGAACGCCTGAACGAATACTTCAATAGCGACGAGGAGTGTGACCAGTACTTCACCATGGTGTACGGCGTCCTTAACAGCAAGACTGGCGAGGGCCAACTATGCCAGGCAGGGCACCCGCATCCGCTGATCATCACCCCCGACGGCGCCGCAAAGCGCCTCGGCAAGGGTGGCCTGCCGGTGGGGCTAATGGAATTTGCCCGCTTTGAAAGCGTGAATTTCACCATGGAGCATGGAGACCGTCTGTTTCTGTACTCTGACGGCGCTATAGAAACCGAAAATAAGAATGGAGAACAACTGGGTTTCCTGTCTCTTTCCCGACGAGCCGTGACACAACGCGAATTGCCCCTGCAGAATTGGCTGGAAGACCTGGAATCCTACGTCATGGACTGGACGGGAAGCGAAGACCTGGAGGACGATATGTCCATGTTGGCGCTTGAACGGATTGCATCAACGTCCGGCAAAATGGTCGAAATACAATGAAAAAAATGATGCTTGTCCAATTAGAGGCTGCCGATATCCCCAGGGCCGGGGACTGGATCGAGAGAGTCTGCATCAGCTTCGGACTCGACGATACTGAAGCCTTCAAGGTCAAGACCTGCGTAGTCGAGGCTATCAATAACTGTATTGAGCACGCCTACGAGGGCCAGGTAGGCAATGTCACGTTGAGCGTCTGGGAAGAAGACAAGCAGATCAAAATCCAGATTGTTGACGAAGGTCGGGTGCCAAAAACCATAGAACGCGATGCAAGCGCCGACCAACTGCCTGCCCCCTATAGCGAAAGCGGACGCGGTCTCGCAATCATACGTGCCTGGATGGACGATCTGTCCATGACCCGCAACGGTTCTTCCAACATCCTTTGCATGTCAAAACGCATTCCGCAATAAGCCAATCTCCCTGATCAGATTACGATTTTGCAACGACCGGCTGCACGCGTTGCATATTGGCTTTTAAACGCGTACCAAAAATACATAACTCACTGTTTTTATTTGTTTTTTATAAACTGGCACGCTGCTTGCTTAGTAATAAACAAGCGGCAAGGCAACTAGCCAGAAATTACCAACTTGTGAATAACCCGGAGATTACCCATGAATATAATCAGAGAAGAACACGGCGCCGTCGAAGTGATCGGCCTGCCCCAAAGATTGACCATGTCCGACGCTGGCGAGTATCGCCATGCCATCCGGGACATCGTGGATAGCGGCTGCAAATTGATCGCCCTGGACATGAGTGGCGTGGACTTCGTCGACTCCAGCGGATTGTCCGTTCTGGTATCAGCCTACAAGGCTGCACGCAACGCGGATGGTGATGCCGCTCTGTTCGGCTTGCAGCCCCAGGTGCGAGCCCTGGTGGAACTCACTCGCCTGCACCACATCTTTGAAGTATTCGCCGATAAGACATCCGCAGTTAATCATTTGAACCAGAGTGCAGCGGCCTAAACGGCTCTCGCGGAGATCGAATTATGTCAGGCTCGTCACCACGTCAGCTTTCCATCGTCACCTTTATTGATGCCCTCGGTTGGGAAGTGCTGAAAGGCCGCTCCTTCATGGAGGAAGAACTCACCTATCGCCAGCCTCTGCGCTCGGTGATGGGGTTCTCATCGGCCTGTGTGCCATCGATCCTGACCGGGCTTCAGCCTCGCGATCACAAACACTGGTCATTCTTTTACAAGGCGGGCCAGCAACGCCCATTCCGCCACTTGCGCTGGTTCAAACTCCTGCCCTCCACCCTTACCGATAAGGGAAGAGTGCGCTCGAAGTTGAGCAAGCACCTGGCAAAGTGGTTTGGCTACACCGGGTATTTCCAGCTCTACAACATTCCCTTCAAGCACATCGACAAGTTCGACTATTGCGAGAAGCGTGATCTGTTCAAGGCTGGTGGAATGAACAGTGGCGAGAATATTTTCGAGCGCCTGGAAAACGCAAATATTCCCTATAGCGTTTCCAACTGGCGGGATTCGGAAGCCGCCAACCTTGAGCATCTCGAATCCGATATCAAGCAAGGTGATATTAAGTTCGCCTTCTTGTACATGGCCGACATGGACGGTCTGCTGCACATGGTCGGAAAGGACAGCAAGAAAGTTGATGAAAAACTGGCCTGGTACGAGCCGCGTATGCAGCAGCTACTTGCCACGGCCCGTGAACACTATGACGAGGTGCGCCTGTTTGTTTGTTCCGATCACGGGATGGCGACTGTCACCAAGCACGTGGACATCATGAGCAAAATTGAGGCCCTTCCCTATAAATTCGGAGGAGACTACCTTGCGACGTACGACTCAACCATGGCCCGCTTCTGGTTCAATAACCCAGAGTCTGAAGCAGCTATACGTGAAACACTGGAAGCCTGCCCAGAAGGAAAAATACTCAGCAAAGAAGAGCTGGTTTCCCTCGGCTGCGACTTCGAAGGCGACCAGTACGGAGAAATGATTTACCTGGTAGATGCGGGAACGATTATCCTGCCCAGCCACATGGGCACCAAGCCCATCACAGGCATGCACGGCTATCACCCGGATCACGTTGACTCGGACGCCTCCTTGCTGTCCAACGTGCCCCCTCCCGGTAATCCGACCTGCATTACTGATGTCTTCAACATTATGACGGCCGAAGCTGGCGCCTGAGGCGCCGGAAGAATCACATGAAGCGTTGGGTAATCAATATCGCCTCCAGTTATGGCCGCTTCGTCGTAGCCATCATTGCCGTGTTCATGCTGACACCGTTCATCATCGAGCGGGTCGGCATGGAAGACTACGGTTTGTGGGCGCTGGCACTGGCCGTTTCGGGCATGTTGGGCCTGATGGACTTCGGCCTGGCCACTGCTGCGGTGAAATACGTCGCCGAACACACTGCCAGGGGAGACATTGAGGGAAGAAACCGCGTCATCTCCACCCTGCTGACCTGCTACCTGAGCATAGGCGGCGTTGCCCTGGCGATAGTCAGCATCTATGCATTCGGCGCCTACGACAACGCCAACACAGGGGACATCACGGGACGGGAGGATTTCCGGATCCTGTGCGTCATGGTCGGCGTTATGGTGGCACTGGGTTTCCCACTAAGCCTGTTCCGTGCAGCCCTGACCGGCTCCGGCAACATGTTCCTGAGCAACCTGGCAGAGATCATTATGACCCTGTCATATACCAGCTTGTCCGCGCTGTTCCTGATCAATGGCGGCGGCCTGGCCGGACTACCCATCGCCCAGGCCATAGGCATGAGCATGGGACTCGGGATGCTGATTTGGTTGTCCTATCGCAAGCTGGATGGCCTGAAACTCACCCTGAGTTTCAAGGGCCTGGGAGACTCAAAAGCCTTGTTGGCATTCTCCGGATGGGCGTTTATCGCCAACGCCGCAGTGTTGTTGATCATGAGAATGGACCCGATTTTGATCAAGGCCATGATGCCACTGTCAGCAGTTGCCATTTACGCGGTGGCGGCCAAGATCGCTGAGTATGCCTTGCTACTGAACAAACAATTTTCAAACGCACTGATGCCGATGATTTCCCAGGCCCATGGAGCCGGATCGTCCAACACGGTTCAACAAGTGCTCACCAACGGCACCCGCTACCTGATGGCCCTGGCCATGCCCATGCTGGTACTGATTGCCATCTACGCTGAGCTGCTGCTCACCCTGTGGCTGGGAGCTGGTTTCGAGGATGCCGTGCCGGTATTGCAGACCCTCGCTGTCGCCGTCGGGTGCAGCGTACTGCAACTCAATGCTGCGAATGTCCTGGGCATGACCGGCAGGCACCGCTTTGTCGCCAGTTCCATGGGCGTGAGCGCCGCGATCAACCTGGTGGTTACCATTATCCTGCTGCCCCGAATCGGTCTGCTCGGCGCTGCCATCGGCTCTCTGAGCGCGGCGCTGATCATTGAAACCGGCGTCATACTTCCCAGCGCCTGCAAACACGCCGGTGTCAGCTTCGGTCAATTCGTAGTCGGCGTCATCGCCCGCACCCTGCCGCCGCTGCTGCCAATGCTCGGCCTGGCCTGGGTATTCCTGCATTTCGCACCACCCGAATCCCTGCTGGGGCTGATCGGTCAGTGCATGATTCTTGGACTTTTGTATCTGGCCGGCTATTTCCTGGTCACCCTGCACCGTGAAGAGCGTCAGCAAATTATTAGTGCACTGAGCGGCATGACAAAAACTCGCCGCCTTGCCCCGGGAGTTGAATTGTGAGCCTGGCAAAAATCAAAAAAGGCCTCCATACACTTCGGCATGCGTATCTCGGCATGCGACTGGACTGCCTCGGTGGCGGGGCGCGTATCGCCCGGGGCGCGAGGCTGGAATCACCCTCGTTGATTCGTATTGGCTCACGGGTCCAGATCGAACATGGAGCCATCCTCAGGGCCAACACCTCGACCATGCCTGGCGTGGCGCTGGGTGACGACACCTCTATCAAGGAATACACCGTGCTGAACGCCAACCAGGGCCGAATCAGCATGGGAGAACGCTGCTGGCTTGGCCCCCATTGCCTGATTTATGGAAACGGCAATGTGACTATTGGAAATGACGTGCTGATCGCCGCACACACCACTATAAACAGCATCTCCCACGTCGCCACACGCACTGATGTGCCGATGAGCTCCCAGGGAATCCACTGTGACCCGGTGATCATCGAGGACGATGTCTGGATTGGTCTGAACTGCACCATCTTGCAGGGAGTCACGATTGGCAAGGGATCGATTATCGGCGCAGGCGCCGTGGTAACTCGGGACATCCCCCCCTACAGCATTGCCCTGGGCGTTCCCGCCCGGGTAACCGGACAGCGTAAACCCGGCGAACACGCTTCTGCGGGGCAAGCATAGTGAACACCACACCTCACGCCGTACCGTTGCGAAGCACCAATGCCACAAGGAAGCCACGCACGCTGAAAACCATCCAGGTTCCCAGGCGTTTTGTGAAAGAAGCCTGGGGAGGCACCGAGTGCATGATCCTGGAATCCAGCCGGGCACTAAAGGGCATGGGCCACGAGGCATCAGTGTTTACCTCTTTGGCCCTGTCCAGCCAAAAGCAGGAAAACATTCTTGATGTGCAGGTAAAGCGTTTTTCGTACAGCTACCCTTTCCTGGGGCTTTCCGCGGATCAAAAAGCCGACATGGATCGCAAGGGAGGCAATCTGCTGTCGCTGTCACTTTTCGCAGGATTGCTGTTCGAACCTGGCGTTGATTTGCTGCACGCCCACACCGGAAAGCGACTGGGCGGCATCGTGCGCACCGTGGCGAAACTGCGCCGGATACCCTATGTCATCAGCCTGCATGGCGGGGTGTTCGATGTACCCAGCTCCGAGGCCGAGTCATTGCTGACACCTATCGAAGGCAAGTTCGAATGGGGCCGTATCTTCGGCGCCATGTTCGGCTCTCGACGAGTGTTGGAAGACGCTTCAGCGATACTCTGCGTTGGTCGTAGCGAGTATGAAGCGGCAAAAAAACAATTGCCCGGAAAGCGCGTGGAGTTCATGCCCAATGGTGTGGACAGCGCTCGCTTCAAGTCCGGGGACGGGGCCAGATTCCGCGAGCGTCACGACTTGAACCACGATGCCAAAATTATTCTTTGTGTCAGCCGCATTGACCCGCAGAAAGATCAGCTGACACTGATCAAGGCATTACCCGCAATTTCTGAGCATGAACCCCGGTCACACCTGGTCCTGATTGGCCCGGTGACCCGTCCGGAGTACCTCAAGACGATTAAACAAACCATTAGCGAGTTGGGTCTGGAAGAAAAAGTAACCATCATTCCGGGACTGGCCCCGGATGACCCCGAGCTGCTTGACGCCTACAAGGCCTCAAGCTTGTTTTGCCTGCCCTCCATGCATGAGCCTTTTGGAATCGTCATCCTGGAAGCCTGGGCTGCCGGACTGCCAGTGGTCGCCTCAAGAGTTGGCGGCATACCTGGCTTCGTAGTGGACGGTGGCGACGCCTTATTGTTCGAAACCGGAAATACCGAGGAACTGGCAACCAAGGTGGGACTGCTGTTGGTTTCACGTATCCAATCCCACAATCTGGCCAGGGCAGGACAAACCCGCGCCAGAATTGAATTTGACTGGAAGGTGATCGCCCGCAAGCTCGAGAGCCTCTATCAAGAACTGGTCACAGGAGCACGGTGAGTTGAAAGTTCTGCACGTAAACCAGAATGCAAGTTTCGTTGGTGGCATCGAACAAATCCTGTTTGATACCGCCAGGGGATTCGCCGAAGAAGGCATTTCACAGGCGCTGCTGTACGGTGGCGGCGATGTGTCGCCGCATTTTCTGCAGCACTTCGACCAGGCATCCTCAAGCATGTCCATCCTGGCGGATTTTCAGCCTGACGTGATCCTGATTCATAAACTGAATGATCCGGAAAAGACCGCCCTGCTGGCAGGCAAGCGCCCCACTGTCCGAATGGTTCATGACCATGACCTGACCTGTCTGCGTCGCCACAAATATTTTCCGCTAGGCAACAAGCCGTGCGAGCTCGCCGCTGGCATCAACTGTATTACCCATGGTTGCTTCATTCAGAAGGGAGACAAGGGCGGATTGCCTGTGAAACTTCGCGGGCTGGGTAGCCAGCGCAAACTTATGGATGCCAACCGGGGAATTCGTCGCTTCGTGGTAAACAGCCAGTGGATGAAGGGACAAATGGTCATCAATGACTACCCTGAGGCGGACATTGATGTGATCCACCCGATCCCGAGAGTGCTGGAAACCGTCACCGCGCTGCCGCCTGTGAGCGAGCCGGAAATTCTCTATGTCGGTCAAATCATTCGTGGCAAGGGCGTAGACCTTCTGCTGCGTGCCCTGGCGCTGGTGAACAAGCCATGGCACACCACCATCGTGGGTACCGGCAACCATATGGACGCTTGCCGTGAGTTAGCCACACAGCTGGGCATAGACGACAAGGTCAGCTTCGCCGGCTGGGTGGCCCATGAAGCCCTGGAGCCCTACTACGCCAAGGCGCTTTTCTCGGTGGTCCCATCCCGCTGGCCAGAACCCTTCGGCATGGTCGGCCCTGAAGCCATGGCCCGGGGCAGGGCGGTAATTGGCTTCCGCACCGGAGGAATTCCGGACTGGCTGGAAGACAATGTGAGCGGATTGCTGGTGGAGCCCGGAAACATCAAGGCCTACGCAGCGGCGATTGATAAATTACTTACCGACAGAGAGATGGCCATCAGCCTTGGTCAATCAGCTGCCGAGTTGGCGAAAGACAGATTCAAGCACAACGTGTTTCTCAAGAACCTAATTCAATCCCTGGAGTCAGTCCTGTGAGGATAGGCATATCGGCATTCGCAGGCGATGCGGGCAAGTCCGGCATCGGGCAATACCTGATTAACATTATCAAGCGCCTGCCGCTGATCAGCGAAAAAGACAGTTTCGTGGTTTTTTGTCCGCGCTCTGCTGTAGAGGATTTGCAGCTAACCCATCCACGACTGGAAGTGGTAACCACACCCGACTGGATGGAAAAGCCCGTCTTCAGCATTCTCTGGCACCTTCTCGCTCTGCCGGTGATGCTCAAGCGTCATCGCTGTGAATGCGTTTTCCTGCCCGCCGGAAACCGGCGCCTGGGCTGGTGGTATCCCGTGCCCAGCGTGGGAACGGTGCATGACCTTTCCCAATTACACGTGAAAGGAAAGTACGATCGATTTCGGATGTACTACGTCTGCAACCTGCTTCCGCGCTTCATGCGCCGGCTTACCAGCGTGATCTCAGTGAGCAATGCTACCCGCGAGGACCTGGTGTCCCATGCCATGGTAGACCCGGAGAAAATTCGGGTCATAGCCAACGGTTTTGATCATCTGCGCTTCATAGACAAGGACAGGGTAAAAGCCGCTGCCCTGGTGAAAGACAGCTACGGCGCCAGCACCCCCTACCTGCTGTACGTTGCCCGTCTGGAGCACCCGGGGAAAAACCATGTTGGACTGCTCAAGGCTTTCGCGATTCTCAAGGCCGAGGGCCTTCCCCACCAGTTAGTGCTGGCGGGCAGCCGTTGGAACGGCGCCGAATTTATTGAAGAAACCGTCGAGAAACTTGGCCTGACAGAAGATGTGAAATTCACCGGCTTCGTCTCCAATGAGATGCTGCCTGAACTGTATGCCGGCGCAGATCTTTTTGTATTCCCTTCCCTGTTTGAGGGCTTCGGCATTCCCTTGTTGGAATCTATGATGTCCGGGACACCGGTTTGTGCCTCTGATGCATCCAGCATCCCCGAGGTCCTGGGTGATGCCGGACTGCTGTTCGACCCAAAAGACCCCCGTTCAATCGCCTCCAGCATTCGCAATGTACTCGATGATCCGGGAGTCTATGCAGCGCTGCGCCAGGCCGGCAAACAGCGCGCCGCCGGGTTCTCATGGGAAGCCTCGGCATCCCAGGTACTGGATACACTGCACCTGGCGGTAAAGTCGTGAAACACATCCTCTACAGCCTGCTGTTAATCGGCCTGTCCGGATGCGCCAGTCAATGGGCCAGCCAGCAGGACTCTTATGCGGGAGACGATGGGAGCACCGTGGCGGTTATCGAGATTACCTCGTCACCGACCTCGGCCTGGATATTCATCGATGGCGTCTACGTGGGAACGACACCGATAGAAATGGAAATGTCATTTGGCGCCGGCACCAGTTACCTGGAAGTGGCAGCGGTGCCCATCCACGACTCTCAGTCCCGGCAGGTGAAACGTATCAAGGTGCCGCCGTTGCCAAAATCACTGCATTTCCTGATGAATAATTCGCCCGAGCAGGACCAGGCAGCCCCGACTGTCCAACAGATTGGCAGCTGGATATTTGCGCCCGGCACCCACCATCCACTTCCAATGCCAGGTCAATCCACGTGTTGCGGTATGCAGTGAATCCAGGACAGCGTTTGCAAAATGCCAATCAGTGAAGCCCTCCAACATCAATAATTACTATTTTTTTGAATAAAATCAGATAATTACTGACCCGCCATACAGAACTACAAAAGTTGGCCCGATTCCTGCTTAATACCTTGGCAATGAGTGATAAAACCCTAAATTCGTCAGAACAAACTCCCCCGCAGCCAGCGACCGGGACCATAGCCCGTGGCGAAACGGCTCCGGCAGCCAGCGAGGGGTTCAATTCTGCTGAGCTCGCAAAACTGATGAGAGACGAGCCGGAAGCCAGTAAAGGCATTCCGGCCAAACTCTCACCCAATCGGCTGATCAAGGGCGTCTGGATCCGCCGGAAGGTGGTGGCCCTGACCTTCCTTGGCTTCCTGTTCACCTCTCTTGCAGTGGCCTTGACCCTGGTCACACCCAAGTGGGATGCGATCACCACCCTGATCATGCGCCAGGACGCGGAAGAACTGAGCGTGGGCGGAGGCCGCCCCTACCAGCCCCCCGAGTACAACCTGGCAACCATGCTGGACACGCTTAAACTGCCGAGCTCCCTGCAACAGACCCTGGACATGTCGGGCGTGGACACGAAGCTCACTACACTTGCCGTGGCCATCGACGTATCGATTGCGAAGAACTCCAATGTCTTGAATCTCAAGGTCACCTGGGACGATCCCCGGGTTGCAGCCACCGTGGCCAATAACCTTGCACAGGTATTCATCCAGAAAACCCGCCTGATTCGATCAGAACAGGCCCGGGAAGATTTCGACCGCTACAGCACACAGCTGGTCGATGCCCGTGAAAAAGTCAGGGAGGCCGACACCCGGGTGCTGGCCTTCCAACAGGAATTCCAGATCTCCAATATCGAAGAGGAGATCAAGGCCCGCCTGATAGACCTTTCCCGCCTGCAAGCGGAGCATGCCACCCAACTGTCCGAAATTGATGCCCTGAAGATCGTCAAGAAGGAACTGCTGGTAGCTATCGAACAGGAACCGGACACCCTGGTCTTCAGCCAGCTTTTCCGTAACCCCCTGGGACGCAAGCTTGAGCAATATCGGCTGGAGCTGGAACAGGCTCGCAGTCGTTACACCGAATCCAATCCCAAGGTCATGAAACTGCAACGTGAAGTCGATGCGTTGGAGAAAGTAATCAAGGAGCACGGAATTGACTCGGCTCCCGAGGACACAATCAGCGCCAACCAACTGCGCCTGGACATGCGCTTGATGCTGCATGAACTCAACGACCGTCTCGGCCTGGCTGAAGGCACCGGAGCAGGCCTGGCCCGATCTATCGCTGAAATGAACGAAAAGCTCTCCTACCTGAACGCCAGGGAAAAAGAATTCATGGTACTCACGGCAGAGCGCGATGCGGCACGGCAGCTGGAAAACAGCCTTGCAGCCAAGGCCCAGGAAGCCCGGGTCGCAGCCACCACCAGTGAACCGCCCTTTGGCGTAGTTGAAGCCGCGCTGCCGCCGGAGCGGCCGTCATCATCGGGACGCCGTCTGCTGGTCATGGTCGGCATTATTCTGGGAATTGGCAGCGGCATTTTCCTGGCCCTGGTTTTCGAAGTCGCCGATCCCAGAATTCGTGAGCGGCGGGAATTGGCCGAGCTGGCCGATGTCGAAATCAGCCTGGAACTGCCTATCACCGGACATCCACTTATCGATGAAGATCATCCTTCTTCAAATATGGCCAGGGCGTATCGCAGATTTGTAAACAACCTCCTGACCCAGGAGGATTTCTCATCGATCGCTATCATCAGTCCCAAGAGCAACCAGGGCAGATCGGTTGTCGCCTATAACCTGGGCGCAACCCTGGCCATCAAGGCCCAACCCTGCCTGATCGTGGACGGCGATGTTGGTCGCGAAAAAGATCACACCGCAGCTCCCGGCCTGGTTGATGTGGTTCACCAACGTTCCCAGCTTGCCGATTGTGTGCTGGATACGAAGGTCCACGACTTGCGCATGCTGGGTAAAGGTCTGCTGACCAACTCACGGCGTGACATCCTGTGCCTGGGAACCCAGGGTATGCGCTCGCTGCATGAGCAGTTGACGAGCTCACCGGAAAAGACGATTTACGAACTGCCACCGGTAGCCGAGGACGAAACCGCCCTGGAATTTGCGGCGATTGTCGGCAAGGCCGTCATCGTTGCCCGCAGCGGCGAGACCAGTCGCAAGGAAACCGAGGACATGCTTGCCCTTCTAAAGTCACGTAATGTGCAAATACTTGGCGCAATCATCGTGGACGTACCAGAAGAGCGACTTGAAGACGGACGCCCCCTGGCCGCAGTATTGAGGGATCTGAAGCTCAGAAAACCCGCGCTTACATCGCAACAGGATAACGATCTTGCATAAGCTATTTTCATTAATGGTCATGGCGGCATTCCTGTCCGGTTGCGCCGGGGCTCCGCCAAAACCGTCCCCCGCAAAACCGTCCCCCGTTGTCACCTCCGGCGAGCAGCAAAATGCCATGCAATCGGCTGCGCTGATCAAGGCCCGCTCCCTGACTGTCGAGCAGGAACTGGCCAGCCTTAATGAGATGCTTGCGACGATGGAACCCGACTTCACCCTGGGTCGGGGCGACGTCCTTTCGATCCTGGTTTACGACGAGCCGGATCTTTCCCTGAACAGTATCCCCGTGGGTCCAAATGGACACATCTCATTACCCCTGGTGGGTTCGGTGAAAGCCGAGGGACTGACCCCGGAGGAATTCACTGAAGCCCTGAAACAGCGCCTGTCAGAGTTCGTATTTGAGCCCCAGGTGTCGGTAATGGTGCTGGAATTCAAGAGCATCGAATTCACTATTTTTGGTGAGGTCGTCTCCCCAGGTGTTTACCCACTTGAGACCAACGTGACCATCACCGAGGCGATTGCTCGCGCCGGCGGTCTTAACAAGGGACAGTTCCGAGCCACCACGGTAGAGCTTGCCGACCTGACTAACGCATTCATTTCTCGCAACGGGAAAGTGCTGCCGGTTAATTTTATCGCCCTGGTGCGAGACGGTGACATGCGTTTCGACATCGAACTATTCCCCGGAGACTTCGTCTACATTCCCTCTGGCCTTTCCCAGGAAGTGTACATACTGGGTGAGATCGCTGAGCCCATGGCCTTTGCCTACCGGGAGAACATGCCGATGTCGCGCACCATGGCAATGGCGGAGGGCTTTACCAAGGATGCGGATATCACTCGCGTGCACATTGTTCGCGGCACCCTGCAGAACCCCACCCTTATCGTTTCCAACTTCGAGGATGTGCTTCGGGGCAAGGCCCAGGATGTCGCGCTTCAGCCAGGGGATATCATTTACATTCCGCCCAAGGGACTGGCGACCTGGTCGCGCATGATGGATTACATACTGCCAACCATGCAGACCATCTGGACCGGTATGCTGGTAGGCAGGACCCTGACGAACTAGCGCGCCTCATGCCCTCCCCCATCAGACCTGTACTGCTGTGGCTGTGCCTGCTGATGCCCTGCTCGGCCAGCACCGGGGCGAGGTCCGTGAGCGTGCTGACTGTCTCCGAGTACTCGGTCACACTGCTCGTGCCAGGGCTGGATCACCGGACCTGCTGTCGTTCCGTAGAGGAATATCGACTGCAGGATGAAGCGGGAAACTCGCTGAAAATACGTAAAGCAGGCAGTGATCGCCAGGCAGTGGGCCTGGACAAGCGCCACAATGCCGTCACCGAGGACCGCCTGCACCTGCGACTTGCCTCCCCTCTGACAATTACCGGCAGTTACCGGCTGCATGTGGCCGACCAGGACGTCGAGTTTCGACTGTACGAGAACCAACTCACACCCTATTTGCAGGTCAATCAAACCGGGTATGTACCAGCAGCGCCGAAGATTGCTTTTGCCGGAGGCTGGCTAGGCACCGCAGGCCCGTTGCCCGTGAGCAGCAGAGAATTTCAAGTCGTGAATTCTCAAGGCAAGGAAGTCTTCCGTGGTCCTCTTACTCTCCGGGCAGCTGCCGATCCCTGGAGCGGTAATGACGTTTACCAGGCAGATTTCACTGCCCTTACTGCACCGGGGACTTATCGGTTGAAGGTCCCGGGACTAGGCCGCTCGGACCCATTTCTTATCGCTGAGCAAGTCTATGCCCCGATAGCTCGCAAAGTACTCCGGGTGTTCTATCACTCACGAAACGGAACTGCGATTTCCAGTCCCTGGGCAGATCCGCCTCATCAACGCGAAGCAGGCATTCCTGATAGCTTGAATGGTATTTTTCATGCCTCGGTGGGCACCTCGCCCCTGGGCCGCGGCGAAAAAGCCGGCCAGTTCAAAGCCATCCGGCGGGGCTGGTTCGATGCCGGAGACTACGGGCAATACATGACCAATGCGGCGCCGGTCTGGTTTGCCGTCAGCACCGGCCTGGACCTCGCACCCCGGAATTTCAGGGACGGCGACCTGGGCATCCCGGAAAGTGGCAATGGCATTCCCGACATCCTTGATGAACTTGAATGGGGCATGGACTGGGCGCTTTCCATGCAGGACTCAGACGGCGGAGTGTATTGGCGAATCGCCAGCCAGCGCTGGGACGAGGGATTACCAGGCCAGGTCGAGCGGCCAAGATTTATATTCGAGAAAACCACTCAGGCCACTGCGGTGTTTGCGGCAATGGCCGCAAGTCACGCCAGGTTAATTGCCCCATGGCGCCCGGAACGATCACGGCAGGTACTGGAAGCCGCAAGGGCAGCCTGGACCTACCTGGACACCCACCCGGTATGGCCGGCAGCTGGCCAGGTCTATCGAAACCCGGCCGGCATCTCCGCGGGTGAATACCCTGACAAGTCGGTTGAGGACGCCATTACCTGGGCTGCCGCAGAACTGTTCAGAACAACCGGGGATGCCAGGTATCTACGGGAATACGAGAGTCGTATAGATAACGTAAAACTCGATCCCACGGGCATGGTCTCATTCAAGGACCAGGGCATGGCGGCTATCTGGGCCTACCTGATGAGTGTTTCGGCACAGCGCAATCCTGATCACATTAGCCACGCCCGCCGGACACTGATTGCCGGGGCCGACTGGCGCCTGAGAATGGCCGATGCACATCCATTCCGGGCAGCCATGCACCCGAGGATAGAACTCACCGGCTGGGGCAACTTCGCCCATTCCACCCGGGCGGTGCTGCCACTTCTACAGGCTTATCAACTGACCGGAGATACACGCTATCGGGACCTGGCCTGGGAAAGTGCATCAGTCCAGTTGGGAAGCAATCCCCAGGGGTTGTCCTACATCACCGGGACCGGAGCGCGCAGTCCCGAACATCCCTTGTCGAAGCTGTCTCAATACAGCCCGACAGGCAAAGCTTTGGCGGGTATTCCTGTTAACGGCCCCCACTATCAGCTGCCCGGAATCTGGCCCAGCACTCGCGCTGTTAACCAGTCCTACTGGCCCGAATCTGAAGGTGTTGAAAGGTCCTATTCCTACCCGGCTCTGCGTCGCTATACCGACAGCAATTTACTGCCTCCGATGAGCGAACCCACCATTGCGGAGGTGGCGATAACAGGCGTTTCCCTGTCACTTCTGTCGGATGAGCATGCCACCACCGGATGGCCGGTGGTGGAGCTAAATCAGGAATAACGACCCCAGAGCTGAAGGTATCTCTTTATCAAGACATCCCTTCCAGCCGTGCCGTCCAGCGACAGTGCCTTGGCCTGGGCATCAAGCGGAACCTCCAGTGCAGGATTCAGCAACCCGGGCAATACCGACAGCAGGCGCTCACGGGGATAGCGTTGTATCCAGGCAATATTCTCAAGTGATTCCTTTAAACCGAAATCACGAATATTGACCATCAGGTTTCTGAATATTCCCAACAGGCCTTTTCTTCCCTGGCCTTTGCTGACCTGGGGCATCGCATAGCTCGACCAGGCTGGCGCACTCCCAAGGCGAGCGGTCTCCAGGTGGGACAGTGCCTGGAGCCAGTGCCCCACAACCCTGTCCAGGGCAAGCTGTTCCTGACCCTCGGGAATCAGGATAGCCTCGGGTCCGTAACGTGAATCCATCGCCCTGCGAAAGTCCTCCATGAATTCCTGGTCACCTTCCCAGGTTAATTCGGCCAGCTTTTCTTGTCTGACAACCACAGAGGTATTGTAAGTACCGGCAACCGCCAGCCGTACATCGGCGCAGGCCACGATCGCCTTGTCCAGGTAGCGCGCAAATTCTTCGCGGGCGTCTAAACCTTTCAGCTCATTCTTTTCAAGCGCCGCACTGTTCAACAATAAAAGCGAACCCCGGTTCATCAACAATCGAGAAAACTCTGACAAGTTTAGGCCTTCAAGGGGCATTGGGGCCATATCCGCAAGAACCAGTGGATTGCCCAGTAACACCACGTGCCCCCACTTGAGCTCGGCATACATGAGGGAGTATTCAAGGCGTGGCAGTTCCGCATGGCGCAGTACAAAGAAATCCACTTCAACGCCTACTTCCCGGGTTAATTCATGCCCAAGGTGAACAAGCTTTTCATGGAATGCCAGGCACTCTTCCTTGCTGCCATCAATGACGATGAAATAGTCGTAGTCATTCATCGGAAAATACTTTTCGCCATGTTTGCGATAGCCACCTTCCTTGCGACCATAACCTCCGGCAAGAATCAGCCCCTTCATCTGCTTCTCGGGAACTGCTTTTTCCACGGCCCGGGCGACAATTTCCTGGTCACTCCGAATGCGGTCTTCCGCTCCCGGCTGCCTCCCCAGCGTAAACACTGTTCTATTAACCTGCTCCATAAATCCTCCTGCCTTGGGCGTAACCACGCCAGCGAGCCCATTTCTGGGTGACTCGCAGTGGAACACTGTGAATCAAGGCATCCAGAGAGCCTGTCCTTATGCCCCAAACCATGTCCCGGAAAACTTCCATGACGGCAGGGGCCAGAAAATATCGCAGTAAAGATGAGTTGACCTCACCTCTACGGAATATCCACGAATCAGCCATACCTTCGCCAAAGTGACGCTTGTACGACTGCTTGATCGTATAGTTGTGTGAGTGCATGGCCTCGGCGCCTGGGACATAGACCACTTTCTTACCCATGCGCTTCACCCGGTAACTCCACTCGATATCCTCGGAATATTGAATACGGGTCTCAAAAGGAACCGTCTCCACCAGGTCTCTGCGGATGGCTGAATTCGCCATGGAGAAAAAGTGCACCCAGGAGTTGGCAACCTTGCCGTCTCCAAAAGCACGCTCAGTATCTTTAACAAACAGGCTGCGACAATCGGGCCGCGCCACCTGGCGTCCATACACCGTCCCTACCTCAGGGTCATTGAAGGGCTTGATCAAGTCCTCCAGCCAGGTACTCGAGGTCGGCGTCGCATCAGAATTAATAAAAACAATGATGTCGCCGGTACAGGCGGCCACCGCCTCGTTAAGTATCCGGCCCGGATTGTAGTTGGCGCTGTCATTTAGCTTGATACGCTCCGGAACGTTGTATTCCCGAATAATTTCAAGGGTTCCATCATTTGAGGTCGAATCAAAATTCCACAGCTCAAAATCCTTGAAGGTCTGACACTTTACTGCCTGAAGGGTCTGGCGAATGACATCCACGTCGTTGTACGACCGCATGACAATGCTGACTTGTTTCACATCCTTACCCATTAAAACTCTGCTCCCGGCAGTGCGCCGTCTCGACATGTGTGGCGAACTGAATTCAACCCAGTCGCGCCGTTCGAGGTAATGAAATGCAAGTCCCGGGCCAACTTTGAGCAGAGGCGGCGATAGTTCTCATTTATGGCATGAAGCTTGCTATTACCTATACATGGCCCGTCTAACGCCCGGCTGCGCTAGCAATCTGCACCACAGGAACGGCCTTATAGCAGGCGGCCAACTGCAAAATGATTTGCAAAGTGACCACCGAAGTCGAAATCAAGAAGGATTTCGACAAAAACAAGGGGATGACTACTCAGTGACTTCAGCACGCCGCACACCTCCACAACACCAAACTTCCGGTGGGTTGGCAGTTGCCACGGTCATGCTCGCCGGAGCAGGCCTGGCCCTGTGGCTGTTTCTTGCTCAGTTAACCAACGCGACACTCTTCCAACTGGCACCTGACCGGGCGCTGACCGGGCTCATCATGCTGGCGGTACTGCCCTTGCTGCTGAATGGTCTCCGTCGGAAAGTATTTTTTGGTACAAAGCTTTCGCTGCACCAGGGCATATCATTCGAGTTCATTTTTCAACTGGTACGCTGGATCAGCCCTCTGCTGCCCTCCCGCAGATTCCAGACAGCATTCCAAATGCGGGAGACCGGGCAGGACAGAGCCCTGGCATCGAGTTGGCAAGATACCCAGGCCACCTCGTTCCCTGCCAGCGCCATGTTGGCGATAACCCTATGGCTGTCTGTAGACGGCCACACCCTGGCGGCATGTGTCGCGCTGACAGTCAGCATCGGCACACTGTTCTGGGGCCACAAAGCGCTTAAACAACGCACCGCCAAACCCCGGGGCTACCTGGCAACTTGCTTAACCACCGTTTTCCTGTGGACGATGGAAGCCATATTATTTGCCTGGGCAAGCAACGGAATGCTACCCACTAATGGGGCAATGGGCCTATGGCTGGGCGTGGCGCTGGTGACCCATCGACCCGGGCTGCCGCTTGGGCTGGGCATAGTCCAATTGCCCGCCTTGCTGCTTTTCACTAGCGGCCTGTCGGATACGGCCATGCTGCTGCTGAGCACTTTCATGTTTTGTAGACTGACAAGCCTGGCAGGGCTTGGACTGCTCTACCTTTCGCGTTACAAACTTCGGGTCTCCGACCTGTTCCAGCCCACAATTGTCAGCCGCATACTCGGCTCACAAAGGCCCAGGGGCGGCTGGCCGGCAACCCCGGAAGTTGAACGCGCACCGTTAAAGCTCTCCATAGTTATTCCTGCCTACCAGGAAGAACAGCGCCTGCCCCGCTACCTGGGGGAGGTTCAACGGCACCTGGCCGACAAGAGGTATCTCTGGGAAATCATCGTGGTAGACGATGGCTCCACGGACAACACCATGAATATCGTCCAGGCAGAGCAGGCCAAGGATTCACGCGTCAAGGCGATACGGCTGGAGAAAAATTCCGGCAAGGGCTCTGCGGTGACCCGAGGCATCCAGGAAGCCCGGGGGCGATACATCATATTCAGTGACGCAGACGGCTCAACCCCGGCCCAGGAAATCGATAAATTACTGCCGGTTCTCGATTCCGGATCTGAAGTTGCGGTGGGATCAAGAATCCTCAATGCGCCGGAGCTGGAGAGAACGCGCCGCGCCCTGCGCCAACTGCTGGGAATGGTGTTTTACCGGCTGGTGAACTTTTTCGCGGTACCCGGCGTGGGAGATACCCAGTGTGGCTTCAAAGGATTCCGACAGGATGTGGCCAGGCACTTGTTCAGCAACCTGACCGAGCAGGGCTGGGCGTTCGATGTCGAGGTGCTTTATCGCGCCCAGTTGCTTGGTTACGCTATTACCGAGGTGCCCATTCAATGGCATGAAGTTGCAGGATCCAAGCTGCGACCGCTGCGTGACAGCGCCCGGATGGCGTTCGCCATTCTCAGGATAAGGCAACACAACACCGGCTTCTTTAAACGCAATTCCGAAAAATCCGGCGCCCGCGAAGCCAGTCTCGCGTTAGAGTAGGCCCATGCAAAAGGCCCAACCCATTCGTCTGAGCGCGGCACGATTCGGCATCGTTGGCATCCTCAACACTGTCATCGACTTTGGCATTACCAATGCGCTGTTCTTCCTGCTCCAACCTTCAACCACGACGCAGTTGGCACTGATCGCTGTGGCCGCCTTTTCGGCCGCAGCAGCGAATTCCTATTTTCTTAACTCCCGCTGGTCCTTCAGCGGCCAGTCCCAGGGACCCCGTGTGGCAGGCAGATTCATACTGGCTACGGCGCTGGGCATGGCTCTTAGCACCGCAGTCTTTTTGTTCATGATGCGCTATCTGCCCCTGGTCGCCGAGATGCCCTCCCTGGCCCTGCTTAACGCTGCCCGGCTGTGCAGTGTCATCAGCGCAGTGGCCATCAATTTCCTGAGTTATCGGATCTGGGTATTCAAGGATGCTCGCCAGCAGCAGGCGCGTGAGGCGTTGCCAGGCACAGAATTGCCTGAAGGTGCCTGGAAGTGGTTGTCAGGCATCCTGGCCCTGGGCCTGCTCGCAAGACTTTGGTTTGTCTGGGCCGCACCGGTTGCCTATGGCGATGCCATTAACTATTCCTGGGTTGCCTGGTTTATCGGTCATGGCCAGGCCAGTGTGGCGGACTCTTTTTGGCACAGCTTGTTCGATTTCTGGCAGGCAGGACTGGTGGCCGCAGGACTTGGCCAATACGCCGCACTGGTACTCGCCAGCCTGGTACCCGGCTTGCTACTGGTTGCCATCGTCTTCGACCTCACCCGGCGACTCTACGGCTACACCGCGGCCCGGATCGCGGGAATCATCGCCGCCTTGCACCCCAGGCTGGTTGAATATTCTGTAAACGGATATGCGGAAACTTTTTACCTGTGTTGCGCCGTATTGGCGTTATGGGGCATCTGCACCCTTTGGAACAAACCACGCAACTTGCTCGCAATTATTGCCGCAGGACTGGGGTTGGCAGGCTGGATACTGGTTCGCAACGAGGCCATTGTCTTCGCCGGGGTTGCCATGCTCACCGGTCTTTACCTGGGCCGAGACCGGATCGCCGACCTGGGACCAGCCTGTATCAAGGTTGGCTTGATTTGCCTGGCGATTATCGTCGCTTACGCGGCGGCTAACGAAATGATCTGGCAGGACCACGGATTACTCAGAAAGAGCACTAACCTGGGTCGACAGCACGTGGAAATGCTGGACCCACAAGCGGCAGCCCGTGAAACCTATGGCCTGGCCGAAATGCCTGTGCAACCCCCAGAGCCAGCCCTGCAGCGCTGGACACGAAACCTGCGCTACACCGCAGAGCGCCTTCCTGGAATGATCCTTTCGCCATTTTTCCTCGTGGCCTTGCTGCTGCCTCTTGTCTATCCACGTAGAGAGCCCGCAAGAGATCCAGCCTGGCCATTGTTGCTGTTTAGCGCATGGCCGTTGCTGTTTTACCCGTTCATGCAACTGGAACCGCGGATGCTGTTTCCCACCCTGGTCGGGGCCATCGTATTTTCGGCCGCTGCATTGATGCCCGCCGGGCGCTGGCTAAACGCCGTCTTCAGCCGGTCACGAAGCGACTCCCTGCGACGCGCCCCCACGGCGGCCATGTTGATCAGCCTGCTCGTGGTCCTGCCCCTGCTTGCCAGTCATTCCATGAAAACCCGTGGCTATCACAGGCAGGTGGGTGAATGGCTGAAGACTCACATGCCTGCCGAGGTGGCCCTCAGCGGCGACGGATACGGGTATGTGACTGCCAGTGCATTCTGGGCAGGGCGCCGGGCTGAACCCCGGCCCTGGACCGACAACCCTGGGGATTTGGGCCAGGCCACCTTGGCCAGCGGATCTGCCCTGGTGCTGTATGAGGACTACCTGAAGCGCTTCAACCCGGAGTTACTTCCGAGCCTGAACACCGGCATGCCAGGGCTGATTCTGGCCCATGAATTCCAGTTCCCGGATAGCGGTCGAGTACAAGTGTGGCTGCCACCAGGAAAATCCCTGCAGTAGGAAAACTCAGGTAGAGGCCGGCGCCACGGGCCGCGGGGCTTGAGCCGCCTGGGCCAGCAAAAGTGTGGCTATTAACCGTTTGCGTTTCTGCTTGCGAGTGGCCGCCACGACCCGGGGCATGGCTGCGAGAAAACCTGCCAGCATGAAATACTCGACGGTCAGATAAGTCTGGCGGAACGCCCATTCCAGCAAGGACTGAATCCACAGCGAAAGCATGCCGATAACAATCCCCAGGGCCATCCAGGAGGGCGGATCATCGGTTCGACTAAACAACTGCCGAATTCCCAACCACATGCCATTGCCTATCATCACCATGAAGACCAGCATGCCCAGCCAGCCCATCTCACAGGCGTGCAACAAGTATATATTGTGGACAATTCCGCGATCACCCTCGAACGGGATGAATCGCGAGTAGGCGGTTTCGTTAATGACGTGAGAGTAATTATTAATCCCAACCCCGAATATATGATTGTTCGCCATGGCATAGGCGGCCTCATTCGCCTGGTGCCGGCTTTCCTCCGCATCAACAGGCGCGGTTAGAAAACGGTGAACAATGGATGGCAGCACGACTGCTGCCACAGGTATGGCAGCCAACATCATGATGCCCACCATGAGGAACTTCCTGGCCTTCGGAGTACGCGCAAGGGATATTGCAATTACCAGCCCATAGCAACCCACCATCATCACCAGCGCTCCGCGAGAGAAGGTTGCCAGGACGATCAGGGTGCCCATGCCCAGCACCGCCAGGTATACGTATCGTCTCCAGTGCTTGCGACCGTCATTCAACACAAATGACATGAAGATCATATTTATCATGTTGATGTACAGGGCGAGGGTATTGGAATGAGGGGTACTGCCCTGGGCCCGGTATATCCCGGTAGCGCGTTGTTTCAGTGTGAGAATGAACTCCATGAAAACAATCGCCGCGAGTATCCACAGGAAGAACTCCAGGTCCTCCTCGTTGCGCAGATAATTGTAGGCCACCCAGTACACGGCAATCGCCCGCACCAGCTTGAACAGACCGAACCCGGAGTAGATCCCCACGTAAGCTGTAATGGCGGAAAGCAAGGCTACCCCCATGTACATCATGATGGGCGCCGAGTTTGGCGGGAATAATTTCAGGGTGCGATTCTGCCAGCGGGGCGACCGGATCATGATGATGATCAGGGAAATGATCATCCAGTCGGTGACCCCGAATTCAAAGCCCCGGGTATCGCCCCGGTATTGCTCCATGGAAACCAGGTTGATATCGATCAGGTAACTGGTGGAGAAGAATGCGGCGGCCACAATCGCCCGTTCCGCCCATCTGTAGCGGATTCCAAACCAGGATGCGACCGGTATGAATACCAGGGTCGCGCCCAGAAAAATGAAATATTTGGCTTCCATAAACTCCTTACCTGTACCCCCTACTATCAAGTTCTGTGCCAAAACCGGGGAAGCCGCGAAATCACGACAACCCGGGGAATTCCCGCCTCCCCAGACGCAGAATGCAAATCACTTTGCCGCCCGCGTTGCCATCCTGCAGGAAAAATCCACATTCGCGCCGATTTCCAAAGCTGGCACGGGTCTTGCTGTACTAAACACAGGAAACAGCACTGCGGAATCACAAGACACAGCCATGGCAACGATGAAAAAGACTTCTCAGAATCAGACGACCCAGATAGATGAGCAACGGCTGCCCCTGCGCGACCGTTCTCTGAAAGACCGGATTCGTCGCCGCTCCAATCGCATGAAACCCGCCCTGCAGGTCGTGTTGAGCCGCGGACTGGACCTGTTGGTCGGCTTGGCTCTGCTGGCGGTTACCTGGCCTTTCATGCTGGTGCGTGGAGTCATCGCGGCATTCCAGACAGGTCGTATTTTCAGCCGGGCTGACCGCCTGGGAATTCAGGGGGAACCCTTCACCCTGTTTATGTTCGCCGGAGATTTTTACGGGCGACGACTGGCGAGCCTGTTTAATCTGATTGGCGGCTCTGTCAGCCTGGCCGGCCCCCGAGCACTCTCCGCTCGAGAAGCCCGCAACACCGGAGTTGACCCGGTACTGCTGTCGGTGAAGCCCGGTCTGTTCTCTGCTTACAGTTTGCGAAAGAAACTCAACCTGGCCTACGAATCAGAAACAGAAATCGATCGGGACTACGTTCACCAGTCCAGCGCGAGCTCGGGCCTGACGCTGACGATCCGCTCTGTCTTGAGCGGACTGTTTGCCAGCAATTCGAATTACGTCAGCCCCGACAATTTCAAACTGCTGGGCCTGACCCTTCGCAATACCGAAATGGACGAGGCCCTGGACTGGGTGTTCCAGCAGGCCAGGGGGGATCGTCCAGCCACGATGTCTTTCGTGAATGCGGATTGCTTGAACCTGGCCTTCATCCACGCCGACTACAGGGAAATTCTTCAACAGTCCGATAGGGTGCTTCCCGACGGCATAGGCATTCACGTTGCCTGCCGCATGAAGAAACTGCGTCTGCGGGCCAACCTCAACGGCACCGATATGTTCCCACGGCTGTGCCAGCGGGCTGCCGAAAACGGAACCTCCATTTATTTGCTGGGCGCGAGGCCTGAAATTGCCCAGGCAGCGGCCGAGGCGATGGTCGCCCGTTATCCAGGCCTGGTCATCGCAGGCACTCATCACGGGTATTTCAACGAAGAGCAAAGCAGCGACATCATCAGCGACATAAACAATTCCGGCGCAGACATTCTTTGTGTCGCCATGGGCGCCCCTCACCAGGAGCGCTGGCTGGCCCGACATGCAGGCGAACTGAACCCGCCACTGCGCATGGGCGTGGGCGGTCTGTTCGACTATTACTCGGGACGTGTCCGGCGGGCCCCCCAATGGGTACGAGAGATTGGCATGGAGTGGGTGTGGCGCATCGCCATGGAGCCACGTCGTTTATGGAAGCGATATGTGGTGGGCAATCCCTTGTTCCTTTATCGTGCCTATCGCTACAACGATCCTGACCTGCTTACCCCTGAGATCGTCCAGTCAGCCCTGGAAAGAAATCGCGCCGGACGAAAGGTTTCGGCTGCAACCAAGAGAATCTTGCGCCGGGCGTTTTACGCGACCGGCGCGGCCATCAAGCGAACCATGGACTTCATGGCTGCCGCAGTGGCCATCTTGTTGCTCTCTCCGTTTCTGCTGTTGTTGTGCCTGGCAATCAAGCTGGAATCACCCGGGGCCATTTTCTTCAATCAGACCCGTATAGGCGCCGGCGGAGAACCCTTCAAGATGTGGAAGTTTCGCTCCATGTACCAGGATGCGGAAGCCCGAAAAGCTGCCTTGATGGCACAGAACGAAATGCAGGGTGGCGTGTTATTCAAGATGAAAGACGACCCCAGGGTCACCCGCATCGGAAAATTTATCCGTCGCGCCTCAGTTGATGAATTGCCCCAGTTGTGGAACGTCCTGATCGGCGATATGTCACTGGTTGGGCCCCGCCCGCCTGTGCCCTCCGAGGTGGCCGAATACACACTCAGCGACCGCAGAAGATTGCATGTCAAACCTGGTATTACCTGTATCTGGCAGGTCTCCGGACGCTCAACCATACCCTTCGACCAGCAAGTCGAACTGGACGTGGATTACATGCATACCCAGTCCGTGTGGACTGACGTGAAATTATTGTTCAAAACCCTGCCCGCCGTGTTCAAGGGCACGGGCGCTTACTAGGAGTTCCATCTGTCATGGATATTAAAGTTATCGTTCTCGCCGATCGACTCGGAAAAGAGCTACAGCCGCTGGACCAGACAAGCTGCCCTGCTCTGCTTGAGATCGCCGGCCGCTCGGTAATCGAATACACCCTGGAAGATTTGGCCGAAGCCGGTTTCAAACAAGTACTGGTTGTATCGGCCCATACGGATTTGTTTGAGAAACAAATCCGCAGGGGTGGTCGCTGGGGCCTGGAACTCGAACACCTTCTTTCCAGGGGCGAAATGTGCCCGGAAAGTGCGCTTCGACGTGCCCATCATGACGGACCTGCTCTGATAATTCGCGGCGACGTTGTGCGAGGACGCTGTGTAAGCGAGTTCCTCAAGGCCGCTGTCGAAACCGGCGGTGAGTGCGTGGCCGGTACTATCAACGGCCAGGACGCGGGCATATGTTATGTGCAAGGCAAATGGAGCCACGGCGCCAACTGGCGCGCACTGGAGTCCGGGCCAAACGACGTCGAACTTGGCGATATCGGTTTCTTCTCTTTAAGGTCTTTGAAGAATTTGCACGACGCCAACATGGCTGCCATGGATGAAACTTTACAGGGCACAAAGCTCCCTGGACGAACCGGTGACACGGGCATCACAGCCGCCCGCCAGAGCGTGGATCACGGGGCCCGGGTAAACAACGGTAAAGCATTCATCGGTCTCGCCGCGCAAGTTGGCAAGGGCGTAGAGATTAAAGGGAAAGTGGTTATCGCTGAACACTCTTACGTCGATGAGGGCGCCAGCCTGGAAAATTGTGTTGTCATGCCTGGCACATACGTTGGTAAGGACGTGGAGATACGCAATGCCATCGTTGCCGGGAACCGGTTAATACGGGTGGATATCGATACCATCACCGAGATTCCTGACGATTTTCTCCTGACCTCCATGCAAAAGCCTGCTGATGGAGCGTCGGCGACAAGTTTCTGGGATCGCATATTGGCTGTTTTTCTACTGATGATTTCAGCCCCGCTTTGGCCGATCGCGGCAATCCTGGCCTTCATCAATCACCCCAGTCAGCCACTGGTGAGCAGCCGCCGGGTTGGCAACCGGGACGACGGCGCAGGCACGTTCACCCGCTGGGTATGGAATACCAACATTCCGGTCTTGCGGAACCTGCCAGGTTTATTCCCGGTCATCACCGGGCATCTTTGCCTTGTCGGCGTGCGGCCGCCACTGGCTAATTCAAGCGCAGTCGGCCACAAGGTTGCCCCAGCCGGTTTGATTGGCCCCGCATTGCTCGACATGGATAGCGAGGCTACCGAAGATGAGATCGCACTGGGAGAGACTGTCTATGCAAGCCGCTTGACCCTGGGGACAAAACTGACCTACATGCTCAGGGGAGCATCCAGTCTATTTGGACGACGTGCCTGGAAGCCGAGCTTGGGATGAAATCGGACTAGAAGAAATCTGTCTTTTGATTTTCGGAGAACCACAGGCTCACTGAGGTGGCTTCACCAGGGGTCGTCTGCGAACAATCATCCAGATCTGGAGCAAGTGAGTTAAAGGCAGAAAGCCATCTCTGCGGGAACCTGGGTTCCCGGGCTTTATTACAAGTCTCTCAAATGCTCCGTGACACGCTCCCGAATGGCCCCAAACGGAATTGGCTTGGGATAAACGGTGATTGAGGCAGGTATCCCGCCCCTGTCTCTGATTTCCTCTTCAGACATCGCCGACACGGCCATAACAAGGGAATTTTCCAACTCACCGGAGGACCCCAGTACTTCCAGGACTCGAAAGCCATCAGTCTTGGGCATCATCAAGTCCAGGATGACAACCTGGGGCTTGTGCAGCCCTATTTGGAGCAAGCCTTCATACCCGTCCTGGGCCGTAACCACGTCCACAGGCAAATTCCAGCTTTCAATACTCAAGCGATAGAGCATCTGCAAATCCGGTTCGTCCTCCACCACCAGGATGGTGTGACGGCCCCCGGAAGATTCGCTTCCCAATTCCCGCTGAAGACGCTGCACTTCCGCCTCAGGAAACCTCCGATGTCCGCCAGGAGTCTTCCAGGCCTTGATGACGTCAGCGGCCGCCCATAATTGAATTGTTCTGCTCGAGACACCCACAAGATCGGCAACTTGTTGAGTTGTATAAAGTTTTTCGTCAGTCATAATTTCCCCAAACTCAACGGGAAACCGGATTTACTGGAATTGCCGGTTTTTCGTCTACTAATTCAACAAAATCCAATAAAGACATCGAATTTTCCGATTTGGGAGAAATATCACAAATCACGCTCAAGCGCCTCTATTTTGAGCAAGAATTTCTCTGGTGGAGATGGAGCGATCGCGTCCAAAGGAGCTGCAGTCAAGTGATGACTAATAAATAGAGGTGACCAGCAGTGTATCGGTATACAAGCCCTCTCCCACACTTTGTCTGGGGAATATCCGCCCGTAGATGGGAAACGAAAATGATACCGGTGGGCCTGTTGAGGCTTTCTCGCCAGAATTCACCACCGTGCCTCCGGTGCCATCACCCCAGATCAGTTGCCGGGCGGGATCGGCATACAAGTTGTATTCCAGGAGATAGGGACCAGAGACCATCCGGCGAGGGGCGAACCCGCCACTGCTGCTTTGGGATATCGTCAAGACAAAAGATCCAGGTGATCCAGTGCAGCGGACGTCCACACTTCCGGTCACGTCCAGGGAGGCCGCAGCGCCTGGATTGTAAAGACCAAAATCCACCGGCTGGAGGGTAAATCTACACGTCGCCGCCTGGGCCATGGGGGAAAGCAGCAGCAAAAAACAGATACTGCTGCAGACCGCCCCCGGCGACCTGACTGCCTTTTCCGTGGTTCGCCATTTAGTCATCATGTGATTATAGAGAATACCATTGAGTGGTTAAGCAACTCGTCATTCGGCCTCATCCACTTTACCAAGTTGTGGTTCGGGAATTTCTTTTTCGCACACAAAGGTACCCAGATTTGGAATCCCGTCTCCCTTAATGCCCTGTTGAACATCAATATTCAGCTGGCATTGCCAGTCGCCGTTGCTGACCAACACCTGCGTCTTGGGAGACACTCCCTGCAAATACAGCCTGCCGTTGCGGCCCACGGGAAATACCTCGTCCCGTCCCACAATATGTGCCTCGGAGCCCTCTGTTACCGGCGTCCCGTCCGGCCAGGTCACCGTCAGTAATGCTCCCCGGGTGTCCCTGACATCAAACTCCAGCAGTAAGCCCGAACGATAATAGGGCGCCACGGCTTCGCCCGTCTTGCTCACCGCAGCGGTAAGGGGTAAATCTCGAGAATCCATACTGATCCGATTCGCCTGGTAAGGCAGCAAGCCCGGAATCATCAGCCTGCCATTGCTATCGGTCACGCCCATCTCCCGGTTCTCCAGGTAAATGCTGACCCCCTCGTAACCGCCGGTATCCACCAC